>Ga0209201_1003003_pt1 | contig 15419 bp, 14 predicted proteins | sample AD_UKC055_MetaG_FD_184411 | JGI IMG/M metagenome (GOLD analysis project Ga0209201, IMG submission 184411) | Active sludge microbial communities of municipal wastewater-treating anaerobic digesters from USA - AD_UKC055_MetaG (SPAdes) (version 2) | ecosystem: Engineered > Bioreactor > Anaerobic >...
CTTCAGCGGGGTCACCAGCGCCGAATCCCATATCTTGTGCCCTAAATCTCCTTGACACACAAGACCGCGCTTAATATACTGCGCCCAACGAAAAGGAAGTTCTTATCAATCTTTATGGGCATTATGCTTGCGCAAGCCATTAAAAAATTGAATTGAGGATTGTTTAATGCAAAAAGGAAAAATTTTGAAAAACCGCATAATCAGTTGCAAGGGCTTTACCTTGATTGAGATCATCGCCACGCTGCTGATGCTTATGATCATTGCCGCGGTGGCCATATCGCGGGTGTCGGGCACAGATGAAGCAAAATTACAGGCGGAAGTAGATACATTAAAAGGACATCTCAGATATGCCCAGTATCTGGCGATGAATGATGTGTCGCCTGTAAGATGGGGCATACAGATAAGCGGTCAGTCTTATACGCTTATAAAAAACTCCACCGGTGATGGCGCAGCTTTCACCAGCCCTTACAGTCTTCCCGGTGAATCATCTGCAACACATAGCATGACGCCATTATCGGCAACAGTGATCAATGTATTATTTGATGAATGGGGCGCTCCCTACAATGCGGCAACAAAGATGGCGGCTAATACAACAATATCCGTATCAACACAAAGCATCACAATAACTCCGGAGACAGGATTCATACCATGAAAATACCAATTAAAACAAATCAAGCCGGTTTTACCCTGATAGAATTTATCGTAACATTAGTTATTGCCGCGTCAGCAGCTGCGATGCTCTACGCCTTTATGGGGACTACGTTAACCAGAAGCAGTGAGCCTATTTTCCGGTTGCAGAAATCGTCTAATCTTCATCAGGTGATGGAAAATATCGTCGCTGATTATAACAGGCTCAATGCTCTTAATTTGCGTTATAAATGGCAAGCGTTAACTATCTATGGCGTTGGCAATGTGGTTATCCCGACAACGAGCACCGGTTATTATTATACTTGCACTAATTCAGGTACAAGTGGAGCAGCTCAACCGACATGGCCTACCACAACCGGTTCAACCGTTACCAACGGCACGACAATATGGAAGGTAGGCGGTGTTATATGGAAATCAAGCGGGACACCGGTTGAAAATATCGTATGGCATACATCTCGTGTTTATTTAGTCGGTGATATAATGATCCCGATTAAAAACACTGGTCATTATTACAGGTGTGCTACTGCTGGTACAAGCAGCAATTCCATTCCTGGTGCATGGAGACCTTCTACGGTATATGCTGCTAACACAATAGTCGTCCCACCTATGTTTAATGGCCGTTTCTACAGGAGCACCGCTGGAACAAGCGGTACAACTCAACCGGTATGGCCGGTGACGGACGGCGGAACGGTTGCCGATAACACCATGACATGGACGGAAGTGCCGGATGGTACAGTGAGATGGACGGAAGCCGGTACCATTTTAAATAAGACAACTACGACCGCGAGTAATAATGACGATGTTCTTAACGATAATATATACAATTATCTTACAACAACTCCCGCCAGATACGGGACCGGATATACCGTAGTTAGCGCAGAAACAAAATTCGTTAAATTCAGCAGCGGAGCAGAGCAGGATGCTGTAGGCGCCGATGAAGAAAGCATCCTTAAAATAACGATACAGGACAGTGCAACCGGCGAAAGACTGACGCAGCTTTTTACCATACGCTAAAAGATGAAAGAGGTATGTCTGATGAAAAAAATAAAAAATAATGAAAAAGGATTCACCCTGATTGAAGTGATAGTTACTTTAATTCTGGTGGGAATCACTGCCGCTTTGGCCGGCATGTGGATAGTGTCTGTGGCTAATGGGTATATATTCGCAAAAACGAACGCAAGCACCGTGCAAAAAGCGCAGCTTGCCATGACGCGGCTGACGCAAGAATTTACTAATTTGCAATTGCATTCCATCACTGCTTCAAGCAGCACGGGGATAACATTTAACAGGGCCAATAGTGCATCAGTTTCTGTTCCTGTAATTATATCCATGAGTGGCACTCAGCTTCAAATCAATGTAAACAGCACAGGAGCTCGAACTTTAACGGATAGCGTGAGTGAATTTGAATTAACTTACTGCGATAGTCCCAATTCAACAAGTTGTCCAACGACATGGTCGGCAACTTCAAGAATAATTGCAATTAAACTTAAACTATCAGCGGGAAACAACACACCGGTTGAATTCATCCGGCGTGTTACACCAAGAAATACGTAATTCTGGAGGATTAAAAAATGATTAAGACAGAAAAGCTGAAGACAGTATTTTCAGTAAAAATAAAGCAATATTGTGCAAATTCAAAAAGTATAATTACGCATGTGCATCAAAAAGGCTCAATCCTTATAGGGCTGATTGTCACCATGGTGATCATGGCCTCACTCGGGGCGGGCATGCTTTACGTGACATCAACCTCGACTTTTCAAGAGCTTTTTGCCAATAATCACGCGCGTGCCTATTACGCGGCCGAATCCGGCGCCAGACACGCTCTCGCTGTAATCAGGGATGCGTACGCTAATGCTATAAGCACCACAGACCTAAATACAAGGTTAGCTGCTATAAATAACCAAACATTTAACTTGGCTAACGGTGATACATTTCAAATTTCTGCGCTGAATACGTTGGATGTCGCCGGTGTAGCAACTGTTTCATTTAATGCGATAGGAACTGCCAGTTCTGGATTTCTGCAGGCAAAGAGACAAATAGGCTATAACGTAACACCAGCAAATCAATCTTGGGGTACCACAGGTGGCGCCCCTACCGGACCAATTGACTTCAGTGCCTATCCACCGGAGATAGCATTAACTGGTGGAGGAAAAGTTAAAGTCTTGGACGGTGGATTAGGCGTTGACTTAAATACTGCTGCAGGGGGTTCGGGAAAGGAACTTACAGTTATTACAAATACTGCATGGATTTATCCCGGGGACTACGCTGTGCAGGTCAAGACAAAATCACATGGTGGTGGTGGCACAAATTTGGTTTGGAATATGGGGTTAATGTTTAATGCAATGGCAAATGGCACAGCTTTACCATACGGATATGGAATCACCTTTTTTTACGCCTGGGATAAGAGCGAATTACTCTTTAAGACAGCTCTGCCCGCAGTTGATCATGATAAACCGATTGTGATATTGTGGCAAAATGTACCTGGCACCGGCGATGGCACCGGATTGAATTGGATAGCGTATGCGCCAATTGATGCCACTGTTATAGTAGATGGTATAACACCCGGCACACATTCCGATTGGCAACTGGGTGCGTCTGTTCTACCAACTATTTTTGTAAAAGTAATTCGAAATGCATCACCATTATCTAATGATATTAGGGTGTATGTTGGTGGACCAACATTACAAGGCGCCGCCGACATTATACCTACAAATTTTACCAATAGGTTAGCCTACCCTAAGTGGACGAGCATGTTAAATGCCAAGAACGAGATTAAATGGCCATCATTCAATAGTTCAACATGGCCTATTACAAATGATTATTTTACACTGATTAATAATTCAGCAAGCATGAATACCATAACACCTACTGCATCTACGGCGATTGCACAGTGGGTTCAAAATACAGATACAACAATATCTGGCACCTTTAGTTTTATTGCGGATACGGAAACGACGACAGGGACGTCAATATCAAACGCGGTTATTCGCAGCAATGTTTTGACCGGATCTTATTATTCAGGAATAGGTCTATTTACAGATCCTTGTAGTGGTAACCCGAAAGGTGATTTTTATAATCTTGGAATTCAAGCCGCATCTACCGGCGGTGGTGGAGACGGGGGTGGTACAATAATCCAATATTAAAAAAAGGGAAATAGGAAGTAGGGGACGTACTTCAAAATATCAATTGACATATTGATCAAACGAGTTGCGGATTTTTAAGAGGGGGGAAGATTCTCGTTCCCACGCGCCGCGTGGGAATGTTTGTTTTGGCGCGCTGCGCCGGAGAACATTCTGCCTGAATGTTTTGGGTTCAGGAATTATCATCCGTTTATTATTCATTGGCACAAGGTGGATATGCTTTGATTTTATTGACATTTTTAAAATCTCCCCCAACCCCTCTTTACCAAAGAGGGGAGCTTTAGCGCTTAAGGCAATGACATTGAGATTGAACCAGCAAAGGGAATAAGAGGTTCATTTTGGAAATATCTGAAAAAATAGCTTATTGGTTGGATATTGCAGAATATGATATGGAAACTGCCCAATCAATACATAACAATGGCAGATACCTTAACGCTGTTTTTATGTGTCAACAGGCAACAGAAAAGATGCTAAAAGCTCTTCACATGCAAAAATATAATAATGAAGCGCCATTCACTCATAACCTCGTATATCTTTTGAGTTTACTAAATTTAAAATTGATCAGAAGGGAAAAGGGGACACCCTTAAGTTATTAAGTATCCATTTCGAATGATGATTATTCATGTTATGGATGTTTCTATGACTTCAGAATTATTAAGAATATCTCTCTATATCGGTGCGATTTCCGGTGTGTTGCGAAAAACTGTGAAATGCTTTATGGATTGAGCAATTACAGCGTTGTAATCATAGCGGTTGCTCACTGACGTCGCAACCCAAGGCACTGGACAGATTGTTGTGTGGGTAAGTATAGGAAACGCGGTCTTCTATGTCAAGAAAATCAGAACCATCAAAGCGAGGGTCTGTAAAACGCGCATTTACTTGAAGCGGTTAGAAATCAACAATAATTAGATGAATGTAATCGCAGGCATGAAATAGCAAGATATCTTAATGAAAAACCTTCCCAGGTCGTTCAGGGAAAGAGATCTTCAGCGAGGAATATATGGGGGAGGGGAAGGTCAGGAATGGTTCCCAAGAGGGTTTGCCAGATAGCTTGCATCAATGAATACGGGATGAAAGGGTGTGCTTTTGCAGGGTTCATGTTGTGATGAGTGAGTGTTACGCATGACTTCCTGTACTCAACAAAAATGATATTCCCTTTCTTATGCAATCTTACAATCGCTAATTTACACTTCTGCCAACTCAGTTGGCACCCCTGCCCATAATGCTGGCAGGCAGGTACTTCTCAAAAGATAGATAAAGCTTGAAAACGTCCGGCAATGTTGCACATTATTACAACTGTCGAACGTCGGGAACAGGTTAATCCTGAAAATATTTAAAGATCTCCAAATCATGCCTTGACAATAGAACGTTCGTTCTACTATGTCTTTATGCTTCTGGACGCATTGATTCGTCCAAAGCGAGGAAGACATGTCTTTGCCATCAGCCGAATACCGGCCACGTCACCCGCAAGACTCTGACTATTACCATTGTGTAGAGGACTATTTTGAAACCTTGATGCAGGTCTATGATGACAATTTCTCAAGGGATTACGGCTTCTGGCGGCCCTATGTTGAGAAAGTGATCTGCCGTTACCTTGACTGCGGCGATTTGAGCCACGGCTTTGCCCGTGTCAGATGCAAGGACTGCGGTAACGAATATCTACTTGCTTTTTCGTGTAAGCGCCGACACTTCTGCCCATCTTGCCACCAGAAGCGCGTGGTGGAATTCGGGGAGCGGCTTTGTATGGAAGTCCTCAAAAAGATACCTCATCGGCATTTTATTTTCAGCATCCCGAAGATTCTTCGTCGCTATTTTCTTTATGACCGAAGGCTTCTTGCCGCTCTCAGCCGCTGCGCCTGGGAATCGCTGAAGATATTTATTCAGGATGCTGTTCCTGAAAATGATCCAATCCCCGGTGCCGTCATCGCCGTTCAGACATTCGGCGACTTCCTCGGGTTCAATCCGCACTGCCACATCCTCGTAACCGACGGCTGCTTTTATGGCGAAAAGGGGATGTTCCGCGTCGCCCCGCCTCTGGAACTCAAAAAGCTGGAGGCTATTTTCCGGCACAAGGTCTTCAAAATGCTTCTGAAAAAAGGCAAGATTACGGAAGAGATGGTCAGGATGCTGTCCGCATGGAAACATTCCGGTTTCAACGTCTTCTGCGGCAACCGGATTTCGCCAAAAGATGATTCGGCGATGGAGAATCTGGCGCGATATATCATACGAGCGTCGTTCTCTCAGGAACGGATGCAGTATCTGGAACAGGAAGGCACGGTAGTCTATCGCTCCAAAGACGGCAAGGATCAAAAGACATTCCCCGCAATGGAGTGGCTGGCGGCTATGTGTACACACATCCCGAATCGGGGCGAACAGATGGTGAGGTACTATGGCTATTACAGCAATGTCGCCCGTGGAAAACGAAAAGCAAAAGGCGCAGACGATATTATTCCGGGCATTCTAGAACCGGAGGGAAATTCAAAGGCATTCCGGAAAAATTGGGCAAGGTTGATTCAGAAGATTTATGAGGTCGATCCCCTGATCTGTCCCAAATGCAAGGGTATCATGCGCATCATCAGCTTCATCGAAGATTCGCAGGTTATCCGGGATATTCTCACGCATCTGGGACTCTGGCTTGTCCGGTCAAGGCCGCCGCCCAAAATCCATGACCCGCCGTACATCGAATACGCCCCTTCTGATTATCTCGCTCATCCTCCACATCCGCAAACCGACGCCTACTCCGACCCTGAATATTCGTGGGACGATTACATCCAATCTTAACGCATTATGATTTTTTAATAATCAGTCAATGCGTGATGGAGAGGCTTATCTGAATTCCGGTGAAATTGGTCTTCCCGGCGGCTGAACAGAACAAAAGGTGTGCAGATTTTTCAATAGATCGAATATTGCCAAATACCTTCAGCGGGGTCACCAGCGCCGAATCCCATATCTTGTGCCCTAAATCTCCTTGACACACAAGACCGCGCTTAATATACTGCGCCCAACGAAAAGGAAGTTCTTATCAATAATCATGCCGAAATTATTCATATCCGGCCCGCTCACCTTGTGGGCTTCCACCTCAATCACCACATCAGCCGGGGCAGTGATATGCGTGGCCCACGCGTCTGTTTGCGGATCAACCACTTCCATCAGAAACTCGCCGCCCTCAATATTCCGCTTAACCGAGTCATCGCTGTCCCAATTCCAGCCCGGATCCGGTGAGCTGAAATCATCCTGGTAGATGATATCCACTGCGGCGGGGGGATATTTTTCTACCGAGGGCGCAATCTCTCTGGCGCCGCCCGGCGTGCGCACCAGCACGTTATCAAATCCGATGTTAACGTTCGGTTCCGCGTAACTGCTGGCAATCAGGCCGATACCGCCGCTGTCAGGGCCCTCCTCCAGCGAGATTGAATCAACCTGCACCCCGTTAATTAAAAAGGTGTAATAACTGCCCTGAATGATGGTGGAAACCTGGTTGTGGGCCTGCCCCTGATTGATAAGCGGGGAAGCGGTCCAGTCAATCAGATTGCTCCAAACGCTGTTTTCATATTTATTGACCGTGTAGTAGCCGTCACTGCTGATCTCAAAGGTGTAAAAATTCTGCTGATCCTGAAAACGGAAGACCTGCCCAAAGCTGTTGTCATCCGGGCCGCCCAATTTTTCTGTGTCAACCTGAAAGTCAACATCGGTATAATTGGGGCCTATGGTAGACCAGACATAATTGCTGGGCTGATCAACCAGCAGGTTGAATTGCCCGCCTTCAATAGTAATCCCTTTGGCAACACCCCAATCCTCGTGATCGGTGGAAAAATCATCCTGAAAGAGCACTTCACCGGGATTTTCCGGCAGGCTGATGGGAGAGCGTTCCGGCGTGGCGGTGGGTTCTGCCGCTATGGCGTACTCCGTGTTATAGGCCTGTTCAATCAGGGGTTTGGCCAGGTTGATGGGGCGCAGGGCGTTAATAAAGCCGCCGGTGGGAACGCAGGCGTCGCTATCATCTACCACGCCGTCCTGATTGGTGTCTGCCAGCACGCGACAATCCACAATTTCCGCATCGCCGCCGTTGCCAAGCTGGGTGGGCACGCCAATGAGCTGCCCGTATTCATCAATGCCGGCTCCGCCGCTGTTGCCGCCGGCGATGGTGGCGCTGGTTTTGATGTAAGCCCGGCCCTTGACCCCGGTTTCGCCGGTGAAGCCGGCAACTTCGCCGCTGGTGAGGGTGATGGTTTCGCCGCCAATGCCGGGATACCCCAAAATGCGCAATTCCATGCCCAGGTTGGCCTTATCTGAATCACCCAGGGGCATTGCCGGCAAATTGAGCGATTTCGGGTCAAGGGGATTACCGTCCACATCGGCAATGACGCGGATAATGGCCAGATCAAGATTCTCATCCACCGTTACCGTTTCGGCCCGGTAGGTTGGCTGGGGCGGTTCATCATCCTTAACCGTCATCGAAACCAGCAGGTCTTCCACATTAAAATATTTGTCAGACATAACCACGTGGGCGTTGGTTAAAATATAACCGTCCGGGGAAATAACGGAACCGGAGCCGCTCCAGAGCGTTTCATCATTTTCATCCAGAGTCCAGATTTGCACCACCGATTCAATGGGCAAACGATTGGCGACCGGCAGGGCGGTAGTTGGTTCTACGTTGGCGGCTTGCGGGGCGGGCGTATCGCTGGTTTGGGCCGGCGTGGCAATGGTTGCGCCGGACGGGGTGGGCGTTTGATCTTTATTGGTCAACCTGCCGCCTAATCCACAGGCCAGGCTGATCAGGCTGGCCAGGAATAATAAAATAACCACGGGTTTGTAAGAGGAAAATTTATTCATCAGATCGCCTCAAAAAAGGGCTAAACGCGCCAACAAACAGTAAATGTTCAAATAACCTGCTTATAAGTATACCTGTGAGAAACATTTTTCTCAAGCGGATGAAGGGTAAAATGGATTTTAACGGTTGAGGCGGGATCGGCGGCGGTTGCCCCGGCGCAATTTTTGTTCAGTTTGCGTTATGGATTCGGAGGGGGGCTTTACGTTTGCTTCACGTAAATACCGCATCCCTTTACGTTCCCTCTACTGACAATTTACGTAAGTTTTGCCCTGCATTTACCCCGCTACTGTTGTTCATCTTCTATACTGGATTCAGGTAGAAGTTATTGAATGATGGGGCGGGTAAGGCGTAATGAACGGAATTGTTGCCAATAAACAGGGATTTAATAGCATTTTTTACCTGATTATAGCTATTATAATGCTTGCTCTGGTTGCCGGCCCCGTTTACGCCGGTGAACCCTCTTTTAATGACGCACTGGTTATCATTAACGCCGATCAAAATCCGGATGATGTTCAAGCCGCCATAATTACCGCCGGTGGCCGGGTTACGCACTCCTTTCCGCCCGATGCTTTCATTGCTTCACTTTCCGGCAACGCGCTTGATGGCGCAACCGTCTATTTCTCCGCCGTGGATTTGCAGTCAGCCGCCACCCTGAGCGACAACGCTCGCCGGGCGGCCGCCGTCTGGAACCTTCTGCTGGCTCCCGCCGCTACGCTCAAAACCCAAATCTCCGAAGATAACGCGCTGGAAAATCTCAACGATGCTTTAATTGCCCCGGAACCCGCCGCCGAACATCTGGCCCGCGCCGCCGCCTCAGCCTCCTCCGTGCCTGATTTCGCGGAAACCAGCCAGTTTATGATCGGTTCAGTGGCGGTGGGCATTGTTCTGCCGGAAAGCAACGGCCTCACGGATGCTTCTACTGAAAACTGGACCGAAGCGCAACGCCTTCAGATAGTGAGCGAAATTGTTAACGCCCTCAACTGGTGGGTGGAACGGGAACCGGCGGCCCAACTCACTTTTGTGTATGATGATGTTGCCGCCAGAATCGTCCCCACCGCCCTTGAACCAATTTCCCGCCCCTACTATGATCAAAGCTACTGGATTGCTGACACAATGAACGCTATGGGTTTTAACAGTGCCAGCGGCAGTTATTTTGATCAGGTGAGATTATACAACAATCACCTCCGTGACACTTACCAAACGGATTGGGCTTTTACCATTTTTGTGGTTAACAGCAGTAATGACGCGGACAATCGCTTCAGTGACCGGTTTTTTGCCTACGCTTACCTGGGCGGCCCGTTTATGGTGATGACCTCCGGCAATAACGGCTACGGGCCGGAAAATATGGACGCGGTGGCGGCGCATGAAATGGGCCACATCTTCCGGGCGCTTGATCAGTACAGCGCCGCCAACCATGGTTGTACTGTTGTAGCCGGCTACCTGGGTGTGCAGAACCAGAACAGCCAGCTGGGATGCGCTCTTGACCAGCCCAGCATTATGCGCGGCCAGATTTCTCCCTACACCAATAAAAATATTGATCCTTACGCCGCCGGGCAAGTGGGCTGGCTGGATGACAATAAAAACGGCATTCTTGATCCGGTGGATGTAACGGCGGCCATATCCAATGTCGCCTGGGCGGAAGGCGCAAGCTCAAACATCGTCACTTTCAACGGCGCCATTGTTGAAATTCCCTTCGCTTCACCGCTGTACCGGAGCATTCTAATCAACAAACTCCGCCTGGTACAATACCGGGTTGACAACGGCCCCTGGTTGGCGGTTGCCGCCGCCGATGGCGCGTTTGACAGCCACGCCGAAGATTTCACCTTCACCACAGACCCGTTGCCCGGCGGCGAACACACTGTTTATCTCAAAGCCACGGATAATTTTGGCAAAATCACTGAACAGCAGATAGCGGTCATCCAGGTGACGGATCCCACCGCCGGTCACGTTGAAACCGTTTTTGAAGCGCCCTACTCGCGCCAGATGGCTTTCAGCGCCGGCGCCGCCGAGCTTCTGTCCGGCGCGGCTTATCAGCTTAGCGGCGGTGTGGTAACCGGCGTGGAATATCGTATTGACGGAGGAGCCTGGCTCCCGGTTGCCGCCGCTGATGGCGCATTTGACAGCGATACCGAGAATTTTGTTATCAACGTTAACGGCGCTGATTTGGGAATTGGTGATCATCTGATTGAAGCCAGAACGGTAGACAACAGCGGGATTGTGGATAGCACGCCGGCAGTGGTGACTATCACCGCCCAGCCGCCTGCGCAAAGCCGCCACACTGTTTTTCTGCCGGTGGTAGTGCATTAACCCCAAAAATCCGGTTAAACGCAAAAACGGCCTGGTCTTTAAGACCGGGCCGTTTTTTTATGCGCGCCGGGGCTACCTGCCCCGCACCAGTTTATCGGTCATCCGGGCTACCCGCACCATGGCTTGCACGTCATGCACCCGAATGATGTCCGCGCCCCGATCTATGCCAATGGATGTGGTGGCGGCGGTGCCTTCCAGCCGCTCTTCCGGCGGCAAATTCAATGTGTAGCCAATAAAGGATTTGCGTGATGTCCCCAGCAGGATGGGATATCCCAGCGCCTTGAGTTTGTCTAACCGGTTGACCAGTTGAAGATTTTGTTCAACGGTTTTGCCAAAACCAATGCCCGGATCAAGAATGATTTGCCCCTTTTTTACCCCGGCGGCCAGCGCCAGTTCAACGCTGGCTTGCAATTCCGCGCTCACCTGGCCTATCAAATCACGGTAAACCACGCCCACGTAACGTCCCCCCAGCCGATTTTCCTGCGCCACGTTTTTGGGCCGGCTGTTATTGTGCATAATTACCACCGGGCATCCGGCCCGGGCTACCAGAGCGGGCATGTCCGGGTCCATTTGCAGGCCCCACACATCATTAACCCAGTTGGCCCCCGCCGCCAACGCCTGTTGTGCCGTTTCGGCGCGGTAGGTGTCTATGGAAATGGGCAGGTCTATCGCCTCCCGTACCGCGCGGATTACCGGCAAAACGCGGGCCAGCTCATCCTGGGCGGATAGCGGTTCACTGCCGGGGCGGGTGCTTTCTCCGCCTATGTCAATGATGTCTGCGCCGGCGGCGGCAAAGGCTCTGGCCTGCGCTACTGCCGCCGAAAGTACGTCGGGCTGAACCAGTACGCCATCGCCGGAGAAACTGTCCGGCGTTACGTTCAGAATGCCCATCACGTAAGTGCGTTCTCCCCAGTTGAAGATCATGCTTCCACCTTAAATAAGGGTTGTGCTAATTTTTGCACGCCGGTCGCGTCCACTTCCGCCAGCATCTGCCCCACCGACAGGCCGGTTTGGGGATGAACCAGGCCGGGAGCCAGGTCTGCCAGTGGAGCCAGCACAAAAGCGCGTTCCGCCAGGCAGGCGTGGGGGATGATTAGCGTATCGGATTGCAGGATCAGCCCGTTGTAAAAAAGGATGTCAATGTCAATTAACCGAGGCCCCCAGCGGTGGCTGGGCCGCCGCCCTAAATTGGTTTCTATAGTTTTGAGTTGGGCCAGTAAAGAAAGCGGGGCCAGCGAGGTGGCGATTTTAAGACAGAGGTTGAGAAAGTAAGGCTGATCCGGTTGTCCCCAGGGAGCGGTGCGGTAAACCGGCGAAATCGCCTGAACGGTTAAAATTTGCTCCAGGGCGGTTACGGCCCGGCGCAGGTTAGCCCGGCGATTGCCCAGGTTGGTTCCCAGGCCCAAAAAGACGGTTATTTGGTCAGCGGGGAACATCAATCATAAACCAGGGCAATTTGCCGGGCGGTGCGTTTGATTGAAACCATAGCCAGGCCCAGTTTGGCGTCCGCCGGAACGGTGACAATTAAGATCACGTCCGGGCCGGCGGCGGTGACTATGGTGGTGTGATGAGCGCCTTCAATCAGAATACGGCCTATGTCCCCCTGAGCGAGTTGTTTGTTCACGTCGGCGGCCATGTCCAAAATGCGGGCCGCCGCCACCGCCAGGGCTTCTTCTTCAGCGGGGGTAGTGCCGTTTTTTACGGAAGCAATGCTTAACCCCTGCCTTGAGGCGGCAATGGCAATTAAAACTTCCGGGGTAACGGCCACTAATTCACCCAGAATCTGCTGAAGTTGTTCTCCCTTACGGTGTTTAATATGAGATATGGTCACGCTTCTCCCTCCAGAATCAACGCTATTTCTTTGGCGGCCCGCTTAAGGGCGTATAAAGACAGGCCCATTTTGGCGTCATTATGAACCATTAATGCTACGGCGGCCCGTTTACTGGCCGGCACCACCAGCATTGCGCCGTTGTTTCCTTCCAACAGCAGGCGGTCAAGTTGCCCCTGCGCCAGCCGGGCCAGCGTTCTTTCTCCCAGCGCCAGCAGAGTGGCCGCCATTGCCGCCACCTGGGGGCTGTTTACCGCGTCTTCTTCATCATCATTGCCATCGGCTTGGGGGGTGTAAGAAACCACCACAAACCCCTCAATACTTACAATAACCGCCCCTTGAACACCGGTTAATTGGTTGCACAAGTTGGCCAGGGCGGCTTCCAGCAGTTCAGTGCGATATACTATAGCCATTGGGCTTCTCCACGGATGCGATTGCAAAGTTGATACGTTAAAATTATATCAAATTGCGGTCAGGCAAGCAATAGTCATCAGGTATGGCGCAGGGCGATTGCAAAGTAGATTTTAAGATTCGATTTTTCCCCATCCCCCCTTCCCTTAGGGAAGGGGGAGAAGAGAAAGATTCGTCTCAAATTCGGCGCAACGCGCCGAATTTGAGACATTATTCCTTGTTTGCCCTCCCCCAAATTTTGGGGGAGGGTCAGGGAGGGGGCAAACTTAAAGCGAATTTTTGGTTATTACAAAATGTCAAGTTACTTTGCAATCGCCGTGAGGTATGGCGGACGGCAGTTGCAAAATGGATTTTAAGGTTGGCTCAAAATCGCCGTATCCGGGGAAATGACCGCTGACCGTTAAACTACCTTTGTGCGCGTAAATTTGTATTTTTCGGTGGTCGGCGGTCATCCGTCCGCCGTTAAGCTACTTTGCCATCGCTCACCGGCATGACGTGCGGTTAAAAAAAGAGACAAACCCGGCTTGTTTAACCGGATTTGTCCTTTTTTGGCTCCCAGGTTACGGTTCAGTTTTTGGGCGGTTCCACGTACCGGCTGATAAAATCAGATTCAAATTCCTCGGCCAGAATGTCCATCAGAATCTCGTCATATTTTTTTGCGCCGATGAGGCGGGCTTGCCGCCGCCGGCCAATTTCTTTAAATCCCGCTTTTTTATAGCAGGCAATGGCTCGGTCATTAAAAGCCGTCACGCCCAGCATCACGCTGTTGAGGTTGAGCAGGTTAAACGCGTATTCCAGCGTCAGGCGAGTGGCTTGCGTGCCAAAACCTTGCCCCCAGGCCGATTTTTCGCCAATGACAATGCCAAACATCGCCGAGCGGTTGACCGGGTCAACGTTAAAGAGCAGGCTTCGGCCTATCAGTTTATCCTCCGCCAGGGTGACAATGCTGAACACGTGCGCCCGATCCCGCAGTATGCCCTGCACCCGTTCCCCTTCCGTTTCCGGCGCGCTGGGGACATAAGCCTCATCGCCCAGGGGCAGCGCGACTGCCAGGTCATTGAACCACGCCGCCCAGGCGGTTGCGTCTTCCGGGCGGCAGGGAGAAAGATAACACTTTTGGCCGGTCAGTTTCTTGTAGTAAGTCATAAAAATTCCTCTCAGGGCATACCCCCGTCAAGATAGGGGGGGTAGATGATGATACCGGCGGCCTCCGGTTGGGCGGCTACCGTATCGCAATAAGATTGAATGGTTGAGTTTGTTTCGTCCAGCACCGCCAGCATCCCCGCGTCAAACACGTGCAGATCGGCGCGGACGGGGCCGGGAAGCCAGGCCTGGGTGGCGGCGTTGCCGGGGTGAAGCGGCAACGACAGGGTGGGCGAGGCTGACGCGGGATATTTGTGGTTGAGCCAGGCCAGCATGTTCCCGGTGGATTCCTGATCCGCCGCCAGAAACAGCCTGATTTTCTCCGGCTGAGTGAGATGATACCGCGCAAAACCGCGCACCACGCCATCCTGCACCAGCACCGAGGTGTTGTAGCCGTCAAAGTGGCTCACCCAATCCAGAAAAGCGTTGCCGGGGAGAACCGCCAGCGGCGTATCGGCAAACCAGATGGGCCACATCGCCGCCACCGCCGCCACGTCATCCGGCTCAATCTGCCGTTCTGTCATAGCGTCGTTAAACGGGGGAATATTGGCGCGGTCTACCTGCACGGTACACCCGCCGAACATGGATTGCCGGTAACCAAAACGGGGATAATACTCCGGATGCCCGTACAGAAAGCAGAAGGCGTAACCTTTTTCTTTAAGCCGTTCATGCCCCGCCGCCATCAGCGCCCCGCCGATACCCTGTTTCTGGTAAGCCGGATGGACGGTGAGCGGGTGCAGGCTCACCGCCGCCAGCGACTTGCCGCCCACCCAAACGCGGTACGGGTAGAACAGGGCGTGGCCCACCACCGCGCCCGCCACTTCCGCCACCAGTGATAGCTCCGGATCAAAATCGGGGCCGTGCCGCAATACGTCAACCAGAACCATCTCCAGCCGGCCCTTATTCCTACTTGCTTTTTCGTGTAAGCGCCGACACTTCTGCCCATCTTGCCACCAGAAGCGCGTGGTGGAATTCGGGGAGCGACTTTGTATGGAAGTCCTCAAAAAGATACCTCATCGGCATTTTATTTTCAGCATCCCGAAGATTCTTCGTCGCTATTTTCTTTATGACCGAAGGCTTCTTGCCGCTCTCAGCCGCTGCGCCTGGGAAT
>Ga0209201_1003005_pt1 | contig 15410 bp, 14 predicted proteins | sample AD_UKC055_MetaG_FD_184411 | JGI IMG/M metagenome (GOLD analysis project Ga0209201, IMG submission 184411) | Active sludge microbial communities of municipal wastewater-treating anaerobic digesters from USA - AD_UKC055_MetaG (SPAdes) (version 2) | ecosystem: Engineered > Bioreactor > Anaerobic >...
ATTGATAGGTACTTCTGATGAAAAGGAGGGTGCCGAATATTCGATATCTGAACTTGCTGAACTTGTTAAAACAACCGGCGGGGAAGTAGTTTCTTCATTTATAATAAAAAAGCAAAGTATTGATCCCGCGCATATTATCGGCAGCGGATGGCTGGATACAATTAAATCTGAGATTGAGAATAAAAATGCGGATGCGGTTGTTTTTGATATTAATAATATAAAAGCCGTTCAGTATAACAATCTTGAGAAATATTTGGATGTAAAAGTCCTGTCTCGTTGTGATGTAATTCTTGATATTTTTGCAATGAGGGCTTCGAGTGCGGAAGCGAAAATACAGGTTGAACTTGCCCAATTGAATAATATGCTTCCCAGAATTCGCGGAAAAGGAATGGTTCTTTCAAGACTTGGCGGAGGTATCGGAACACGCGGCCCGGGAGAAACAAAACTGGAAACCGACAGGCGGCACATTCAGCGTAAGATCCACAAACTGAATGAAAGTCTGAAGGCAATCGAAAAAACACGCTCACTGAAAAGAAAATCGCGTGAAAATGCAGTCAAAATTGCTGTTGCCGGTTATACAAATGCCGGGAAATCCTCACTTGTTTCATTGCTTTCGAAGAAAAATCTTTTTGTTGAAAACAGGCTTTTTGCGACGCTGGATTCTTTTACCCGTGAAGTATATATTTCAGAGAATAAGAAAGTTCTGCTTACCGATACAGTCGGTTTTATCCGCAACCTTCCGGCAACTCTTGTTAAAGCATTCCGTTCTACCTTTGAGGAAATAGTTTTTTCCGACATGGTAATTCATCTTATCGATTCATCAAATCCGAATTACGTAGAATGCATAAAAACTGTTGATGATGAACTTGAAGAAATAGGTTATATGGGAAAAGTGATAAAAGTATTCAATAAAACAGATCTCGCCGGCAGTGAACTACTTCATAAAATCCGGATAGAATATCCCGACGCAGTATTTTGTTCCGTTAAAGATAAAACTGGAATAGAAGCTGTTAAAAATGCAATTTCAATATAATCTTATTGCATGAGTATTTAGCGATTTCCAATAAACACTTTTTTTCATATTGTAATATTGTAACAAAAAAGACTTGAAATGTACCAAAAAAAGCGGATAATTCCGTATCCTATTAAGGATAATATTATGGAGGAATGAATGAAAAAGCTTTTTTTCGCGGCAGTTGCCGTATTTGTGGTATCTGGAAGCAGTGCTCTTTATTCGCAGGGTCTTGAAGCTGGAGGAGCTAAATTCGGTTTCTATGGAGGAGGCGGAGGGAATTATGCCGCAGGTGAATTTCCAAGCGGAACGGATGCGGCGATGGCTGGATCATATTTTTTCGGTGTAAATGGTTTTTATAATCTTTCAGACATGGGTTCGCTTTTCGGGGGGTTGGAATATTCCTATAGCCCGTACAAACTTGAATACAGTCAGACTGGAGTCGAGTATACAACTACAGTTAAAGCTAAATTCCTCGATATTAATCTAGGATTCCGTTTTACAAACTTCCAAGGTTTATACTTTGATGGCGGTCTTTTTGTCGGTACTCCAATGGGTAAATGGAAGACTAAAACAAGCGGTGATTACTCTGATTCTGGTGAAGCTGAAAATAGCGACACTAAAACTGAAGTAGGTCTTCTCGTAGGTGCAGGATACCTTGTTCCTATAGCTGAGACAGCTGATTTAAATATTGGTGTTCTCTTTAAGAGATCCTTTAAATACGGATATAATGATGGAGATAATAAGCTTCGCCGTCAGCTTTTTGCCGTTAAAGCCGGCGTAGAGATGAAATTCTAATTAAAATCCGGCGGAGTTTACTCCGCCGGTTGATATTTGCTTCTAAACGCATTTTTATGCCAATAATACCCCTTAAAGCCGAATTTTCCTTGACAAGCTCAAATATATCGTTATTTTAAAACAGTCTGACTGGTAGAGGACTGATGATAACAGGAATATATCCCGGTACGTTTGATCCATTGACGAATGGCCATATGGATATAATAAGAAGAGGACTCAGGTTATGTGACCGTTTAATAATTGCGGTTGCTGTAAACCTTTTAAAAAAGCCGCTTTTCTCTGTTGAGGAGAGGCTTGAAATGATTTCTGATTCGTGCAAAGATTTGGGTAATATCGAAGCTGTTTCTTTTAACGGGCTTCTTGTAGATTATTGCAAAGAAAATGGAGTGAATTTTATCATACGCGGAGTCAGGGATTCCGCCGATTTCGGCTATGAGCGCTCTATGGCGCTGATGAACCGGAGACTTCCGGGTGCTCTTGAAACCGTATTCATGGTTTCGGACGGGGAAAGTCATTTTTTATCTTCAAGCATGATTCGAGAGATCGCTTTTCTTGGCGGTGATGTATCCGCTTTTCTTCCTTCAAATGTCCTTCCTTTCCTTAATCGGAAGACCAATCGGGCTTAGCGGCGTTTTGCGTCGTTAGTTTAAAAATGAAATTAATCGGTTGAGGGGGAACTATGAATATCGGAATTATCCTCCTGGTTTCTGTTGCTACTGGTGTTGTGGGGTATATGGCAAGGTCGTATCTCGGCAAGATCAGGCTAAGATCTTCGGAGGCTCAGGCTCAAAGAATTATTCAGGATGCTAAAAGAGAGGCAGAAGCAAAACGCAAAGAATTGCTTCTCGAAGCCAAGGATCAGCTTCTTCAGGAAAAGAATCTTCTTGAAAAAGAAATGCGTGAAAGACGTCAGGAAATCGCAAACATAGAAAAACGATACATGCAGAAGGAAGAGAATCTTGACGCTAAAGTTAATCAGGTTGAGAAACGTGAAAAAGAAATAGAAGTCAGAGAGTCGGATGTATCAGAAAAAGAGGCTGAACTTACAAAGGAATTCGAGCGTTATTTGAAAGAGCTCGAGCGTATTTCAGGTTTGACGCAGGATCAGGCAAAGGCTCAGCTTATGAAATCTCTTGAAGATAATGCCAGATTTGAAGCTCTGAAAATTGTTAACAAAATTGAAGAAGAAGCCAGAAGATCCGCAGATAAAAAAGCCAAAGATATTGTCATCCAGTCGATTCAGCGCAATGTTACTGAATTTACTTCTGAGAATACTGTTACTGCAGTGACTTTGCCTTCTGATGACATGAAGGGAAGAATCATCGGTCGTGAAGGACGCAACATCCGCACACTCGAATCGCTTACCGGCGTTGATATGATCATAGATGATACTCCTGAGGTTGTTGTTATTTCCGGTTATGATCCTGTCAGAAGAGAAATTGCGCGTCTTGCGCTCGAAAGACTGATCCAGAACGGACGTATTCATCCGGCCCGTATAGAAGAGGTTGTTGAAAAGGTAAAACTGGAACTTGAAGAAAGCATGGTTGATGAAGGTGAAAAGTATGCGTTTGAACTCGGAATTCCGGGTTTAAGCAGAGATGCTCTTCTTCATGTCGGTAAATTAAAATACAGAACAAGTTACGGACAGAATGTTTTAAGTCACAGTATTGAAGTTGCCAATATTGCTGCTATCATGGCAGGTGAGCTGAAGCTTGATGTTCAGGTTGCTAAACGCGCCGGCCTTCTTCACGATATCGGAAAGGTGGCAGTTGTAGAAGGTGAAGGCTCGCATGCGCTTATCGGTGCTGACATGGCTAAGAAATACGGAGAAAGCGAGAAGGTAATTAATATAATCGCTTCTCACCATAATGATAAGGAGCCAGAGTCTTTTGAAGCGCTCATTATTCAGGTTGCAGATGCGATTTCTGCGTCACGGCCGGGAGCAAGAAGAGAGTCTCTTGAAAATTACGTTAAACGTCTAGAAGATCTTGAAAACATTGCTACAAGCTTCAAAGGTGTTGAGAAATGTTTTGCAATTCAGGCCGGACGTGAGATCAGAGTGCTTGTATCCAATGATCTTGTAAGCGATGAGCGTGCACAGATTCTCGCACGTGAAGTTGCCGGAAGAATTGAAAATGAGCTCAAGTATCCTGGAATAGTCAGAGTTACAGTTATCAGAGAAACAAGAGCTGTTGAGTTTGCAAAATAATCTCAAAGTTCACTTCGTCTATTCGGCGGAGTGAACTTTAAAGTATATCAATGGGAGAATTCCATTGCTGTTAGATTCATTAAATTCAGTTGAAGATCTTCGCAAGATAAAAGTTGAAGATCTTTCTTCTCTTGCCGATCAAGTCCGCAGATACATGATTGATGTTGTCTCGAAAAACGGCGGACATCTTGCGCCTTCTTTAGGTGTTGTTGATCTTACAATAGCTCTTCATTATGTTTTTAATACTCCATCAGACCGTTTGATATGGGATGTCGGTCATCAGACTTATGCCCATAAAATATTAACCGGACGGAAAAATGATTTTCTTTCGCTGCGTCAGTTCGAGGGACTTAGCGGTTTTCCGAAAGTCGCAGAATCGGATTTTGATTTATATGACACGGGGCATACTTCTACATCACTTTCTCTTGCACTAGGTGAAGCAGTTGCCAGAGATCTTTCGAGAAAGAAGCACCGCGTTATTGCTGTTATCGGTGACGGTGCTCTTACCGGCGGATTGGCATTTGAAGCTCTCAATAATATCGGTCATTTAAAAAAAGATATGATTATCATTCTCAATGATAATGAACATTCTATTTCAAAAAATGTCGGAGCGATGTCGAAATATCTTACAGAACTTATCTCCGGTTCGGCATATAACCGTTTGGTAAGAAAAGTAAGAAGAATGTGCAGAAAGATTCCACTAATCGGGAAATATTTTCCTTATCTCTATGACAGAATAAGAATGGGGATAAAGAATATTTTTGTTCCTGCAAATTTTTTTGAAGATTTCGGAATACGCTACTTCGGACCGGTTGACGGTCATGATATCGAACATATGATTCATATTTTTAAAAGAATAAAATCAATTAATGCCGGACCGAAAGTTATTCATGTTATCACAAAAAAAGGCTATGGATATAAGTTCGCGGAAAAAGAGCCGGTACGTTTTCACGGAACACAGCCGTTTGATGTTGATACCGGAAAAGAATATGGGAAAAAGAAACTTTCTTTTTCTGCTGTTGCCGGAAAAACTCTCTGTTCGCTTGCTGAGAAAGACAGCCGAATTGTAGCTGTTACGGCTGCTATGTCAGCAGGTACGGGTCTTGATGAGTTTTCAAAAAAATTTCCTTCAAAATTTTTTGATGTCGGAATTGCCGAACAGCATGCTGTGACTTTCTGCGCGGCTTTGGCAAAGAACGGATATAAACCATATTTTGCGGTTTATTCTTCCTTTATGCAGAGGGCATTTGATCAGCTTATTCATGATGTCGCGGTGATGAATCTTCCTTCCGTCTTTCTTATAGACAGAGCGGGAATTGTCGGAGATGACGGAGAGACTCATCATGGTATGTTTGATGTTTCGGTTTTTAAGACAATTCCTAACTTTGAATTATTGATTCCTTCAGACGGTGAAGATTTGCGCGATATGATTTATTATGCATCAAAAGCTGATCATCCGGTAGCAATTCGTTATCCGCGAGGATACTGCGGAATTGAGTCTGTTGACTGTACTAAACCGCGTAAAACTGATTTTTCACTGCCTTTGAAACTTTCATCATCGAAAGATCTTATTATTATTGCTTCTGCAGATATGAAAATCTGCGCTAAGGAAGTTTCAGAATTGCTTTCGAACTCAAAAATTAAATCAGGCGTGGTCTTGATACATTCTATTAATGCACTTGAGTCTGCTGAATTTAGAACATTGATTAAAAATACGGATTCGTTTGCCGTGATAGAAAGTGAATATTCGCGAGGCGGATTATCGGAATCAATTCTTTCTATTCTTCCGGAGCATAAACGAAGCAAGATGCTTGCTTCTTTCGGTTTCCCGAGAAAGTTTATAGAGCATGGTCCTGTTGATTTGCTTTATGATAAATACGGGCTGTCGTCTCAGAAAATTGCATCAGATATAATTGAAAAGCTTAAGAAAAAATGAAAATCCGTCTTGATAAATATTTATTTGATGAAGGTCTTTCTGATTCGCGCGAAAAAGCAAAAAATGAAATTCTTGCAGGATACGTGAAACTGAATGGTGAAACAGTCAGGGATCCATCCTATATTATTAAAGATGAAATCGATATTACTATTAATCGCCCTGAAAACATTTTTGTTTCAAGAGGCGGAGAAAAAATAAACAAAGCTCTGAAATACTTTTCGATTACTGTTGAAGGTTTAGTCTGTGCGGATCTCGGAGCTTCTACTGGCGGCTTTACCGACTGTCTGCTTCAGCGCGGAGCAAAAAAGGTTTATGCGATTGATGTCGGATATGGTCAGCTTGATTATCGTCTCCGTACGGATAAACGTGTTATCGTAATGGAAAGGACGAACGCGAGAACAATTTCTCCTGAGCTTTTTGATGAAGCAATTAACTTTTTTGTTTCTGATCTGTCATTTATTTCTTTTACAAAAATATTTCCGGCGATAAAGAGTGTTGCTACTTCTGCAGAAGGAGTTTTTCTTCTAAAGCCGCAGTTTGAATCGGAAGGTTTTGAACTAAAAAAAGGCGTGGTCAGAAGCGATGATGACAGGCTTGCAATAATAAGAAAAACTCTCAATGAACTTGTTTCTATGGGTATGATGGTTAAAGGTTTTACATATTCTCCGATAAAAGGCCCGAAAGGAAATATTGAATATCTGGTTCATTATTCTATGGAGAATCCTGAAAAGGAATTAAATGAAGATATGATATTGCGTTCTTATAACGAGTCTTTGTCTTTGAATGATTGAAAAATAAAGCCGCTGTTTAGCGGCTTTATTATATTATTTCATATCTGCTTTTAATATACGTTCGACGGCTTTATTTACGTTTTCCCTGCTGTTAAAAGCGCTTATTCTGATGTAACCTTCACCGCATTTTCCGAAACCTGATCCCGGTGTGCAGACTACATTTGCTTTATTCAAAAGTTTGTCGAAGAATTCCCATGAATCAGTTCCGGTTTCAACCCATATATACGGAGAATTGTCTCCGCCCGTACATGTGTAACCTGCTTTTGAAAGAGCTGTTTTAATTATTTTAGCATTTTCGAGATAGAAGTCGATTATGTCTTTAACCTGTTTTTTGCCATCTTCTGAATATACAGCCGCTGCGGCTTTCTGAACCGGATATGAAACGCCGTTAAATTTTGTAGTGTGGCGTCTGTTCCAAAGCTGTAATAGCTGTACGGGTTTTCCTTCTGAAGTGTAAGCTACACATTCTTCAGGTATTACTGTGAAGGCGCATCTTGTTCCGGTAAAACCCGCCGTTTTTGAGAATGAACGGAATTCAATTGCAACTTCTTTTGCGCCTTCAATTTCATAGATTGAATGAGGAATATTTTCGTCACGGATGAAGGCCTCATACGCGGCATCAAACAGAATAAGAGATTTATTGTCTCTGGCGTAATTGACCCATTCAGTAAGCTGTTTTTTTGTTGCGACTTCACCTGTAGGATTATTCGGGAAACAAAGATAAATCAGATCGACTTTTTCTTTAGGCAGTTCCGGTACGAAGTTGTTGGATTTATTGCATTCAAGATAAACCAGCTTTTCATAACGTCCGTCCATGCTGATTCCGGTTCTGCCTGCCATTACATTTGTATCTACATATACAGGGTAAACAGGATCGGGAATCGCAATTTTGATGTCGTCTGCAAAAAGTTCCTGGATGTTTCCAGTATCGCATTTGGAACCGTCGCTTACGAATATTTCATTAGGTTTTATGTCTGCACCGCGTTTCTGGAAATCATTTTCGGCAATTGCTTTTCTCAGAAATTCATAACCCTGCTCAGGACCGTAACCTTTGAATGATTTTTCATCAGCCATTTCATCAACTCCCTGATGAAATGCTTTAACAACTGCTTCAGGAAGTGCTCTTGTTACATCACCGATTCCGAGACGGATAATTTCTTTATCGGGATTTGCCGCCTGAAAAGCGCTAACACGTTTTGAAATATCGGAGAAGAGATAACTTGCCTTGAGTTTTGAATAGTTTTCGTTTATTTTTATCATGACGCACCTTTTAGAATATATTCGAATAATTTTTTATCATACTGATAATTGTCAACAATCTATTTGAGCCTTTTAAAATATAAAAATATTAAATTTATGTTTGCCTATTAGAGCCGATCGGGGAAATTGTCGCAGATTGCAAATCAAATTCAGGAAACAGGCAATGAGAAGCATATACGAGAAAATATCAGAACATTACCGCGGAATAGAATACCAGCACTTGTTTTTCTCAGTGTTTATTCTGGGAGTTATTCTATTCTACCGTATTTCGGCATACTTTATTTCGGGTTCTATTTATGCCGATATTTCAGCTGTCGGATTTTTGAATTTCTTCATGATGTCGTTTCCTGATGATGTGTTTTGTGCTGCGTTTGCTCTCGGAATTATTTTATTGATTGTGTCATTGCCGAAGTCTCTTCGTTTTATGCCTATATTTTTATGTGATATTTTTGTCTGTCTGTTTGCGGCTTATCATATTTTCGCACTTCAGTTTTTAAAAATATATGAAACATCTTTTCAGCTTTCATTTATCGGCGGCGAGCATTTTACTGGACTGCGCGGTATGCTCAATTCGGCTGCTGCTGAAATCACTTCCGGAACGGTTATTTCATTTGCTGCTGTTATTCTGATTGTCTTTGCTACATCGCTTTTTCTCATGGTTGCTGAAGCCAAATCTTCTCTTGATGCAAAAACCAAGTATTTTTTTGTGTCAGTATCGATTTATCTGCTGACGTTAATTCTTACTGTCGCGATTGCGTCACCGACTGAAAAGGAAATAGTTTTAAAATATAAAATAAAGGCTCCGGTTTATGAGCTTTCGATGAGTCCGTTTTCTTCATTGGCGTTAAGATGTTTTAAGAAACCAGCGGTTCAGCCCGTTCCGGCTGCTGTCGAGCCTGTTGTTTCTTCATCAGGATTTCAAACGGATTCGCTTGAGAGCAATAAGGAATATGATTTATCGAAAATAATTCCTAAAAATAAAAAATATAATATAGTTATATATCTTTTCGAATCAACTGCATACAGTTATTACGGATTAAGATCAAATGGAAAATCAATGACGCCTGTAATGGAACGTCTTGCGCAGAACGGATTTTTAGCAGCCAATCACATGACTAATTATCCTTTATCTGCAAATGCTCTTTTTTCAATTACAGCATCTGCTTACCCTATAATAGGTAAGGACATGGTTTTTGAGAAAAATCCGTCTATTCAGGTTAATTCACTTACTGAAGTTTTAAAAGACAACGGATATAGAACGTGCTATGTCCATACAGGCGATTTGAGTTATGCCGGTCAGATGAAATATCTTAAAAACAGAAAAATTGACCGATTTATTACAGCAAGAGATCTTGGTAAAGATAAACGATATAATAAAAAAAATGTCGGTTGGGCGATCGATGAACGTGCGATGATTGATCCTGCGGTTAATTTTATGAAAGAAAGCAGTGAGCCTTTTGTTGTAATCATGTCGCCGATGAATCCTCATCATCCATACGCGGTTCCTGATGATTCGTTTAAAGTTGCAGAGCATAATCCTTCGGGAACTAATCGCGACGGGATGTGGGAAAATTATCTTAACTCTCTGCACTATGCGGATTATGCTCTCGGTGAACTCATTGATAAACTTGAAGCAGAAGGTCTCATGAAGGATACATTGTTCTTTATGCTTACTGATCACGGAGAGGCTTTTTATCAGCATCCGCAGAATTATAATCATCCTCTTTTCGTTTATGAAGAAAACATACATGTTCCTTTTATAATTTATAATAAAGATATATTTAAAAACGGATACTATTTTGACGGTATAACTCGTCATGTTGATATTCTTCCGACCATCACTGATATTATCGGGATTAAGGATGATAAACACCGTGAAGGTTTTCCGATTTTCACCAAGAGAAAAGAGAAACTTGCTTTTGTTCACACTTCTTGGAAAGATGATCTTGTCGCGGTTCGTGATGTAAAATGGAAATATATTTACCGCATAAAAGACGGAAATGAAGAACTATATGATTTATTATCCGATCCTGAAGAAAAGAATAATCTCGCTTCCGAAAAAACGGAAACGGCATTAAAATACAGAAATTATGTTTTGAGCGGGATTGATTACGTTAAAAACTATCATAAAAATAATTAGCAGTTTGATTGTTCAATTCGGTTTAAATTGAATCTTTCTTGACTGAGTTAATTTATTGATTATTATATTTTAAAAGAGGGGATAAAATGAAAAAGATTATAGTTATGGCTTTGAGTTCAGTTATTCTGTTTTCATATTGTACAAAAAAAGAAAAAAAATATACGATAGCTCTCAGCGGAATTATTAATTTTACAGTTGGAGATGTTTCGCTGAAAGATTCTTCCGGAGAAAGAAAAGCTTCTGTCGGAGATCAGGTTCTTTCGGGTACTGTGATAATAACAAAAGGCGTTAAAAGTATGACCGATATTTATATCGGAGAAAATGCTGTTAAAATTATGGGAGACAGCCGTGTGTCATTTGATTCTCTTATTGCCGACGGTAAAACAGGTTCAGAAACTGTTTCAATAATTGTTGAGAACGGAAAAACATTCAACCGGATCATAAAGAAACTATCAAAGGACGACAGTTTTACTGTTAAAACAAAAACCGCTGTTGCAGCTGTACGCGGAACTGAGTTTTTTGTTTCTGATGAAAACGGTAAGACAAATGTTTCCTGTCTTGACGGTAAAATTTCTGTATCCGACTCAAAAGGCGCTGAAGTTATTCTTGAAAAGAATGAACAGGCTATTGTTTCTTCCGATTCTGATATAGTAAAAAAACAGATCGAAGCTGATGAGATTAACCGGCTTAAAATTCTTTCAGAAATAAAAGAAATTCAATCCGACATAAAGAAAAAATACGAAGAACAAAAAGCCGAGATTAAGCAGAAGTATGAAGAACAGAAAGAAGAAATACAGAAGGCGGTAACTGACCAGAAAGAAAAAGACAAGCAGGCGGTAACTGACCAGAAAGAAGGCGATAAAGCAAATGTTGATGAGGCTAAATCATCAGCAAAAGCTTCTGCAGGTGAAGCTTCGGCTGATGCAAAAAGCAAGATGCAGGAGACCAAACCGGATAAGTCAAATATCCTTGATGATATCAAGAAACAGAAAGAAGCCGTAAAAAGCGGAACAAATTGAAGCTTTAGAGTTATAAAGAAACAAAATGTCTTTACAAAAGGGAAGCCTGTGCTTCCCTTTTTTTATGGAAAGAGCCGAACTTTTTAAGAAACTTAATGAAGGCATTATCGATGAGCGTTTTCATCTTTTCAAAAATAATGTTTTAAAAAATAAACCTCTGATTGATCAATTCGGCGGACTTCGCGATATCGTCCCTCTTTTGCGTGGAAAAGATGTAATTATTGCAGGAGCCGGATCGTCTATTGACAGGGAAATGGATTTGCTCCGTGAAGCTGTTTCTCTCAGCGATGTCATCCTTATTTGTGCTGACATGTCTTATCTTCCGCTTTTGAAGCGTCATATAGTTCCCGATTTCGTTATTACATGCGAAACATCACCGAATGATTATTTTAGCGTATCAGATTTTTCTTCGCATCTGCTTGCTTTTTCATGTTCGTCAAACAGCAATCTGCGCAGGTGGAAAGGCCGAATGAGTTTTTACAACTGGATGATGAAGGGTGAATATGAAAATCTCTGGGCAAAAGCAGGAACAGCTCTTGGATATGTCTCGACTGGAAGCACTGTTATTTCTCAGGCTGTCTCACTGGCACTGGGCTGCGGAATAAAGTCGCTTGCGCTTATCGGAAATGATCTTGCTTATAAAGATTCATATTATATGAAAGGTACTTTCCGCTCGATGAAAGATGAGTTGAATTATTCGCGTTTTGCGACTTCTGATTCTGTTTCAATGAGTTATGTGAGAAGAGCCAGACAGTTTGTCGTGAAAACACCACTGGGAGATTTTTATTCGCATAACCAGTTTTTAGCTGCAAAATACTGGCTTGAAGATTTATTCTCTAAGAGCAGTTTTTCGCTGATAGAATGTTCACTGCCGGGCTGCAGGGGAGCGAATATTCTAAATGTAAAATTTGATAAATATTTGAAGTATTTGAAGGAGAGATTATGATAGTTTTACACCGTCTTAATGGAACAGAGTTTTTGCTCAATGAAGATCATATCGAAACAATGGAAGAAACACCTGATATGATAATACTTTTAACAAATGACAGAAAATATATCGTGAAAGAAAAGCGCGATGAAATATTAACATTGATTCAAGAGTATAAAAAAAAATTATATAAATAATATTTAATACCTTCATATTGTCTTTTATTCCTGCCGATTTTTTTTATTGAATTAATCACTCCAAGCAGTTAGTATAATGCATCGGGTTGGAATTCATTTCTGCCTGATGCATTTTGCGCTTAAGCTGATGAACTCCGGGGTGGCTTTATGTAAATATATTCTTCATAGTCATACGTTTTTTGATAATAAACCGTCACATAACTTATAAGGAGATTTCTATGGGAAAGAATGTTTTGGTTGTTGATGATTCAGGGGCAATCCGCCAGTCGATGCGGTATGTTCTGGAAAATGCCGGTTACGTTGTTACGGATGCATCAAACGGAAAAGAAGCATTAAGCGTAATCACTCCGGCTACAAATCTGGTTATAACCGATGTCAACATGCCCGAGATGAACGGCATCGATCTGGTGAAAAGTATCCGTGCTGGAGAAGCCCCTTTGAAAACCGTTCCTATCATAATTCTTACAACTGAAAGCCAGGCTGACATGAAACAAAAGGGAAAGGACGCAGGTGCAACCGCTTGGGTTGTTAAACCGTTTCCTCCTGAAGAAATTATAGCGGCCGTCAAAAGGCTCATAGGTTAGGTGATCATGGCAAAGATGACTGCTAAAAAAATGGGAACAACTCTGCTTGTTGAAGCTTCGGGCGAACTTTCTATTTCTTACGCACCGAAAGCAGGTGATTTTTTCAAATCGGTCACTCAGGGCGATTTTATTGCGTGCTACCTTGATCTTCACAATATAGAAGGCATAGATTTATCTTTTATAGAGCTTTTACTTTCATTTAAAAGAACGATGCTTTCAGCCGGAAAAACATTTATTATCACGAAACTTCCGGAAGAACATGTGTTCGTCAGAAGTCTTTCTGAAATCGGAATAGATCAGCAGATTTTTCAGAGGGGGGATTATGGGATTTGAAGCTCAAAGCGAATTGTTTATTGAAGAATCTCTCGATCTTTTGAAAAATATTGAGCTTCCGCTTATGGAGCTTGAAGAACGGCCAGATGACACAGAGCTTATTAATTCTGTTTTCCGCTCGATGCATACGATAAAAGGTTCTGCGGGGATGTTCGGTTTCAATGATATTTCTGCATTTACTCATGATATCGAAAGTACGTTCGACCTTGTACGCAAAGGCGAACTTGCTCTTACGTCAGAAATTATTGAACTGACTCTTAAGGCTAAGGACTGCATCCGCGAACTTCTGTATAAGAATGATTCTGACGAAGAAAAAGACAAACGCGGTATGATTCTCATCCGCTTTGCGGAAATCACAGGCGGCTTAAAGAAAAATGAATCTTCTTCTGTTTCTGTTCCTACAAAAGAAAAAGACGAAGAAAATATTGATCAATCCAACAGCGAAATACATGAAGAATTGCCGGGCGAATCAACTGCGTTTAATATTAAATTCACGCCTCAGAAAGAAATCCTTCTTCGCGGTGTTTGAATTCCTCCGCTTTTTGACGAGCTTGCAACACTCGGCAAGACTTCACTTAAGGCTGATATTTCATCTATTCCCGAACTGAATGATTTTGATCCTGAACATTGTTATCTTTCATGGGATATCGATGTTCAGACTGATAAAATAGAAGCCGACCTGCGTTCTGTTTTTATTTTTGTCGAAGACTATGCATCTATTATAATTAAAAAACTTGGAAGCACTGTTAAGCAAGACTCTCAAAAAATTTCATCAACACAAAAATCAAATCTTGCGATTGACCGCAGAAGAAGCGACTCGACATCGATCCGCGTGAAGAATGAGAAGCTGGATACTCTTGTTAATCTCGTCGGCGAAATGGTAACGCTTCACGCAAGGCTTCAGCAGGAATCTAACAAGGCTGAACTGCCGGAGTTTGTATCAATTGCCGAAAGCCTGGGTCGTCTTACAGCGGATCTTCGTGATATCGCGATGAGTGTGCGAATGGTTCCATTAACTGAAACATTTTCAAGTTTCAACAGACTTGTTTTCGATCTTTCGAAAAATCTCGGCAAAAAAATGCGTCTTGTAACTGAAGGCGCTGAAACAGAACTCGACAAGAATGTCATAGAAGAGCTTCGCGATCCTTTGATGCACGTAATACGAAACTGCGCCGACCACGCGATTGAAATGCCTGACGAGAGAATTCAAAATGGAAAGGATGAAACCGGTTCTATTAAACTCTGGGCGGAATATACAGGTGCGAATGTGCGCATAGGAGTTTCTGATGACGGCTTAGGGCTTGACCGTGATAAAATTTTAACGAAAGCACTGGAGCGCGGTCTTCCTGTTGCGGCAGACGCCGATGATAAAACAATTTATTCTTTGATATTTGAGCCAGGTTTTTCGACAGCAGAAAAAACCACGGATATTTCGGGGCGCGGCGTCGGAATGGATGTGGTGAAGAAGAATATAGAAAAACTCCGGGGTTCTATAGACATTTCGACTCAGAAGGGTCTTGGAACAACGATTACATTAACCATTCCTCTGACACTTGCAATAATAGACGGGTTTATGACCGAGGTGTGTTCTCAGCCATATATTTTTAATCTGTCGCATGTTAGAGAATGTATAGCCTACAATAATTCTGAAGAAACTTCCGAGATACAAGGAATGGTGCGTATACGCGAAGATTATATTCCTTTTATCGATATGAGACGCCTCTTCGGTGTTGAAGGTGAACCAAGACTATATCCGCAGATAGTAGTCGCCGAGGTCGAAGGAACACAGATCGGTTTTCTTGTAGATAAGGTGGTCGGTCATTGTCAGACGGTAATCAAGCCGCTCGGAAAAGGTGTAAAGCAGGCTGACATGTTTTCGGGAGCTTCGATATTGGGAGACGGCTCCATTGCGCTTGTACTGGATATCAACCATCTCATAACAAACGTCCGTGCTGATGAAAACTTCTGTAATAAAATAAACTCAAAAGATAAGGAGACAACAAAATGAAACTCGGAATACGCGGAAAGCTGTTATTGGCATTTTTTGTTACCGCTCTTATTACCATATCTGTCGGTGCTGTTGGTATGTGGGGAGTCGGCAGAGTCGATGAGATGATGAATAAGCTTTATAATGAAAACCTTGAAGGAATACGTCTTGCCGATGATATTGACCGGCAGATGCTGAACATAAGGGTTTCTATTC
>Ga0209201_1003006_pt1 | contig 15407 bp, 19 predicted proteins | sample AD_UKC055_MetaG_FD_184411 | JGI IMG/M metagenome (GOLD analysis project Ga0209201, IMG submission 184411) | Active sludge microbial communities of municipal wastewater-treating anaerobic digesters from USA - AD_UKC055_MetaG (SPAdes) (version 2) | ecosystem: Engineered > Bioreactor > Anaerobic >...
TCGCACGCCCCGGACGGCGCCACCCCCGCGCGAGCGGGTGGTCTCGGGGGACCCGACCCGAACCGTGCTCATCCCGGGCGAGCACATCCAGGGCGACTCCGGTGAGGTCGTCGAGCAGGGCGCGGACGACTTCGCGGTCCAGGTCCTCCGCGCCCTGCCCCCTGGCACCCTCTACCGCCGCGAGTACATCGTCGGGGAGCTGGTCGGACCCCAGGGCCAGAAGACCTTTCGAGCGGTGAACGCCGACCGCCTCCGCCTCTGGATCGACCGGCACATCACCCTGGCGAAGTGGACCAAGAGCGGCAAGGCCTTCCGGTCCTGCTCGAAGGACCAGGCCTCCATCGTCCTGGCCGCGGCCGCGACCTCGTCGTACGTTCTCTCGCTGCACTTGCTCACGCACTACCCGGTCTTTGCCGGCGTCGACTTCGCTCTTTCCACACCGGGGTACAACGCCTCGACCGGCGTCTTCTACGACGAGCCGCCCGAGCTCGAGGGCATTGGTCCGGTGCCGTACGACGGCGAACTGCTCACCGATCTCATCGTCGACTTCCCCTTCCGCGACACGTCCTCGATGGTCAACCTCTTCGGTCTCATGCTGACCCCGCTCATCCGTCCGGCCGTCGACACCGTGCCGCTTCACCTGGTCCAGAGTTCGATCGAGCGCACCGGCAAGGGCCTGCTGATCTCGGCCGTCCTGGGCCATGCGATCCTCGGCACCCGCGTCCCGAGCGTCCAACTCGGGGAGCGCGAGGAAGAGCGCGAGAAGCGGATCACCTCGATGATTCTCGAGGGCGCCACCATCGTCCACCTCGACAACCTGCCGGCGGCCTCGGTCCTGGATTCTCCGTCCCTCGCGTCTCTGCTGACCTCGCCAACCTGGAAGGGGCGCACGCTCGGGGCCAGTTCCATGCCAGACCTGCCGAACCCCCTCACCCTGGTGGCCTCGGCCAACAACCTCCGGGCCTCCGCCGAGATCTCGAAGCGCATCGTCCCGATCTGGCTCGAACCGACCACGGACCACCCCGAGACGCGCGAGGACTTCGAGCACCCCGATGCCCTGGCCTACGCCGCCGGCCGGCGCCGCGAGGTCCTCGCCTGCCTGCTCGGCATGGTGTCCCGCTGGGTCGCCGCCGGCCGGCCCGCGGGGAAACGGCGCCTCGGCGGGTTCGAGGCCTGGGCCGCCGCGGTCGGCGGGATTCTCGAGCTCCACAGCATGGGTCCGGACTGGCTCGAGAACCGCGAGGAGTGGTCGGACCAGGCGGACGAGTGGAGCCAGGACGTCCGGGCCCTCGTCGACGCCTGGTGGGCCCGGTACGGCACGATCGAGGTCTCTGGATCCCAGGTCCTCGAGATCGTGGTCCAGGAAAAGCTCTTCCCCGACGTCCTGGCCAAGGCGCCGGGGGCACAACTGCAAACCCTTGGGAGGAGAGTACTTTCGCAGCTCTGCAACCGCCCGGTCGGCGGGTGGAAGGTGCGCAAACGGTCCGACAGCCACGCCGGGTCGAACCGCTACTACCTGCAGCAGGCCGGTGGCGATCCGGCGGGACCTGCGGGGAGTCGCGGGGAGTCGCGGGGTACTTGGGGCGAGCCGTAGAGATGAACAACTTTCCTGGCTTCCGCCTGTGCACTCCCCGCAACTCCCCGCGTCTCCCCGCTTGTAGATACTGGTCTCAATAATTCTGCGGGGAGTTGCTGGGAGTCGCGGGGAGTCATGGGAACGAAAACCAGAAAGGAGCGCTGGAATGAACGACCAGGGATGGAACGGGGACGGGACCGAGCAGCCGGAACGGGTCCGGCCAGACTTCGGGTGCGCCCTCGTGATGGGAAGCGGTCTTCCCCTGCACATCGAGATCCTGCCGCCGAAGGACCCGAACGGCCCGCGGCGCCTGGCGACGCCCGAGGACCTGCGCACCCTCGCCGCCCACTTCTGGCTCTGGGCGCAGGGCAGCGAGACCACCCGGCAGACGATGGGACGCTTCGAGGATCTCAACCGCGAAAAGCGCCGCGGCCTGTGGCGGCCGGGACGATGACCCCACCGAGGTCCCTCTGGGACGACACCCCGCCGACCGCCCGGGAGTTGCTTCCGATGCACGTCCGCGAGCACCTGAAGCGGGCCCGCTACGGCCGGCGTGTCTGGGTGCGCAAGCCCGGGTGGATCGACTTCCGCATGGTGCGGTCCGGGTTCTGGGGCCTGGTCGAGCTGGGCAGATCGCGGAACGAGGCGTACGCCCTCACGGCCGAGGCCTACGGGATCACCGAGCGCTACGTGCGCCGGATCGTGCGACGGGGGGACTGAACGGTCCGGCCATCTTGTTCAGTAGTTGAGAATGCATGCCCTGGTCTCAGATCAGGGCATGCAACTTGACACCCTAAAGACCTCCGACCTTGCGGGCATGGCGGCACCCTACAACCCGCGCCGCATCTCCGACCACGACATGAAGCGGTTGCGCGCCTCGCTGAAGACCTGGGGCATGGTCGAGCCGCTGGTGTGCAACCGCCGGACGAATCACATCGTGGGAGGGCATCAGCGCGTGGTGGAGCTCCCCGTCTTCTGGGTCGACCTCGACGACATCGGCGAGCGCCAGCTGAACCTCGCGCTGAACCGCATCCACGGAGAGTGGGACGAAGAGGCCCTCGGCGCGGTGCTGGAAGAGCTGAAGCAGGCCTGCGCAGATCTCGAGCTGACCGGCTTCGACGGTGGCGAGGTCGACCGTCTGATTGCCGAGCTGCAGAAGAACGAGGGCATCGGCGATCCCGACGCCGTGCCCGAGCCGATGGACGAGGTCTTCACGCAGCGCGGCGACCTCATCACGCTCGGAGCGCACCGGCTCATGTGCGGGGACTCCGGCGACGAGAAGGACCTCGACTGGCTTCTCGGTGGCGCGCCGATCCATCTCGTGAATACCGATCCGCCCTACAACGTGAAGGTTGAGCCGCGCTCCAACAACGCGATCGCCGCGGGCCTCTCCTCCTTCCAGATGACCGCGTCCGCCCAGCTCGCGCGATCCCAGGCCCGGGGGATCGAAGCCAAGCCCACGGCCTCCGCGAAGAAGAAGCCGAAGGCGGTCGAGGCTTCCGACGCCCGGGGAATGCACCATCAAGGCTTTGACCTGGCCCGCCACAAGACCAAGTCGAAACCGACCGGGCGGATGCGCCCGAAGGACCGCCCGCTCGCCAACGACTTCGTCTCCGACGAGGCGTTCGGCGAGATGCTCCTGGCGTGGTTTGGGAATCTCTCTCGCGTCCTGCTTCCGGGCCGCTCGTTCTACATCTGGGGCGGCTACGCGAACGTCGCGAACTATCCCGCCGCGCTCAAGGCCTCAGGCCTCTACTTCAGCCAGGCCGTCATCTGGGTGAAGGAGCATCCCGTGCTCACGCGCAAGGACTTCATGGGCAACCACGAGTGGTGCTTCTACGGATGGCGTGAAGGGGCCGGACACAAGTTCTTCGGACCCTCGAACGCGGTCGACGTCTGGGCGGTCAAGAAGGTCAACCCCCAGAGCATGGTCCACCTCACCGAGAAGCCGGTGGAGCTCGCGGAGCGTGCGATCGGCTACTCTTCGCAGGCTGGCGAACACGTCCTCGACCTCTTCGGCGGCAGCGGATCCACCCTCATCGGCTGCGAGCGCACCGGGCGGCGCGCCTTCCTCATGGAACTCGACCCTGCGTACTGCGACGTTATCGTCCGCCGCTGGGAACAGTTCACCGGCCGGCAGGCCGAGGGCTGGCGCGGCCATGCCTAGGGTGAGGATCGACGCGGCCGCGAAAGAGCGGGTGATCGGTGCGCTTGCGGTGGGCGCGGACATGGCGCTGGCGGCCAAGGCCATCGGCGTCTCGCGCCAAGCGCTCTACCTCGCGATGAAGCGGGACGCGAAGTTCAAGGTCCGCACCGAGGACGCGCGGGCCATCGCGGACGACACCGTGCAACGGTCGCTCTACCGCATGGCGAACGGCGGCAACGTGGTGGCCGCCATCTTCTGGCTGAAGAACCGCCGGCCGGCGGAGTGGAGAGATCGGCAGGAAACGAAGCCGGTGGCGGACGAGCCCGGCTCCATTCTCATCGAGGAGACGATCGGTGGCACCGGCAGCGGAGGCGCCCATGTTGGCTGAGGCGCAGCGCACCGTGCGTCGTTCGCGGTTCCATCTGCCGATCGAAACCGAGGCCGACCTGGCGCTCTACATCGAGCGAGCGCACGGCCTGCGGATCCCCGATGTCCAGGTCTGCCCGAACCACAGCACGCCGTGGCGCGCCTTCTGCGACGCGTACTTCGGCCGGAATCCCGCGTGCGTCTGGAAGGCCTCGCGCGGGTTCGGCGGGAAGAGCGTGCTGCTCGCGCTCCTCAGCACCGTGGAGGCCTCCACGCTCAACGCCGACGTCACGCTGCTCGGCGGGTCCGGCCAGCAGTCGCAGCGTGTCCACGAGGCGATGGGCCGGTTCTGGGCGTACGACTCCGCGCCCCGCTACCTCATGGCCGGAGACCCGACCGGGTTCGAGACGCGGTTCCGGCGCGGCGCCACCATCCGGGCGCTGCTCGCCAGCACCCGGTCGGCGCGTGGCCCGCACCCCCAGCGTCTGCGCATGGACGAGGTCGACGAGATGGACCTCGAGATCCTGGACGCTGCGCTTGGTCAACCGATGAGCCGCGACGGGGTGCGGGCCCAGACGGTGATGTCCTCGACGCACCAGTACACCAGCGGAACAATGACCGAGATCCTGAAGCGGGCCGACGAGAAGGGGTGGCCCGTCCACGAGTGGTGCTACCGCGAAACGCTCGCACCGCACGGCTGGCTCCAGACCGCCGAGGTCGAGGAGAAGAAGACCGTCGTGTCCACCGAGATGTGGGACACCGAGTACGAGCTGCAGCGTCCCTCCGGCCACGGCCTGGTCTTCCCGAGCTTCAGCCGTTCGGGCCACGTGAAGTCGACGCCGATCGATAAGGGCCTCGAGGTCGTACTCGGCTGGGACTTTGGCTTCCGGACGACCGGCGTGATCGCGGCGCAACCGAGCGTGACCTCCCCCGATGAGCGGCGTCTGCTGCGGTGTTTCTGGGACGCGGAGTACCGCGACCGGACCACGCGCCAGGCCTGCATCGAGGTCCTCGAGCAGCCGTGGGCGGAGAGGATTTCGCTCATCGCCTGCGACCCGGCCGGCGACGCCGCCGCCTCCGAGATGGTGCTGATGAACGACTACCAGACGCTGAAGGCCGCTTTCCCGGGCGCGCGCGTGGTCTACAGCACGGTTCCGAAGCACCGGAGCCCGCGGAACAGGGCCGACTATATCCGCCAGCTCCTGCGTAGCGCGGACGGCAAGATCGGACTGCAGCTGGACCCTAGCTGCAAGGGAATGATTCGCTCGATCGCGGACAGCTCCTATCCGAAGACGAGTGCCTCGGCCGGCGAGAAGGAAGTCCCGCTCAAGGACGGTGTGAACGACCACCTGCGTGACGCTCTCGGCTACCTGGTCGTCGCGCTCTACCACCATGAGCCCGCGACGGTCAGCCGGAGGCCGTGGTAAATGCTGCTGCCGAACCTGAGCGAGCAGATCGTACGCCAGGCGGTGCGCGAGTTCGCCGGCTCTCTGCTCGAGGCGCGGGGGCGCTACCTCGAGGAGCTGGAGGACTTTTACATCGGCGGGCCGGACATGGCCGAGCACATCCGCCGGTTCGAGGGGGAGACCGACCGCGACCTGCTGGAGCGGCGCGCCCGCTTCCAGTACCCGAACTATGTGGCGAAGCTCGCGAATGTACTGATCGACTCCTCCTACGGCGCGCCGATCAAGCGCACCCTCCGCGACGCCTCCGACGGGCAGCAAAAGACGTTCGACGACGTGCTCCAGTGGAACGCGATCACGCAGCGGCAGCTCGAGATTGGTCAGTCGATCGTGACGCTGGGTGATGCGTGGGCCTGCGTGGCGTTCCGCGAGCAGGCAAAGACTGTGGGCGTCCTGCCGGTGTACCCCGGACACATCGTTCACGTTGCCTATGACCCAGACAACCCGCGCCGGATCGTCGAACTGGTCGAGCGCCGGATGGACGACGGCAACCCCGACCCGACAACCGGCAAGGCCCCCGTTCTCGGCTACTGGTTATGGACCGTAGAGGAGTTCTGTTTCGCCGCTCAGGACGGGAGATACATCACGCCCCCGCAGCGGAACAGCTACCGCACGGTCCCCTACGTGCGCTGGATCGGCGAGCCCGTCATCGGCGAGCGCACCGGCTACAGTTACATTCGCGACCTGATTCCGCTGGCGAAGGCGCTCATCAACCGCCTGTCGGAGCTGGACCAGCTTGTCATCGACCAGACCTTTTCGACGTTGGTCACGGCTGGGCACGAGAAGCCGACATTCAACGCCGGCACAAAGCGATGGGTTGGGTTGCCGCAGGGTGGGACGGCCAACTACATCACGCCCGACCCGCGCATCGAGGCTGTCGAAGCGGCGGTGGACGGGATCATTCAGCGGATGTGCGAGACGGTGGGCGTTCCGCGGTCTCTTCTCCAGGGCGGGATCGCTTCGAGCGGGCGCCAGCTCGAGCTCGAGATGTGGCAGCTCGTGCAGCGCGTGCAGCGGATTCGCTCGATCAACATCGACAGCGAGCGCGAACTGTGCCGGCTGGTCTGCCTCGTCGGGGCGACGCATCGCCTTGGGTTGCCACCGTCCCCGGACGTGGAGGTGGAGTTCGACTCGCAGATCCTTCCGACCGATCGCCAGGTCGAGCGGCAGGAGGACCGCGCGGACGTGGACAACATCCCGCCGCTGATGAGTCGTGAAGATTACGTGCGGAAGTACAGGTCGGGACTGAACACGGACGAGGCGGTGCGCGGCTACATCGTCCTGCTCGATGCGCAGGACCGAGACGAGCCGGGGGCCAGAAAACCTGGGACCGACGCGGATGTGCCGACACCGCCGGTGCCGCCCGAGGACGAAGAGCCCAGCGTGCCGCCCCCCAACAGCGGCAAGCCGGGCTATGAGCAGATGGGCGGCGGGGGTGGCCCGTGAGTCTCCGCCCTCTCGATGCGCGCCAGCTCGAGGCGTTGATCGGGAAGTACCGCGCGCAGCTCGCGCGCATGAACGGCACGAGCGGCGAGCAGCTGGCCCTGATCGCGCGCCGGGTGGAGGGGCGCATCGTCCGCGAGCTCCTCCGGGCCGATGGCGCCGCGGACCAGAAGCAGGCGACGCGGCTCCTTCAGGCCATCCGCCGGATCGTCACGCGCAGCGATGCGGACCTGATGGATGTCCTCGAGGAGCACGTGCCCACCGTCTGGCGCACGCGGGCCCGGCAGACGAAGGAGATCGCCGACGACGTGTTCGGCCGGCGCACGGCGGAGCGGGTGATCGAGGTGAGCGAGCACTTCGAGCGGGGACTGACGGACCGCCGGCTGCTGCGGATCTCGCAGCCATACATGGATCGTTGGGCGGGGGAGTGGTCGGACGAGTGGACGCGTACGCAGCGGGCGCTGCAGGCGCAGTTCACCCAGGCGGCCATGACGGGCGAGTCTTGGGCGACGGTCGCCAAGAGCGTGACCGATGACCTGTCGCGGCTGGACATCGCGGGACGGCTCAACGCGGAGGACTTCGCGCGCGCGTTCACTCGGACGAAGCTCACGGAGTTGTACGCCGACGCGGGCGTGCGGATCGGCGAAGAGGCCGGGCTCTCGCTGTACGTGTCGGTCGGTGTGCCGGACGACCGGCAGAGCGAGATCTGCTACCGCGCCAGTCGGCAGGGTCCGCATCCCCTCGAGTGGTGGGACAAGAGCGAGTTCAGGCGTCCTCCGCGGCACGTAATGAACTGCCGCTGCACGTTGCTGGCCGTGCCCAAGGGTGTGGGCGTCACGCAGAAGAACCCGAAGTTCGGCGAGAAGGAGGAGGTAGCCGCATGAAGCGATGGTTTGCGGTGCTGCTGCTGGCCGCGCTGTGCGGCTGGGGGCTGGCAATCGCTGGGACGCTGCCCGTCACGCAGCAGGACGGAGTGCACGGAGGTGGAGGCTACACCGGGGACACGCTCGCCGTGAATGCCGCGGTGGACACGATCGGGCCGGTCAACGTCGGGACATGTGGGCGGGTGTTCCTGTACGCGCAGTGGTCCGGCGACTCCTGTTCCGTCGTGGTGGAGCGCAGCATCGACTACCTCACGTGGTTCGCTGTGCCTGCGCTGGCGGGCGACTACCTCGGGCAGGACGACTCATCCGGTGTCTGGTACTCGAAGATCATCACTGCCGCCGCGGACTCTGCCGGCGTGGCAGAGCACGGCTTTGGCCCGTGGTTGCGCGCCCGGTTCACGAACATGACCGCGGTGCCCGACTCCGTGGCCGCGGACTCCAACGCCGTTAGCGGCCTGAAGGGAGGCATCACGTGCGTGGACTGATGAAGGTTGCCGCCCTCATGGTTGCGGCCTGTCTGCTCACGTCTTCGGCCGAAGCCGAGACGAAGATGTACTCGTTCTCCTCCCTGGCGAACGGCGCCTCGTGGACGACGACGGCGGTCAACTGGGCAGACACTGAGGCGACCTCGTTCGTGATCGGCTTCCGCAACGGCATGGGCACGGGAGGGATCACGCTCAAGCTGCAAGGCTCGATGGATGCGACCAACTGGGTGGACCTGACGCTGCCCGAGGCTGTGCCAACGCCGACAGCGAGCGTATATCAGATCGTGCCGCGTGTGATGGCGGCAACGGCGATCGGGGACAACACGAGGTGGGCTCCCGTGACTCCAGCCCCGCATCTGCGGCTCGTGGTGACGAACAACACCGGAGCCGCGATCACGGTCCTCAAGGCCGCGTTCATCCACTACCAGAGCCGATAGCAAGCGACCGGCCGCCGGAGAGAGCCTGGGAGAAGCATGTACAGAGCAACGCACAGAAAGGAGATCGTGGACATGAAGAAGTGGCTGCTCACGGCTTTGGCCGTGGGAATCGTGGCGTGCTTCGCCCTGCCGGCTCATGCGCAGTGGGGATCGGCGCGCACGGTGAAGACCGAGGTGATGAGCGATTCCTTGGCTGTGTCGGTCATCGACACGTCGGCGGTGGTTGACATCGGGAGGCTGACCGACCTGTCCGTGTTCGTGCAGTACGACGGCGACAGCGCGAAGGTGAGCATCCAGCACTCCATCGACGGAACGTACTGGACCGACCTCGTGACCGCTGCGCAGATGAACGGAGATCCGTCGAAGGACCCGCAGATCCAATACGCGAAGGCGCTCTCCCTGCTCGCGAGCGGCGGGTCTGCCTATGCCTACGGATTCATCGGCACGCACCTGCGCGTCATCGTGAACAACGACGACAAGGCGGATCCGGTTGAGAACCTGAAGATCAAGGTGCTCGGCCGGAAGTAACCCGGCGCACGCACCACGCGACCGGCCGCGCAGCGCCGGGGCGAACAGTGAGGACATGATGCCTGATCCGAATACCCCGACCGCGCCGGGCAACAGCGCGGGCACCGCGCCGGAACCTGCTTCGGCGCAGACCCAGACCGCGGGGGCCGGTGACACCGGCGAGAGGCGGTTCACGCAGGATGAACTGAACGCGATCAACGCGAGGGATCGCCGTGCGCGGGAGAGGGCAGAGGCTGAACTGGCGAAGCTGCAGGCCAAGCTCGGCGAGATCGAGCAGGCCAAGCTGAGCGAGCACGAGCGGGCCATCGCCGACGCGACGAATAGGGCTGTGACGGAGCGCGATGCGTACTGGCAGGCGGAGCTGGCGAAGCGGGACCGTGAGCAGGCGATCAAGGACCAGCTCGTTCTGCAGGGCAGCAAGCCGAGCTATGCCCGCCTCGTTGAGGGGGTGGAGACGCCGGAAGACGCGACGGAGGCGGTGAGGAGGCTCCTCGCGGACCATCCGAACCTGCTCAGTCAGGTGCACGCGTCACAGCCCGGATCTCCCTCGGGGCGCGTGACGGACACGAGATGGACCCCCGAGCGCATCCGCGAAGTGGTCGCTCGGGGCGAATACGACAAGTACAGGGCGGAGATCCTGGCCGCGCAGACGCGGCGGTAAGCGCGGGCGCCGCGGCCGGAGATAGGAGAACTAGACAGTGCCGAACATCACAGCAACACAGGCCGATCCCTTCGTCCCGGAGCTCTGGGCGGCCGAGGCGCTGAACGCACTCCGGTCGAACATCACGATCGCCAAGCTCGTGACGCGCGACACAGATGTCGCTGCGTTCACGGTTGGTGACAAGTTGAACATCCCGTACGCCGGCACGCTGACCGCGGTCCCGAAGGTGGCCGACACCGGCGTGACGGCGCAGGCGCCCACGAACGAGGCGACGATCACGGTAACGCTCGACAAGCACTACATCGTCCCGATCATCATCGAGGACATCGCGCGGGCGCAGGCGATGCCGTCGCTCCGTGACTCCTACGTGCGTGAGGCGGTCCGCGTGCTGGCGGAGCAGATCGACACGGACCTGCTCGCGCTCTACGCGACCTTCTCTTCTACGGACGTGGGGACGGCCGGGACGGACATCAGCTACGACACCATCCTCTCGGCGCGGCAGACGCTCAACACGAACAAGGCCCCGATGACCGACCGCAACATCGTCCTGTCCGTGAAGGACGAGAAGGCGCTGCTCGGCGATTCGGATCTGAGCGCCTACTTCGCCAACGCGAAGCCGGGGGCGGTGGCTGAGGGCGCGATCGGGCGGCTCAGCGGGTTCGACGTGTGGATGTCGCAGCTCGTGCCGAGCTCCGGCGGGACCACGCACAACCTCGCGTTCCAGAAGGAGGCCATCATCCTGGCGATGCGCGGCCTCCCGCAGGACAACCCTGGTGCGCTCAGCGCCACGATGCAGGACCCGCTGTCCGGCCTCGTGCTGCGCGTCACCGGCATGTACAACATGTCCCACGTCGGCATGCAGCTCAACATCGACGTTCTGTATGGCGTCGCCGAACTGCGCGATGCGTGCGGCGTGGAGATCGTGAGCTAGTCCACACCCCAACCCGGGCGCGGGGGCGGCTGCGGTCGTCCCCGCCTCGAAGGAAGGATCTCATGGCAGACGATGTTCTCTGGTTCGTTAATCCCAAGGGCCGCACGGTGTCGATGTCGCGGGACATCGCGTTGCGCTGTGGAGCGATCGTGCAGACGCGGGTGAAGGGGAAGGCGGTCAGCGAGGGGACGGGCTACCAGTGGCGCCCCGCCACGGACGCCGAGATCGCGGCCTGGAAGGCGAAGCACGTGAGGCGCGCGCTGAACATGCCAGCGACCGAGCCGGGTCCCCCGATGCCGAAGACGGGGAAGTAGGCCAGGCCCGTGTCTGCCTATTGCTCGGACGCGCAAGCCAATCGGTTCCTGCCGTCTTCGCACGGTCTGACACTCGCGGCGTACAAGACCGAGGCGGCGGCTCTGCTAGATGCGCGCCTGTCGCCTCGGTACTGGACGCCGTTCCCCGACGTGACGGCAACGCCCGCGACGCCTGTGGAGCTACAGACTCCCGCGGCGATGCTCACGGCGTGGCTGGCGTGGCTCACGCTGGGTGCGACGAATCGCTTTTCCGACGTGTCGCCCTGCCAGTTCTTGTTCGAGCAGGCCGAGCGGCTCCTGGCGGCGATCATGGACCCGGACCCGACGACGCCGCAGCTCTCGCTGGTCCAGGTCACCGACGAGGCAATGACCTTCGGGACCGATCCGCTCGACGACGACGAGTACAAGCTCGCGGCGTCTCCGAAGACGGTCATCCCGGCGTCGGTCACCATCGCGGGCTACGAGTATGGCGTCGATTTCGTCGTGGGCTACAAGGTGGAGAACCGGGGCTGGGTGCTGACGCGGCTCACGGCTGAGATCGTGGACGGCCACAAGGTCTCCTATCAGTACAGCTACCTCAAGCAGGTGGAGATTGATCTGCCCCCGACGTATGCCGGGGGCCGGATCGTGAGGGGCTGATGATCGAGCTCTCCGTTGACAGCCGCGAGTTGCGCGATGCGTTGCGGCGGATCGGGGACAGGGGAGCAGACGGCCATGTGCCGCTCACGCTGTTCTACCAGGAGTGGAAGGCGGCGACCTTGACGGACTGGTCCGCGATTCGCGCGCCTGGTGGGTCGTTCCGCGGCGCGCCGTGGCGGGGGATGAAGGCGCAGTACACGCGCAAGACCGATGGCGTCGAGGTGCCAGCCTGGGGCGGGGTGCCGCGAATGAAGCGGAAGTACACGCACACGGGCGACCGGATCAAGTGGGTCAAGGGCAGGGCCGTGCGCATTGCGCCGATGGTGAAGTTGGAGAAGGCGGGCGACTACAAGCGTACCGTAAAGGGCAAGAAGCGCCCGAGCGGGAAGCGCGTTACCACGCAGAGCGTCATCAACATGGACACTGGCGCGCTGAAGAACGCGATCCTGACCGCACGGCCGCGTATTATCTCTAGCGCATTCGTCGGCACCAATGGCGGACAGATTCTGCGGATCGGCGGCGACCTGCCAGACTACGCGAAGCACGCGCTGAAAGAGCTGGACCGCAACCCACTGTTTTTCACGTCAGAGGACAACTTGGCGCTGATGCGCCACTGCCGATCGTACTGGCAGAGGCTCATCCGCGATAGAGGCCGCGTGTGACCTGGCAAGACTTCGGCGCTGCGATCGAAGCGGCGATCCAGACCGCGCTCGACGCGGACGCCTGCCTCAAGACCGGCGGGACGTACAGCGTCGTCACGCGCGAGGCGGAGCCGCCGCAGGTGGATGATGAAGCGCCGGAACTGTGGGCGGGGAAGTGCCCCTACATCGGCTATCGCGTGCGCGAGGGCGGGGCGCGGATCACGGGGACGCGGTTCGCAGAGCTCGACCACGAGGTGCAGTTTCGCGTGATCTGCGAGGGCAACACTCCGGCCGCGACGTTCTCGGCGTCGCGCAAGATCGCGCACCGGATTGGCGCGCTGCTGCGCTCGGTGGACGGATCGGCTGCGTTTCTCTCGTCGGCCCATCAGGTACTCGTGAGCGGCTGGGAGATCCAGCCGCCGGAGATTCTGCCTCACAACCCGTACGTCGTCGAAACGATCTGCACCGTCACCGTGACGGTCGCCTACCCGGAGGGATGAAATGGCATTTGGCGGACTGAGGCCGGGGAGTGGCCGGCGGCTGTATGCGTCTGCGGTAGCAGCGGCGTGGGGCACGGCGGGGACGCTGACGCACGTGCTCGAGCACGACTGCAGCTCGCCGCGGCTCGAGATCTCGAACAATCAGCTCAGCGACCGGGAGTACGCCAGCGGCAACACCGGCATGGCGGAGAGGAAGCGCATCGTCGTCGACAAGTCGATGCGGCAGGACTTCACGTTGTGGGCGTCGCTGGAGGCGCTTGGCCTGTTCGGCTGGCGCGCGTTCGGTGGCGTTGACACCAAGTCAGGGTCGGGGCCATACCTGCACACTGGCCCGTTCCCGAACGCGCCGTTCTACGCGAAGGCCATCACGCTGGAGGAGCACCTGTACGGTGCGACCGCGGACACGGACGTGGACGTGCAGTTCGTCTCCGTCGCAGTGGACCGATTCAGCTTTTCCTGGGGTTCTACCGGCTTCGCCAAGATCACGGTCGGCCTGATCGGCAGTGGGGAGACGGCGGCGGCGGAGACGCGGACGGAAGCGAGTATGACCGTCCCGTCCTACTTCATTCCGGCCTCGAAGATTCGCGTGAGGCTGCAGGCCGCGGCGAGCGAGGGGAAATCGCCCTGGGACGGAACGCAGTCGGTGGGTGCCACGGCCGGGACGTTCCCGGCTCTGGTTGGCACCGAGGTGGACATCTCGCAGTACGTCGAGAGCGGCGAGTTCGTGATCGACAACAGGAGCAAGACCGACGCGCAGACCGGAACGAGCACGGCGGCCGGCGTGTACCTCGCAGCGCCGTTCGTGGACGAACAGGAAGTGTTCGTCAACCTGAAGATGAAGCACGGGACCGACATCGAGGGCGTTCTGCGCTCGCACGCGACTCGCACGGGTGCGGCGCAGAAGGAGTACGCGGTCATCGTGGACATCGCGGGCAGCCTCGCGAACTACGGTGAGCAGATCACGGTGCCGCTCGCGGTGCTCACGGAGAATCCAGGCGGCGGTTCGGGGCCCGGCCTGCAGGTCTACGACTACAGCTTCCTTGCGCGCAAGACCTACGCCGGGACAGACAACAACGTTGCCTACATGTGGTTGAAGAACGGCGACGACTACGACTACTGCTAGGAGAGGCGAATGAATCCACTGGACTGCACGGTAGGCGTACAGCTCATCAACGGCCACGTGCTGGTCTTCCGCCAGCCGACGCCGAAGGAGCACGCCACCCTGCGCGCCTGGAACACGCGTCGCGAACGGGCTGTGCAGGCGAAGGACGAAGAGGGGCTTGACCGGATCGTGCATGAGGAGTGCCAGCAACTGCTCGAGCCGCTGCTGCTGCACGTGGAGGACAAGGAGGGGAACGAGATCCCGGGCGGATCGGCATACGTGCGGGAGAACACGTGCTACCTGATGAGCACGACGGGGGTCACGGTCGCGATCGACCTGACCTTTCGGGATTTTCGAGCGCCTGTGGCGGTTGATCCGCAGTGACCTCGATGCGCGTGAACACGACGACAAGGTTCGGGCTGGCGATCTTCACGAGGACACGATCTTCGTGGGGGGCGCGTGCCCGATGCCGGACTGGTGCCGCTGGGTGGACGGTGTGTGCCAGACGTGCGGCAAGCGCACGGGCCTGCACCCGGAGACGGTCGTCGTGATGGACCTGCGGAATGCTCTGCGCGGCGGGATGCCGCTGGCGCGCGAGGAGTTGCCGATCTGGACCTGGGCCGTACTGGGCAAGCTGGAGGCTGAGGATCGGTCGACGCGCACGGCGCTGGTCGCGGCGATGATGGGGGGGCTCCGGTGAGCTACAACGCGCTCGCGATCCAGGCGGTGTACGCGGGCGAGGACGCGAACCGCGGCATCCAGGAGACCGAGGCGGAGATCCTCAAGCTCGGGACGACAACCACAGCCACGGCCCGGACGATGCAGTCGGCTGTCGGCCAGTGGGCACAGTCCATGACGCAGAGCCGTGTCGGCCAGATCCTGGAGGCGCAGCGATCGGCGCAGGCGAAGGTGGCGGACGTCACGGAGCAGACGGCGAAGGCGGCCACGCTCGGCGGAGAGAAGCTGGCGCGGTACGCGACGGTCATCGGCCTGACCACGGGGCAGTTCCAGCGGCTGGGCATCCAGGGCGATCTGCTCGCCCGAGTCTTCGCCGTGGGCGGCGATCTCGCGATGGGGCTGACCGGCCCGTGGGGCATGGCGCTCATCGGCGCCGGCGCTCTCGCCACCGCGATCGGGGCCCTGGTCAACCGGCAGCGCGAGCTGAAGAAGGCCACGGAAGAGGCGACCGCGAAGCTCGTTGAACAGTTCGACCAGCCCGGGATGTACGGCGGGGCAGCCAGCATCCCCGGCGTGGCCGAGACCACGTATGCCGACCTCGAGCGGCACATGC
>Ga0209201_1003012_pt1 | contig 15366 bp, 13 predicted proteins | sample AD_UKC055_MetaG_FD_184411 | JGI IMG/M metagenome (GOLD analysis project Ga0209201, IMG submission 184411) | Active sludge microbial communities of municipal wastewater-treating anaerobic digesters from USA - AD_UKC055_MetaG (SPAdes) (version 2) | ecosystem: Engineered > Bioreactor > Anaerobic >...
TCCCGGCCTTTACAAATCCCCATTGAATTACTATACTTTCGGGGTAGTCAAAAAAACGATTCCGAGAGGCGCAGGAAATGACCTACATCAAGATTAATTTCGGCGGTGGTTTTGAAGACGAATTTCAGAAAGCGGTGGACGAAGTTTTCCATCTGGTTCGCCCGGCCTTCAAAAATTATGAATGCATCTGGCGTCCCGGCGTGGATGTCTGCGAATCGGCGGACGAAGTGATTGTGCTGGCCGATATGGCTGGGCTGAACAAGGAAGAACTGCATATTGAAGTGAATCGTCTTACAATGAAAATTTCCGGCATTCGCAAAGCCATTCAGCTTTTGCAAAATGCCCGGTACCGCCAGGCGGAAATTCCGCACGGGTATTTCGAAAGAAGCGTTGCCCTGCCTGCGCCCGTGGACGCGCAGTCCTCCGTTGCCTCTTATGCAGACGGTATTTTGATGGTGCGGATGAAAAAGCTGCCGGTCAACAAGACGCATCGGATCTCGGTCATTTCGGAAACCTAGCCGCTTTCTGCCCGACAACAACAGGAGGTTACCATGACGGAACAGAACGTCCCTGAAAATAAAAATACATTCAATATCCCGGAAGTGATTCCCATCCTGCCGCTGCATAATGTAATGGTGTTTCCCAAAACGATGATTCCCCTGGAAGTGACGGGCAGCGCGTCGGTTCTGGTAGATGAAGCCATGACCAAAGACCGGCTGGTGGGGCTGATCATGGCCAAAAAGGAGCAGGAAAACATCCAGCCCTATGCCAGGGAAGACCTGCATGCGATGGGCACCTGCGCGGTCATTCTGAAGATGGCCAAGACGGCGGAAAACCGAACGCAGCTTCTTTTACAGGGGCTCAGCCGTTTCTCCGTGGAAGAAATCATAGAGGGGAAGCCGTATCAGCAGGCGCGCATCCGGCTCGTGGATGAAAAGGAAGTGAAGGATCTCGAAACCGAAGCGCTGATGGCGAATCTGCTGACGCTGTTTGACCGGATCTTGAAGCTTTCGCCGTTTCTGCCGCCGGAGTTCGGTCCGATGGCCAAGTCCATCAGCGAAGCAGGAACCCTGGCCGATCTGATTGCGTCCATTATCAACGCGCCGGTGGAGGAGAAACAGAAAGTGCTGGACACGGCCGACGTCAAGCTGCGCCTGAAAGAGCTGACGCGCATGGTCAATCACCAGATGGAAGTCCTGGAGCTGGGCAATAAGATTCAGACGAAGGTCAAGGATGACATCGACAAAAACCAGCGGGAATATTATTTGCGCCAGCAGCTCAAGGCCATCCGCCAGGAGCTGGGGGAAAGCGACGAAAACACGGTGGAGACGGACGAGTACCGCAAAAAAATTGAAGAAAAAAATCTGCCTGAGGAAGCCAAAAAAGAGGCGCTGCGCGAACTGGAGAGGCTTTCGCGTATGCATCCGTCTTCGGCGGAATACACGGTTTCCTCCACCTATCTCGACTGGATCACGACGCTGCCGTGGCATGAAGCCACGGCGGACAATCTGGATATTGCCGCGGCGCGCAAAATTCTGGATGAAGATCATTACGGACTGGCCAAACCGAAAAAGCGGATTATCGAGTATCTGGCCGTCCGCAAACTGAAGCCGGATTCCAAAGGCCCGATCCTCTGTTTCGTCGGCCCTCCGGGCACCGGCAAAACCTCGCTGGGGCATTCCATCGCCCGGGCGCTGGGCCGCAAGTTCTGGCGCATCGCACTGGGCGGCGTGCGCGACGAAGCGGAAATCCGCGGCCATCGCCGCACCTACATCGGCGCTCTGCCGGGCCGGATCATTCAGGGTCTGAGGCGCGCGGAATCCAACAATCCCGTGTTCATGCTCGATGAAATCGACAAGCTGGGCAGCGATTTCCGGGGCGATCCCTCTTCGGCGCTTCTGGAGGTGCTGGACCCGCAGCAGAACAACACCTTTACGGACCATTACCTGGATGTTCCGTTCGATCTGTCGAAGGTGCTGTTCATCGCCACGGCCAACATGCTGGATACGATTCCGCCGGCGCTCCTGGACCGCCTGGAAGTCATCGAACTGACCGGCTACACACAGGAAGAGAAGGTGAAGATCGCCGAAAAATATCTCATTCCGCGGCAGCTCGCGGAAAATGGCCTTTCCGCATCGCAGTTCAAGCTGACGGGCAAGGCGCTTTCCACGATCATCACCGGCTATACGCGGGAAGCGGGCGTACGCAATCTGGAGCGTGAGGTCGCCAACGCCTGCCGCGGTGTGGCAGCGCAGATTGCCGAAGGGAGCCTCAAGTCCAAAACCGTGACGGAAAAAGACGTGCCCCGTTATCTGGGAGCGGTGCGCGTGCCGACCGACATCGACGCGCGGATCACAAAACCGGGCATCGCCATCGGCCTGGCCTGGACGCCCGTGGGCGGCGACATGCTTTTCATCGAAGCCACCGCCATGAAGGGAAAAAAAGGCCTGACGCTGACCGGACAGTTGGGCGACGTCATGAAGGAGTCCGTCGCGGCGGCGCTGAGTTTTCTGCGCACCAACGCCTGCGAGCTGGGTGTGAATCCCGATTTTTTCGAAGACCGCGACATTCACATCCATGTTCCGGCGGGCGCGACGCCCAAGGACGGCCCATCGGCGGGCGTCACAATGCTGACGGCTTTGACGTCACTGCTCACCAACCGCAAGGTGAGAAAGCAACTGGCGATGACCGGAGAGATCACGCTGCGCGGCGCGGTGCTGCCCGTGGGCGGCATCAAGGAAAAGGTGCTTGCGGCCTATCGCGCGGGAATCAAAACCCTCATTTTGCCCGCGTGGAACCGGAAGGACCTCGATGATATTCCGGCCAACGTGCAGAAAAAAGTGAAATTCCATTTTGTGAGTGACATGATGGAAGTGCTGCGGCTTGCGCTGGAGCCGGCCAAAGAAAAAACGGTGAAACAAAAGGCAGGGAAGAAAGCGGCGAAGTCCGGGGGCGCAAAACCCGCAGCAAAACGGGGGAAAAGCAAAACGAAAATTGCGCGCAAACCGATTGCAAAAAAGAAATAAATTTCCCGAGTTTCGTTAAGAAAAAAAGCCGCATCCCGTGACGGGGATGCGGCTTTTTTAGCAAAGTGGCCGGCGGAAAATTTTAATAAAGTGCCAGAAGCTGGTCTTTGTACTTCGCCAGCACGTTGGTCCTTTTGAGCTTCATGGTCTGGGTCAGCATGCTGTTGGCGACCGTGAAGTCTTCCGTAATGTAGAGAAACTTCTGCGGCACTTCATAGCTGCCGAAGGATTTGCGGACATGCGCCATAATTTTTTGAGAAAGATAATTCTTTAGATCCTCGTTTTTCAGGCTTTCCTCCAGTGTGTCTTTGACCCACTCTTTGGTTTCCGGATCGGCTTTCAACGCTGACAGGTCGGGAACAATCGCCGCCACATTGTATTGTTTCCCATCACCGTAAACCATGGCGTTCATCACCTGCGGCAGAAGCTTGATTTCGTTTTCGATGCTCTCCGGATGCACATACTTGCCGTTTTCCAGTTTGTATTCGTCCTTGAAGCGGCCGGTGATATGCAGGAACCCGTCTTCGTCGAACCAGCCGCGGTCGCCCGTGCGAATGCCCGCAAAGCCGTTCCATTGATCCGGCATCATGACTTCTTTGTTGAGTGCGGGTTTGTTGTAGTAACCCATCATGATCTGTGGCCCGTAAACACAAATCTCGCCGTCCGGGCTGTCGTTTCCCACGCGGGATTTGTCGATCACAATATTCGTGTGCTGAATCGGTTTGCCCACGGTTCCCAATTTGTTCCCGAATTTGGTGCAGTTCATGGTAACGCCTCCGGAGGTTTCGGTCATGCCGTAACAATCATACGTCGGCTGGCCGATATCATGGAAGAACTGAGCGATTTCCGGTTTGAGAAGAGAGCTGGAGCTCACGATGAATTTCAAATTGCCGCCGAAAATGGCGCGGACCTTGGAAAAGACCAGTTCGTCGTAATCTTTAAACTCTTTTGTTTTCTCCGGCAGGTCCCGGTTTTTGGCCGCCACATCGAGGGCCGCATCGAAAAACTGTTTCTTCATGGGATCGGCCTTCACGCCCATCATGATGGCGTCGTAAATTTTGGTGACGATACGCGGGACGCCGTTAATGGCCGTGGGTTTGGTCTCCTGAACATTCTGCATGAATTTATCCAGTGATTCGACAAACGCAATCCCGCCGCCGAAGGCCATATAATTATGCAGGTCGCAATTTTGTCCGTAAACGTGCGCCCAGGGCAGGATCGAGATCACCTGCGCCGTTTCGTCGAGATCGAATGTGTCGATGCTGGACCGGGCGGCCCAGGTGGCATTGCCGTGGGAGATCATGGCGCCTTTGGGATCACCTGTCGTGCCGGATGTGAAAATGATGTGCGCCATGTCCGACCAGTGAGGCTTGACGGAAGGAGCAGGGTTTTTCTTTCCCATTTCCTCCAGGGCGGAAAGACTGTTTTCCCCTTTGCCGTAAACAACAAGGATTTCCTGAAGCGTGCTGATTTCCTGTTTGAAGTGTTTGACTTTTTCATAAACGGATTCGTCGCGGACAAACAGGAATTTAACGGCCGCGTCGGTGATGATGTATTTCCAGGTTTTCGGCAGTTCCTGCAGATACATGGGGACAAAAGCCGCACCCAATCCGTGGACGGCCTGCTCGCAGACAAACCATTCCACGCAATTGTTGATGATAATGCCGACTCTGTCGCCTTTGGATAACCCAAGTTTCGAAAGAGCGCCGCGGAGGTTGTTTACCCTCTCGGCAATCTGCCTGCGTGTCAGCCATTCATACTTTCCGGCTTCCGGGTTCTTGGTGCCCAGAAATCGGATGTCCGGAAACTTGGTTACACTTTCCTCGAATAAATCGACGAGGTTGTTTGGGTAGTCATAAACAGTATTCGGGTCCATTTTATCTCCTTCCAATCTGTTAAGCATTAAATCTTCAGGCCTTTTCAGGGAGCTGACATCCATTTAAAAAAGCCACTCAAGCCGGTTGAACATTTTAGATCTTCCATGAATCAGTTACTGCAAAATCCTTATTGGAAATAATCTTATAATGCTGGCAGGAAGACAGTCAATTTGATATGTTGGTTTACAAAAAATATTGAATTATCTGTAAACCAATAAAACAAAATTAAAACGAATCGTGCAAATAAACAGGTTAGGGAAAAATCATCAATATATCGTAAGATAATAATATAAAAAGGAGAATTGCAAAAATGATAAAGAATGAGAAGGCAATAACAGCACTTTTGTCAACATTTCCCACAGCAGAAAGTTTCATATCCTTTTATCAAATAAACGATAATTCATCGATCTGTGAGTCATTTGTTGGTTTTGCCGCCAGAAATGGCATCATCACAACGCCGGATATTGAAAACCTCGAACAGTTTATCCGCGCTCATACGGATCGCAGGGAAAACTTCAGAGTAACGGGGGATCATAATAATTTTGAGGAACTGCTGAAGAAGAAGGGAGAGACGCTTCGCCTGAACCTGTCTTTGAGGGCTTTATGTAATCGGATCAACGCGCTTCTGACAACCCACCGGATTGATTTGCCGCAGGTTACCCATTCCATGCTCATCCGTTTGAAAAAAGAACCACTGGACACGGCATACAAGCTCAATGTTTTGAGAAGTATCGCTTTCTGGCTGGGGTATGAGCGGCCGGAGATCTCGCGGACGTGGAATTTTGAAACTTTAATCAAGTTGTTTCCGGAGGGTGCCGGTTCTCAGAAAAACGGCGACTACAACGAAGGGGTCCGAATCGGTTTTGCTTTGACCAGCCGCGGTGAAGTCATCGATCATGAAATTATCGGATGGCTGAAAAAAGCCGTCAAAAGTTACATCGGCGAGGCCATCGGTCACTTTCTTTACGGCAAATGGGGAAAGGTCAAGGCCTACGATATCACGACGCTGTACGTCGATTTCCCGAAGGAAAAGGAGGGCGGCAACCTGGCCCATTACATGGAATGCCTGAAGAGCGCGGTGGCGCTGGCGCACCAGATCGCCATCCGCTGGCCGCTTTCCAAGTATTACAGCAAAAACAGATTCTTATCGATCGCCGTTACGGCGGGAGAATATGGCGTTCTGGAAAATCACATGTTGTCTCTTTTGAACACCGGTCTGCCGGACGATCCCATGATCCGCATATCGGATTACGCGCGCCACGGTTTGCTGATTAATGATATTCATGTCATTCTTTGTCCGAAACCTGTAGAAGCCCGATTGTTCAACGGGGAATCCCTGCCGATCTGGTGGATCACCTCTATCTGGACGACCCATTATTTCGATTTTGTCCCAGATCTGCTGCATGATGAAACGTTGCAGAATTCTCCCGCTTCGATCGAAAAACTGGACCGGCTGCTGTGGCCCATGGGAAGCGAAGAGGCCGCGTCCGGCAAGACAAGCGACGATAACGCGATTGCCACCTTCTTCAAGTATCCGCATCATTCTTTGCTGGGTGTGGAAATTGCCAAGACCCTCTATTACCGCAAACGCTGTTCGGAGGCGGCGGAAATTCTCCGGATTGTTTTATCCATCAATCCGACGGATCTGGTGGCCCGGACATTGCGTATGATGCTGCTCCGCAACATGGCGCTGGATACGCCTTCTCACCGGACGGCGGCCGCTGTTTTTCGCCAGGCCATCCATGAAGCGGACAACATCCGGGAGCATTGCGATTTCCATACGGAAGATTTCTACTGCGAATACGCCATCGTTTATCTGGCCCAGGCCATGTCCACCGTGCGATACATGCGGAATCATCCGGAGGTCCGGGCGAATATGAAAGAGTTCAAAAATCTTCAACGATCTGTTTACAAGGCACTGGATCAGGCCAAACAGCTTTTTGAAAAAGGGATGTCTGTGTCTTCTTCCGGAACCCGCTCATCTTTTTTACTGAAAATTGCCGCCGTGTTGAAAACGATGCTCACGGCCGACGCGGAACTCTTTGTCAATCCGGACAAACCCATCCTCGGCGGCGCCGATATCTTTCAGCAGGAATCGATGGACGTGCAATGGCAAATCGGCTATCGCCGCAGTGAACTACCCGTCCAGAAGCAGGATGAACTGGTCGTCAGGATCACCATCCAGAAAGGCGATATCTACAATGCGGCCATTTCCCTGGGGAGCTACCGGCCGACCACGCTGTTTTGCAATGCGGTGGCCCTGTGGGATTTTCTGCCGGTCCATACGGTGCTCACGGCAAAAATCGTTCGGGAGAGATTACAAAATGCCATCGACATCGCCCGTCGGGCGCAGGATGCCAATGTCGGCATCTATGCCTTTACCCGAACCTACAGTGAAATGATTCCGGCGGATGAATATATTGAGCAGATGCAAAAAGCGCTGAACATCATCGACGAAGAAGTCGGCGGCAATCTGAGCGGTCGCGACAATTCGGAAATCATTCCGGGCCCGGCGGACGGCAGGCCGGTGAAACTCTTTACGCTGAATTTTTAACCGGCGTCCTTTAGATTTGTAAGAGATGAGGGGGGGAGACTTTGCACAATCAATGGTTCCGTTCTTCCGGCGAAGAGACTATGCTGCAATGAATCATCGTCATGGCGAGTCCCGGCGCGTCGGGACGTGGCAATCTATTTTCTGCGCTTTCACTTGTCACCATCCACCATAAACTATTTTTATTCTTGCATTGTTTTCAATAAGAGGTAAGATTTTTCTACAGTTCATTTATCATAAATCATTTTACGTGAGGCGCATCCCATGCCGCATAAAGGGAAGAGCATAGAAGATATTTCCGGCGGTCAGATTGTTCTTTATCAAAACAATCTGGAAGTCAGATTAATGCGGGAGACGGTTTGGCTGAATCTGAACCAAATGGCAAGACTTTTTGAAAGGGACAAATCTGTTATTTCCCGGCATTTGCGAAAAGTTTTTGAAACAAGTGAGCTGGATCAAGAATTAACTGTTGCATCTTTTGCAACAGTTCAAAAAGAAGGCGGCCGAACCATTGAAAGAAACATTGAATATTTCAATCTGGATGCCATCATCTCCGTTGGTTACCGGGTGAACTCCAAACGAGGCACCCAATTCCGCATCTGGGCCACAAACGTTTTGCGCAAGCACCTGGTGGAAGGTTATTCCATCAATCAAAAAAGGCTTGAGGCGCAGGCCGGCAAAATCAGGGAATTGCAGGAGGCGGTGAGCCTTCTTTCCAATGTTGTTGCCCTGGAAAGCATCTCCGACGAAACAAAAGGCATCATTCAGATCATTTCCGAGTATTCGCGGGGGTTGGGTATTCTTGATGATTACGATCATGAACGTTTGTCGATGCCGGGTGGTACCAGGCGGAAAACGATCATAATGACCTATGAAGATGCCCAGGAGATCATCACCGCTATGAAGAAGAGGTTCCACGATTCGGCGCTGGTTGGCCGGGAAAAAGACAACAGTTTCAAAAGCTCCATCGGCGCAATCTATCAAACCTTCGACGGCAAGGATCTTTATCCGACCCTGGAAGAAAAGGCGGCACACCTGCTGTATTTTGTAACCAAGAATCACAGTTTCGTTGACGGCAACAAACGCATCGCGGCGGCCATGTTCATCAGCTTCCTGTATAAGAACAGAATTCTTCTGCGAAAAGACGGCACCAAGCGAATCGACGACAACGCGCTTGCCGCGCTCACGCTGATGGTCGCCGCCAGCAAGCCGTCCGAAAAAGATAAACTGATCAAAGTGATTTTGAACTTGATGCATTAAATTGAGGCACGGCGGCCTGTTGGAGCAAGAAATTATATTGTGGAACGAATAGAAGCTTGGTCTTTTACGAAGTTATTTTGTGATATTCTCATTGACTTCGTCAATTATTCCTTGTATTTTTCAGGCCATAGATAAGTAAGTAATGAGACGCACATGAATACCAAAGAAGATATTTTACATTGCCTTCTTGAAAATAAAGACATCCTCGCCGCTCTGGGCGTTGTCAGCCTGGGCCTGTTCGGCTCGTTTGTGCGCGGCGAGCAAAACCCAGCAAGCGACATCGACATTCTTGTAGAATTTTCTCCCGACAAACACACATTCGACAATTTCATGGACGTATCTTTTGTGCTGGAAGATCTCTTGGGGCGCAAGGTTGACGTTGTCACGCCGGAAGCATTGAGTCCTTACATCGGGCCCTATATTCTGAAAGAGGTGCAACGTGTCGCCATCGCCGCATGAATATCTGAAACATATTCTGGACGAGATCGATTACATCCTTTCACAAACGTCAGGAACGGATTTTCAATCTTTTCTTAAGAACGAAACGCTGCAAAGAGCCTTTGTCCGCAGCCTCGAAATCATCGGTGAGGCCACAAAGAAACTTCCGGGCTCCTTCCGGACGGATTACCCTGATATTGAATGGCGCAAAATTACCGGGATGCGCGACCGACTGATTCACGACTACTTCGGCGTGGACTACACTATCGTCTGGGATGTTGCCGTCAACAAGCTACCAAACCTCCGTGAAAAGTTGAAGGCGCTAATGGATCAAGATTTAGAAGTGTTGTAAAAAGTACCGTCTTTGCAAAAAGAGTGTTTCACTGACTGATCCCTTGGTATTGTCATTCTTTACCGGCTTCGGGATTTTTTACCGGAAGAATTTGGCATACACGGGTTCTTGTGCCCAGGAACGGATGGCATTCCAGTCGCGGTAATCTCCCTCGGGAGTTCCCTTGGACTTCAGAATCTTTTTGTATATCCAGGACAGGTTGTTGTAATGCATCGCGCCTGCAAATGTTCCAAGACCTACAGGCTTTATTTCCGGTACTCCCTTCAGGATGGGGTCCATATAAGCCAGCACCTCGGCCCGATTTTTCTCGGTCGGTCTGGAGAGCGTCATGCACACGAGGAAATAGGCTACAGGCACCTTCCGCAAAACTTCTTTGTTCTTTTTGACAAAATCCACCGCTTCCGACATCCACTGGCCCATGTAGATGGCGCTCCCGATGACCACGCCTTGATAGGAACCGATGTTACGGGCATTCTTGATCAAAGCAACATCGGCGCTTACGCCTCTGGCGCACAGCTCTTTTGCGATGACATCGGCAACTCCCCCGGTTGAACCGTACTTGCTGGCGTACGTGACCAATACTTTCTTTTCCATTTTGCCTGTGCATTTCCCTTCCGGAAATTTTATTTCCGCTGCGTGGCCGAGCCCGGCCCTCGACATATTTCCAAGCATCAGGGCCGTAACAAAGCCGCTGGACATGATCAGCATTTCCCGGCGACTGACTTCCAACCACTCCTTTTGCCTGTGTTGCACAAGAGCCTCCCTTTCTGTTTTTTCACCTAATTTTTCCAGTGCCATATACTCCTGATGCGTTCAAAATGGAAGCCCATACCCGGAGGATGATACAGAGATGCCGGAGGTCGGGCGCATTCAAATTGTTCCAAAGTGAAACAGCGTTCCAGTGTTTTTACCTGCAAAAACATTTCATCCTGCGCCGTATTTTTTTCTGAGAGTCCTGTACCGGAGACTGTTTCGCGGATTCAGCAACGGCGGCATGGCGCTGGGGGCGGCCTCGGGAACCTGAAGCTGCCGGAGCGTATGAAGGGAAGCCTGAGCGTTTGGCTGCCGAAGCTGTTTTAAAAAGAAATAAGCCATGTTGACGAAAAGATCCCGGGGGAAGACGCCGCTGATCTTCTCGAATCCCAGACTTTGAAATCCGTCACGGATAATGGTGGCGCAGCTCCGGGTCAGGATATGAAAGTCCCGGTACTTGCCGGGCTCTTTCGGATTGGGCGGTGTGCTGCGGATTTTTTCCAGTTCGCTGAAAAAAAATCCGGAAAGCCTGCGCGTGTCGAGGCCGGAAATTTTCAGCACATGAATCGTCCGCATGAAAAGCCTGCCGAACTTGTCGTAGTAAGGTCTTTGGGGGTCTTCCGTATTGTCGCGTCCGCTCACCGGGTCCGGCGCGAACTCGCCCAGCGCCGGCCGGAAAAAATATTCTTCCGGACTCATGGCCTCGTTCTCGTTCATCCAATGCGAGAAGTTGAAAACTTTCCCGTTCACCAGAACGGCCAGATGCCCCAGAAACGATAAGGGATATTTCACGAGCCGTTCATTGAAGTAGAGTTCGACAAGGGAGGTATCGGCAACAGGCGTGTCCGGCCACAGGATGAGAAGGGGCCTTCCTGTCTCATAATCTTTTTGCGGCAGCCTTCGAGCGCATACCATCTTCCCGCTCCAGTGCGTCACATACCCGCTCCAGATTTTTTCACTTTCCAGATGCCGGCTGCCGTTGTCACCGGCCAAAAAAGACAGTTCGCCGATGTTGGTCAGCACACCCCTGTAAATGATGTTTTCCATGGCAGGGTCATGAATATTTCCGTTTCCGGTTATATAATGTCTGTTGTTGGTCAATAAAAATCTGTTTTGACGCCTAGCGCCTGAGCTCTTTCGCTTGCTAATTTTTCCAGTCGTTTTGCCTGAGTTAGAAGCGTTCTTCGGAGGCCGTCGGACACATCGCGTTCGCTAATGACGCGCGCGAGATTGGCGATGGTTGTCGCTCTCCTTGCTATTCTGATGTCCGGATGTTTTCGTTGACGGTAAATTTCATCGGGTATGATTTTTTGCTTGAATGACATAGGAAGCGACACTTTATTGGATGGCGCCACTTGTTTTTCGTTTAAGATTGCGCCTAGCGAAGATTCTTTTAATACTTTCTGGAACACAGTATATTCCGCGCTGTCCAGAAAAGATTGTTTTGCCTTTTTGTCGAGATGCTCCACCAATTCGTCCAGCGGCCATACTTCTATAAAAGCAACCTCAAAAGGATCAAGAACATTCATTGCCACAGCGTCTGTTCTCTGATTTGTCAGGTGCCGGCTGACTCTCCCGCTTAATTTTTCCTCTGTCTGGCCAACATATATTGGCTCCCCGTCATAATCGTAAAAAGCATAAACGCCATGCTTGTAACTCCCTATGCGTTTGCCGGCGGAATTTGTCATTGAAAAGAATTTTCTTATTTCCGCTCTTATTGCAGCCACATCTTCAGGCAAACCGACGCTGTTAACTTGCTTTTGAGAGGTAGGCTTTTTCGTTCTCTTCGTAACCATGTAGCTCCTTCCAGACGGCATTTAAGTAATTTTCTGCAATCCAACGGATGACAGGAACGCACACTGCGTCGCCAAAACCAAAAAGCGCCTTGTTTGATGGAACTGTGATTCTAAAATTGTCCGCTCCCATCAACCGTGCGCACTCAATCGGCGTCAGGAGTCTTGCCGCGTAATCACCTTTGCCTGCGACAAATAGAATCTGGCGGCCGCTTCCGCCTCTTGGCGTTCGCAGACAGCCCGCGATTCCGTCGGTTCTCAGCTCTGCCATAGATCGACCTTTTCGAATGCGCCTAAAAACAGTCCCGTAAGAAATATTTTTGTCTTTGATCATCTTTTCGGCGATAGCTCTGTGACGCTCACTCATTTGATTTAACAGGTATTCCGCTCTCTGTTTGCTCCACCAATACGGCGAATTTTTGGGGAGATCGTCAATGATGCCTTCCAAATGTGTTTTTGTCTTGGCAATGCCTGGCAGGTCACGGATCGACCATTTGATGTCATGATTCCAGAAGATAAATTCAGCTAAAGCTTTAGGTCGGCACTGACTTTGATAAAATGTAAGATTTTCCTCAATTCGTCCGCTGGTGTTCTTTTCTATAACGCCAATCAGAAATAATCGTTGTCGGCTTTGGGGAACAAAAAGCGATGCGTCAATCATAAATGCATCGACGCAATAACCTATTTCATTCAAGGCTATGCATGCGTCTCTAAAATCATTTCCGTCATGGGAGGTCAGAAAACCAGATACATTTTCCAGTAAAACGATGGGAGGCCTTTTATTTGCCATTGCTTTCAGAGCGTTTATGAATCCCCAGAAGGCGCTTGAATTCTTGCCGGCCAAACCATGACGAGATCCGGCGAGTGATAGATCGTTGCACGGAAATGAAGCCGTGGCGAGGGCGACAACAGGCATGTCTGTTTTCTTTAGCTTATGGATGTCTCCGAGATGAAAATGAGCATTACGATCATCATAATGGCCCAGATACATCTTCATCTTATCTTCATCAATATCATTTGCCCATTTGACGAGCCACCCGGCTTGTTCCAAGCCCATTCGCATCAATCCAATGCCCGCAAAAAATTCAGCCACGGTTTTTTCTTTAATCATTTATTGCAGCGCCTTCCTGATTCGCGAAATTGTGGACGGTTTCTTTACGCTATCTTCCCATATTCGGATGACTCTCCAGCCTTTTTTTCTGAGCGTGGCTTTTACTATGAGATCTCTCGCTTTATTTTTAGAAATTTTTCGCTCCCAGTATTCTTTGTTCGTTTTTGGCAGTCGACATTTTTGTGGATGCCCATGCCAGAAACATCCATCAATAAATATCGCAACGCGATGTTTTGGAAACGCGAAATCCGGCTTTCCGAAAACAGGATAGTTCCTTCGCCAACCTTTAATTTTATTTTCTCGAAGCGATAAGAGCATATTCATTTCAGTGGATCTGTTGCCGTTAGATTTAATCTGCGCCATTATCCATGAACGTTTTTTTTGACTGAAAGTATCCACTTTAAATACGCTGTTATCAATGTCTTTGGCTAAATTTTGAACGATATTACCACAAGGCGTGTTTTGATAAAAGATTAATAATGCTACATTGTAATACAATACAAAATCCAGGTATTTCCGGCAGGGAGGATCGAAGATATTGACACGTTTGAAATTTTGATCCAATTCAACACTCCGTCTTATAATGTTTTTTATAAGAAAAATTTTCCGGGATTGAAGAGATTTTCCGGGTCGAGCAGGGCCTTCAGGCGCTTCATGAGGGCGAGGCTTGCGCCGTGCTCCGTTTGCATGAAGCGGCTTTTGCCGATGCCGATGCCGTGCTCGCCGGTGCAGGTGCCTTCGAATTCCAGCGCCTTCATGACGATGCTGCGGGTGGCCTCTTCCACGCGCGTCCAGCGTTTCGCGTCCTGCGGATCGTCCATGACGTGGACATGGATGTTGCCGTCACCGGCATGGCCGAAGAGGTAGGCCGTCAGGTCCCGCACCTCGTTTTTGCTGAAGTCCACCATTTCGCTGTAGCGCGAAAGCGGCACCGCCACGTCCATGATCAGGGGCGAGAGGCCCGTGTGATACCGCTTGATGGATTCATAGGTTTGATGCCGGATTTCCCACAGGCGCGCTCTTTCTTCAGCGCCGATTCCCTGGTCGAGCGAAAGAGCGCCGTTGGCCCGGCAGATTTCCTCCACGAAAGCCATTTCTTCCGCCAGCCCCTGCCGGCTGTACCCGGAAAATTCCATCAGCAGCGTGGGATTTTCTTCCAGTGCCAGGCTCCGGTCGGCGTTGAGCACGCGCACGACGTTGGCGTCCAGAAATTCCATGGCGGCGGGCGCAAGCCCGGCGCGCATGATCTGATATACCGTCGTGGTGGCGTTCAGGACGGCGGGGAAGGTCGCGCGCACGGCCATGAAATTCACCGGCAAACCGGCAAGCTTCAGCGTGGCTTCGGTGATGATGCCCAGCGTTCCTTCCGATCCGGTAAAGAGAGCGGGCAGGTTGTACCCCGACGAGCTTTTGCGCGCGCGGTTTCCCGCGCTGATGACATCGCCGTCGGGCAGCACGACGGTCAGGCGCATGACGTAATCCTTCGTCGCGCCGTAGCGGACCGAGCGGATGCCGCTGGCGTTGTTGCCGATCATGCCGCCGATGGTGGCCGCCGCTCCCGGATCCGGCGGAAAGAAAAGGCCGTCGCGGGCGAGCCTCTTGTTGAGCTCCTTGTAAATGACTCCGGCCTGTACATCCGCCTGAAAGTCTTCCGGACGGACGGCGATGATCCGGTTCATCTCATTGAAGTCCATGACCATGCCGCCGCGGACGGGAATGGGATTTCCTTCCAGGCTGGTGCCGGCGCCCCAGGCCGTGACCGGCACCCGCTTTCCCTTGGCCCAGCGGACCAGACGGCTCGCTTCCTCGGTGGTATGGGGCCACACGACGACGTCCGGAAGCGACGGCGCGTGAAAGGATTCGTCGTGGGAATGCAGATGGCGGACGGATTCGCCCGAGGAAACCCGGCGTTCGTCGAGGATGGCTTTCAGTTCACTGAAATCAGTCATTTCGGTCGTGTTTGGTTTGCGGAAAGTTTTCCGGCCTCGTCTTCGGCCTCTTCTTCAAATCGCCCCGTTTTGGCAGCCTGATTTGCAAAGTTCTCGATCGAGCCGCTGTAACGGGTGATGAAGGTTTCGATGAGGAAGTCAAAGGGCAGATCGTCAAAGGAGCCGCGGTCGTTGATGTATTCCATGTGCCGCCGTCCCTCCATGTCGAAGGGATGAAGCACCGCGTCGGATTGTCCGTCCCAGTCGAGCGGTTTGA
>Ga0209201_1003014_pt1 | contig 15354 bp, 15 predicted proteins | sample AD_UKC055_MetaG_FD_184411 | JGI IMG/M metagenome (GOLD analysis project Ga0209201, IMG submission 184411) | Active sludge microbial communities of municipal wastewater-treating anaerobic digesters from USA - AD_UKC055_MetaG (SPAdes) (version 2) | ecosystem: Engineered > Bioreactor > Anaerobic >...
TTCGCCATCGTGAGGTTTTCGTTGTGCCGGTCAATCACGCTCCCGGCGTTGGCCCTGTTGCTTTTTTGCCTGGCAACGGTGCCGGCCGGCGCCGCCGTCTCGCGCGGGTTCCAGCGGCTGCTCGACGCCGTCGTCCGCATCGACGTGCGGGAGTACGCCTTTGAGCAGGGCGCGCAGCGTTTCGATGCGAGCATCGGCTCCGGCGTGATCATCTCGCCGGACGGGCTGATCCTCACCAACGCCCACGTGGTCGGCCCGCGCGCGGTCGAGATTAACGTCACCCTGTCGAGCCTGGAGCGCGTGAGCGCGCAGTTTGTCGGCTGGGACCACTGGACCGACCTCGCCGTGATCCGCCTCGACCAGGCCGAGCTGAAGCGGCGCAAACTCACCTTCACGCACGCGGAGTTTGGCGACAGCGCGAAACTGTTTCCCGGCGAGACGGTGTACGCCGTCGGCACGCCGCACGGGCTGACGCGCACCGTGAGCCGAGGAATCATCTCCAACAACAACCGCTACTTTGAAGACAACCGCGGCGTGCGCGGGTACGAGACCGGCTCGTTTAACACCTGGCTCCAGACCGACGCCGCGATCAACCCCGGCAACAGCGGCGGCCCGCTCGTCACCGATGCCGGCAAGATCATCGGCATCAATGCCCGCGCCTACGTCGGCGCCGATAACCTCGGTTTTGCCATCCCGGGCAACATCGCACGGCGCATCGCGGCCGGGCTGGTGAAGGACGGCGCGATCACGCGCAGCTACATCGGCCTCGTGCCGGGCGCGCTCCAGGACTTGGAGGACTTTTACCGTCTTTCGAGCAACACCGGCATGCTGGTCAACAGCGTGGATGTTGGCTCGCCTGCCGCCAAAGCCGGGCTGCGGCCGGGCGACATCGTCCTCGCCATCGACGGCCGCAGCGTGGACGGCCGTTTTCCCGAGCAGTTGCCCCCGATTCAGGATGCCATCGCGAGCCGGCCTGTCGGCTCGACGTTGACGCTGACCGTCAAACGCGGGACTGAGAGCCGCGACTACACCGTAACCACCGAAAAGCTGGAAAGCCGGGTGGGCGAGGAGTGGGCGTTCGACAAATGGGGGTTGAGCGTGCGGCGTGTCTCCAAGGCCTACGCTCGCGAGAACCAGCTCGCCGACGACCAGGGTCTGCTTGTGATCGGCGTGCAACCGGGATTCCCTGGCGCCGTCGCCGGCCTCTCGCGTGGCGACATCATCAATAAGATCAACCAGCAGCCGATCGCTGATCTCGAAGCGGCCAAACATCAATATTCCACTTACCTCGACAAGCCCGAGCCCACGCTCTTTGAGGCGCGTCGCAATCGCTCCGTTTCCCTCTTTATCCTGAAACCATGATCCGCCGTCTTTCTCGCATCCTGGCCATCGTCGGCCTTTGTCTTCTCTCAACAGCGCACGCCCTCTCGGCGACGCTTGCCGAGCTCTGGGCCGAGCGCACGCCGTGCGTCGTCGCCGTGGAGTTCATGATCGAGATGGAGACGGACCGGCAGACGGGCAATGCCTGCGGTACCGTCATCGACGATCATGGCACGATCATCCTGCCGCCGATGGCGATCAACCTGCGCTTCACGCCGGAGCAGTTGAAGGACTTTAAGGTGTTTCTCCCGGGCGCGGTCACCGGTAAGCCCGCACAATACCTCGGTACCGATGCGCTCACTGGCTGGCATTTTCTCCGGGCCGACGAATCTCAGTGGGCCGAGCTCACCCCGGTGACGCGTTTCGTCCCGGCCAAAGCAGCCCCAGCGCCCGCGTTGGGCGACGAGGTGTGGGGACTGGCCTTGCGCGAAAAGGATGAGGATTTCATGCCGTATCTGCTGTCGGCCCGTGTCGCGCTTTTGAACCGGTTTCCCCAACTGACTGCCGTTGCGCAGCAGGAGGTGGCTTCACCCGGCCTGCCCGTTTTCAACTCGGCAGGCGAATTCGTCGGCCTCGCGCTGAGCTCGTTTGCCCAGACCTACCTCCAGTTTTCTCGCGACAATCCCGGTGGCATGCCGATCATGAATGTGAACGCCGAGGAGAGCAGCGCGTTTCACGTCGCCGAGGAAGTACTGCCGTATTTTTCGCGCATACCGACCAATCCGCATGGCCGCCCGAAGGTCTGGCTGGGCACCTTCCGGCTTGAATCCGTCACCCCTGAGGTGGCGGCTTTCCTCAAGTTGGAAAACCAATCTGCGGTGATGGTCAGCGAGGTGTTGGAGAACAGCCCCGCGGAAAAGGCGGGGTTCAAGGAGCGCGATATCATCGTGGCACTTGACGGCCAGCCGCTGCCGAAGTTCAGGCCGGCGCGCGTCGTCACCGGATTCATCGACCGTGAGGTCGGGCGCCGGTTGCCGGGCCAGAAGGTCGCCTTCACGGTGGTCCGCGACGGCCAGCGAGTGGAGCTGGAGGCGGTGCTGGAAGATTCGCCCAAGGATCCGCGCGAGGCGATGCGCCGCTACTTCGAAAGTGTGGGCTGCGCCGTCCGCGAGTTCGTTTACATGGATGGCATCTACCGTAAGGAGAAGCTTTCGGCGCACGCGGGCGTGGTCGCTTATTTTGTGAAGGCCAATAGTCCCGCGGCCGCCGCTGGACTCCGGCCCGACGATTGGGTGAAGGAGATCGATGGCACCGAGGTCAAAACGTACCAGCAGGCGATCGATCTGCTCGGGGCGATCGAGGCGGATAAGACACGCTCCGAGTTTGTGCTACTCGTCTCCCGTGGTGGTAGCGAGACCGCGGTCTTGCGCGTGAAACTGAACCGCTGAGCCGAGCCGCGCTCGTCAGCGGTGCAGCAAAAAGCGCCGGCGGAAAACCGGCGCTCGGTGAGGGGCTGGCTGTCAGCTTAGCGACGGCCGTTATTTCGTCTCGGGTTTGATGCCAAGGCGCGCGTCTACCGATTGGAAAAACACACCGGCGAGGGACGAATGGCGCAGGGCGCGCTCGGTGCTGAGCCCGCGGTTGGAGGATGACTCCTCTTCCCGCACCTCGGTCAGCCAGAACCGGATTTCCGTGCCGTAGGGATGCGCGACGAAGCGTACCTTCATGCGGCGCTGTGTGGTCGAGCGCAGGCTGTCGTCGGAGGCGATACCACTGATCGCCTCAAGTTCCCCCTGGGCGGGGCCACCGCGACGGAACGAAAAACCCATGTCCTCGGCCGCGGCACGGCCGGCAGCATACACGGCACGGGGCTCGGCGGCGACCAGATGGGTCTCAGGGTCATTGCGTACGCCGAGATTTTCGCGCATGTCTTCGGTCGCGTCGTTGAGCGATTCGCAGCCGGAGAGGAGGGCGAGTCCGGAGACAAGCACGAGGCAGAGGGAGAGTTTTTTCATGAGGGGGAGCGTTTGCCCGCAGCGGGTTGTTGTTGGGAGATGCAGTGTAGTGTGCCCAAACCCCAGACGAGTTCCAGACAATCGACGGGTACGATCTCCCGGCCAGGGAAGCAGTCGGCGAGGATCTCGGCGGCCTCGGCGTCGCGCTTGGGCTGGCGGAAGGCCGGCATGAGCACGGCACCGTTGATCACGAGGAAATTTGCGTAGCTGGCGGGGAGCCGCTGGCCGTCGCAGTAGGACGCCTTGGGCATCGGCAGTTCGACGATCTTGAACTTTTTGCCGGCGGGCGTGCGCAGCGAGTGCAGGCGCTCCAGGTTTTCCTGGAGGATGCCGTGGTTCTTGTCGCGTTTGTTGCTCTCGACGACGGTCAGGATGCCGTCGGCGCGGAAGAACCGGCTGAGGTCATCAACGTGGCCGTCGGTGTCGTCGCCGACGATGCCGTCGCCGAGCCAGAGAATGTGTTCAACGCCGAGGTAGTCGCGGAGGGCCTGTTCGATCTGCGCCTTGGTGAGGTCGGGGTTGCGGTTCTTATTGAGCAGGCAGGCCTCGGTGGTGAGGAGCAGGCCGGCGCCGTTGACGTCGATCGAACCGCCTTCGAGGACCATGTCCTTTTCGAAACGGCGCAGGCCGAGGGCGGTGCCGATGCTGGGCGGGATCTGGTTGTCGCGCTCGTAGGGCGGGTACTTGCCGCCCCAGGCGTTGTACTTCCAGTCGGTGAGGGCGACCTCGCCGGTGCGGTCGTTTTTGACGAAGATCGGGCCGTGGTCGCGGCACCATGCGTCGTCAGTCGGGTGATCGTAGAAGGTCACGCGGCTGAGGTCGGCGCCGGCCTTGGTGATCAGCTGCAGCGCGCGCTTCTGGAGCGGTTGCGCGATGTTGATGCGCACCTGCTGGCGGCGGCTGATGTGCGTGACGATCTCGGCAAACTTGTACGGGATCGGCCGGAAATGGCTCGGCCATGAGGCGTGTTTATGGGGCCAGGAAAGCCAGATGGCTTCCTGTGGCTCCCACTCGGCCGGCATGCGAAAACCGCAGGCGGCGGGCGTTTTTGGGGATGCCATAGCAGATCAGTCGATGAAGCGTTTGGTGAGGTCGCCGTAGGCGTCGATGCGGCGGTCGCGCAGGAACGGCCAGTGCGTGCGCGTGACGTCGACTTTGCCGAGGTCGATCGGGACGAGGAGAATCTCCTCCTTATCGAGGCTGGCTTTGGCGAGAATCTGACCGCTGGTGCCGGCGACAAAGCTCTGGCCCCAGAATTCGAGGCCGTCGCCGCCGACGGGCGTCTCGTGGCCGACACGATTGATCGCGGCGACGTAGCAGCCGTTGGCCACGGCGTGGCCGCGCTGGATGGTTTCCCAAGCGCCGTGTTGATTGACGCCGTACTCCGCCTTTTCGCTGGGGTGCCAGCCGATGGCGGTCGGGTAGAAAAGAATCTCGGCGCCCTGGAGAGCGGTCAGACGCGCGCCCTCGGGGTACCACTGGTCCCAGCAAACCAGCACGCCGATGCGGCCGTACTTGGTCTGCCATGCGCGGAATCCGGTGTCGCCGGGCGTGAAGTAGAACTTCTCGTAGAAGAGCGGATCGTCCGGGATGTGCATCTTGCGGTAGATGCCGAGGAGCGAGCCGTCCGCGTCGATGATGACCGCGGTGTTGTGGTAGAGGCCGGAGGCGCGCTTCTCGAAGAGGGACGCGACGATGACGACGCCGTACTGCCGGGCGAGTGTTTGAAACGCCTCGGTGCTCGGTCCTGGGATGGACTCCGCGAGCTTGAAGTTGTCGTGGTTTTCGCTCTGGCAGAAATACTGGGAGCGAAACAGCTCCTGCGTGCAGATGATCTTCGCCCCGCGCTGAGCGGCTTGCTCGGCGAGGGCGAGGGTCTTTTGCAGGTTGGCCGCCGGATCGGCGGTGCAGGCGTGCTGGAGCAGTCCGAGGGTGACTTTGCTCATGGGCAGTACGGGCGCAGCCGGGCGATCAATAGATCACCTTGTTGAGCGGGTACTCGACGATGCCTTCGGCGCCGAGCGCCTTGAGCTTCGGGATGAACTCGCGCACGACGTTTTCGTCTACGATCGTTTCGAGGGCGACCCAGTCCTGGGTGCTCAGCGGGGAGATCGTGGGGTTACGCAGCGCGGGGAGAGCCTTGATCATCGCTTCGACGGAGGCCTTCGGGAGATTCATCTTGAGGCCGACCTTGCTGCCGGCTTCGAGAGCGCCCTTGAGGAGCATGGCGATCGTCTCGATCTTGGCGCGCTTGGCTGGGTTGGCCCAGCTGGCCTTGTTGGCGATCAGCTTGGTGTTCGTCTCCAGCAGCGTGTCGACGATGCGAAGTTTGTTCGCGCGCAGGGAGCTGCCGGTCTCGGTGATGTCCACGATGGCATCGACGAGGTCGGGCACCTTCACTTCGGTGGCGCCCCAGGAGAACTCGACGGTGACGGGGATCTTCTTGGCCTCGAAATAGCGTTTAACGGTGCCGACCAGCTCGGTGGCGACGCGTTTGCCAGCGAGGTCTTCAGCCTTCTGGATGGAAGACGTCTCGGGCACGCAGAGGACCCAGCGGGATTTCTGGACGGAGGCTTTGCTGTAAATGAGGTCACAGACCTCGACGACGTCGGACTCGTTTTCCTTGATCCAATCGTAGCCGGTCAGGCCGCAATCGAAGAAGCCATGCTCGACATAGCGGCTGACCTCCTGTGCACGCACGAAGCGCCCGTCGAGCTCGGAGTCGTCAATGGACGGCTTGTAGGACCGGGAGCTCGTGGTGATTTTCCAACCTGCTTTGGCAAACAGGTTCTTGGTGGATTCCTCGAGGCTGCCCTTGGGCAGACCGAGCATTAGAAGCGGCTTTTTATCACTCACGCCGCCACGCCACACGGCGCGGTTTCAACCTTCAAGGAAAAAGCTGAGAACAATCGCACGAATTCTAGAGAGATGAGAACGATGCAGAGTTTTTTTGACAATTAAGCCAAGCGAGGGGAGAAACATGCACACGCTAGCTCGAACACCATGCGCTCCGAACCCAAACCCCTAATCATAATCGTCGAAGACGAAGAAGAGTTGGCCAAGGTTGTCGCTACCCATTTGGAGGGCGCCGGCATGCAGACTCAGATCTGTAGCCGAGGTGCGCATGCTCTGCGATTCCTGAAGACCAACTTCGCCAATCTGATGTTGCTCGACATCAATTTGCCGGATCAGACGGGCTTTTCCCTATTGGAAGAACTTCGCGCCAACGATATCGCGGTTCCCACCATCATCGTCACCGGCAACGCGCAGGAGGTGAGCAAAATCAAGGGCTTCGAGTTGGGTAGCGACGACTACGTCACCAAACCCTTTAGCTACCCAGAGCTGATCGCTCGCATCAAGGCGGTGCTCCGTCGTGCCGAATCGCAGCGGGACCTCAACGTGACGAAGAACGTGAAGGTGTCCGACGAGCCGTTCAATTTCTGTGGCGCCGAGGTGATTCCGTTGCGCTTGGAGGTGAAATTTCCCTCCGGTAAGATTGCTTCCATCGGGCGCAAGGAGCTCGGGATCATGGCCTATCTAAACTCGAATCCCGGCGTGGTGATCACGCGCAAGGCGCTCATCCACGGTGTATGGGGCATGCATGCCGACGTGAAGAGCCGCTCGCTCGATCAGTATATCGTTAAATTGCGCGAGCTCTTCCGCGAACACGGCATCGAGCTGGATCGTTTCCGGACCGTGCACGGCATCGGTTACATCTTCGAGGTCGAGACGGCCCCGGCAAAGTAACCGCCCGCAGCGTCGATCCCGGTTTGTTTCTCAAGGCGTGGATGATCTCCACGCCTTCGCTGTTTTCAGCAAGTGCTACGCCAGGAGCCGGAGCGTATGATGCTCGTCGGCGGTGATGCCCAGCTCAAGGTGCCACGCCTCCGAGGGAATCCAGTCGGCGATCTTTTCCGGCCATTCGACGGCGAGGCAGTACGGGCTCACCAAAAAATCCTCCAGCATCAGCGAGTCGATCTGGGCGCCAGTATCGAGCCGGTACGCGTCGAGGTGCACGAGCGTGCGACGTCCGCCTTGATGGAGCGTGTAGATGGTGAAGGTCGGGCTGGTGACCGGATCGGGGCAACCAAAGCCTGCGGCGAGCCCCTGCACGAACGTCGTTTTGCCCACGCCGAGGTCCCCGTGGAGCGCCAGCACGATGTCGGGCGGCAACGCCGCCGCCAGCTCGTGGGCGATGGCGCGCGTCTCGGCGGGCGAGGCGGTGACGATGCCCGCGCGAAGTCTAGCGCAGATGCTCATAGCCGTGAAACTCCTCCAGCTTGATGGCCGATTCGGGAAACTCGGCCAGACGCACGAATCGTCCGAGGCACGAGAGCCGCGTGCGCGGGAATGTCCGTTTCCATGCGCGCTCCAACGCCGCCGTGTCGGCTTTGGCAGACACGGTGAACACGAGCTCGTAGTCCTCGCCGTCGCAGAGTGCCGCGCGTACGTCGCAGCCTTTGCGGATCGGCAGGCTCTCCGGGTGCATCGCCGGCATGGTGCCCTGCGGCGCGAGCGAATGGATATCTTTGGCGAGCCCGTCGCTTACATCCATCATGGAGCGGACCTCGGCGCGCCGGCCCAGCCACGCGCCCTCCGCGAGACGGGGCGTGAATCGATAGTGGTGGCGCGAGGGCAGGCTGCCGCCGAGCTGTCCGGTGACGTAAATCCAGTCGCCGGACTTGGCGCCCGTGCGAGTGAGCACGCGAGGGCCGGCTTCGCCGACGAGCGTGAGTGTGGCGACGATCCCGCCTTGATGTTGGGCCACGTCGCCGCCGACGAGTGGCACTGAGAATCGCCGGCTGACGGCGGCCAGCCCGCGGTAAAACGCCTCCAGCCAGTCGAGCCGCACGCGGGCGTCGAGTGCGAGCGCGACGACAGCGGCACGCGGCCGGCCGCCCATCGCGGCGATATCGCTGAGGTTGCGCTTAAAAAGCTTTTCGCCGACGGCGCGCGGTGGCACGGCATCGTCGAAATGTTGCCCGTAGATCACCGGGTCTACCGTGAGAAGTTGCGCGGCGCGGCCGGCGGGGACGACGGCGCAATCGTCACCGATGCCGAAGGGCGCCTCGGGCGACGCTGCGCCCAACCAACGGCGGATGGCCGCGATCAGTCGTTGCTCACCGAGCGAGCCGATTGCCTCGGCGGGTTGGTCGGTAAATGGATTCACAGATCGACGCCAGTGAGCACGATGGCGATTGAGTGCAGGTTGAAAAGCGCGTGCGCGAACATCGGCACGGCGATATTGCCGGTGCGTTCGTAAGCGATGGAGAAAATCACGCCGAGCAGGACCAGCTGTGGGAAGCTCGCGAGATTGGTGTGCGACGCGCCGAAGAGCAGGGCGGGGATCAGCAGTGCGACCCATCGCGGCGTGCGCTTGTGGAGGAATTGAAACAGCCCGGCCCGAAAGACCAGTTCCTCCGTGATGGGGGCGATCACCGTCGCGAGGACGAGCAATGCGCCCAACTGCCACCGCGATTCGGCATTGGCGAAAAGATCGACGAGTGACTGGCGTTCATAGGGTACGTGTAGCCAATCGAGCAGTGCGAGCCAGGCCAGGCCAGTCAGCGCAAGCAGCGGGATGCTGATGAGAAAAGTCACGAACCCGGCGCCGATGAAGCCGCGTCTGGGCCGGGCGTAGCCGTGCGTCGGCCCATGCAGAACTTGGAAGACGAGGCAGCCGCCGAGCATGCCGAGCTGAAAGCCTGCGCCGGCTAGGACCTGCCGGGTGGCCTCGCTCAGCGTCACCACATTGAAGAGGATACCTGTGCCGATGCCTGCAAGGACTGCCCCAGCAAACACCAAGGCCAGAAACGTGGCGAGATCGACGAGCTGGATCGGCCACAGCCCCAGCGGATGGCGCGTGGCTTCTCGCGCTTTTTTTCGGAGGTGCCAGCGCCAGAGCGCGACCAGCCCGGCCGCCATGACGGCGATCTCGCCGGCGAGGACGAGCTGGGTGGTGGTGTCGGTGGGCATGGGCGGTGGGACGCGGCACCGGCTGCGATGCTGCGAAGGCTCCGGCGTTGGCGGACGAGTTAGACGATCTTGCCGTTTTCGAACACGACCCGGCCGTCGACGATGGTCGTTTTCACGCGACCGGTGAGCGTCTGGCGGTGCCAGGGCGAGTTGCTCGATTTGCTGTGCCCGGCGATGGCGTCGTACACCCATTTCTCCTCGGGATCGAAGAGGCAGATGTCGGCCGCGGCGCCCTCGGCGAGCGTGCCCGAGGGCAGATTGACGATCTTGGCGGGCCGGCGCGTCATCAGGTCGATGACGTGCGACAGGGCGAACCCGTTCTGGCGCACGAGCACGTCGAGTGTGATGGCGAGCGCGGTCTCCAGTCCGAGGATGCCGTTGGGGGCGACGTCGAACTCCTTGTCCTTTTCGTAATTGGTGTGCGGCGCGTGGTCGGTGGCGATGCAGTCGAGCGTGCCGTCGCGCAGACCCTCGATGAGCTCGCGACGGTCGGCTTCGGTGCGCAGCGGCGGGTTCATCTTGAGGTTGGTGTCGTAGCCGACGAGCGCGTCCTCGGTCAGGGCGATGTGGTGCGGCGTTGCTTCGGCGGAGACGGGCACGCCGCGGGACTTGGCGCGACGCAGAATCTCGACGGCGTTGCGCGACGAGATGTGCTGCATGTGGATGTGCGCGCCGGTGTAGGTGGCGAGGATGACGTTGCGCGAGACGATCACGTCTTCGGCGGCGTTGGGCCAGCCGCGCAAGCCGAGGCGCGTGGAGACGACGCCTTCGTTCATGGCGGCGCCGTGTGTCATGGAGTGGTCCTGGCAGTGGTCCATGATCGGGAGGTTGAACATCTTGGCGTATTCGGCGGCGCGGCGCATGAGCTCGTTGGCCTGCACGCAATTTCCGTCGTCGGTGATTGCGACGACGCCGGCGCGTTTGAGCGAGCCGATGGGGGCGAGGGCTTCGCCTTTCAACTGGGAGGTGATGCAGCCGGTCGGGAATACTTTCACGACGGAGTCGCGGGCGACAGCATCTTTGATGGACTGGATCGTGCCGGCGTTGTCGGCGGGCGGCGTCGTGTTGGGCATGCACACGATGGTGGTAAACCCGCCGGCGGCGGCGGCGCGGGAGCCGGTGGCGATGGTTTCCTTGTGCGTCTGGCCGGGCTCGCGGAAGTGCACGTGGACATCCACCAGGCCGGGGCAGGCGACGAGGCCGCGCGCGTCGATGATCTTGGCGCGCTTCTGGTCGGCTTCGGAGAGGGCGGAGACGAGTTTGCCGTTGACCACAAAAAGGTCGCCGACGGCGTCGCGTTTCGAGGCCGGATCGATCACCCGGGCGTTTTGAATCCAGAGGGAAGACATGGCGAAATTAGGCGATGAGGGCGTTGAGTTTTTCGGGCTGGCCGCCGGAGCAGAGGTAGAGCACGGCCATGCGGACCGCGAGGCCGTTGGTCACCTGTTCGAGGATCACGCTGTGCGGGCCGTCGGTGAGGTCGCTGTCGATTTCGACGCCGCGGTTGATCGGGCCGGGGTGCATGATGATGGCTTTGGGGTTGAGCCAGGAGGCGCGGGTCTTGTTGAGGCCAAACATGCCGGTGTACTCGCCGAGCGAGGGGAAGAGGCTGCTGTTTTGGCGTTCGTGCTGGATGCGCAGGAGCATGACGACTTCGGCGTCGGCGAGGGCGGATTTCAAGTCGTAGGAGACCGTGACGTCCATCGCGGTGAAGTGCTGCGGCACGAGCGTCGAGGGACCGACGAGCGTGACGGCGGCGCCCATTTTCGTGAGCGCGTGGATGTTGGAGCGGGCGACGCGGCTGAAGAGAATGTCGCCGAGGATGACGACCTTGCGGCCGCGCATGTCGCCGAAGTGCTCCTTCATGGTAAACGTGTCGAGCAGGCCCTGCGTGGGGTGCTCGTGGGCGCCGTCGCCGGCGTTGACGACAGGGATGCGGAGGATCTTGGACAGATAATGGGCGGCACCGGCGGCGGCATGTCGGATGACGATCATGTCGACGTTGAGCGCCTGGATGTTTTCGGCGGTGTCGCGGAGGGTCTCCCCCTTGGTGGTCGAGGAGCTGGCGGCGTCGAAGGAGATAACGTCGGCACTGAGGCGTTTGGCGGCCATGTCGAAGCCCGTGCGGGTGCGCGTGCTCGGCTCCAGGAACAGGTTGACGACCGTCTTGCCGACGAGGGCGGGCACCTTGGGGCCCTTGCGCGTGAGCACGCCCTTGAAGACGGCGGCGGTGTTGTGGATCTGCTCGATCTCCGCGAGGGAGAGCTCTTCGAGCGTGATGAGATGTTGGCGATTCCAGGACATGTCGCGGTTGGGTTTCGCAGCGAATTTAGACCGAAAGAGTGAACGTAGCCGGCAGCTTGTCCGGAGCGTTGTGTGTTCGTGTGGGCACGAAGGGTGTTTGTGTCTCCACGGGCCGGAACTGGAAAGCTCTTTCTGTTACGGACCGGTGGCTGCTTCGGGGTAGCGCCTCCGTGTCTTGAAAAGCCGCTGGGCAAACGCGCGTTTTTCATTTCATCTGCCCGCCGTGAAAGCTGCCGATTTCTTCACCATCCCCGATTCCCTCGCCACGTTTCGCGCCTTTTTCCCGACCGAAGAGGCCCCTTGGACATGGCTCAACCTCATCGGCAAGGCACTCGCGGCGCAGGATTTCTCCGGCGGGCAGGCGTTGCCGCCCGGCATCCACGCGGAAGGCCCGGTCTATGTGCACCCGACCGCGCAGCTCCCGCACACCGCGACCTTGATCGGGCCGGTCTGGATCGGCCCCGGCTCGAAGCTCCTGCCGGGCTGCTTCCTGCGCGGCAACGTCATCGTCGGCGCCAACTGCACCGTCGGCCACAATGCTGAGATCAAAAACTCGCTGCTGATGGACGGCGTGCAGGTGCCGCACCGCCCCTACATCGGCGACTCCATTCTGGGCAACGGTGCCCACCTCGGCGCGGGCGTGGTGTTGTCCAATCTCCGCCTCGACCAGAAAAACATCACGCTGCGCCTGCCATCTGGCGTGGTGGACAGCGGACTGCGCAAGTTCGGCGCGATCCTCGGCGACAAGGCCGAGGTCGGCTGCAACGCCGTGCTCAACCCCGGCACCGTCATGGGGCCGCGCGCCCTCGTCACGCCCACCGTGGTCGTCACCGGCTACATCCCGCCGGCCACCATCGCGCATGTGCGGACCTCGGTGCACTTCATCCCGCGCCGCGACTGACCGCATTTTTTCCCTGACTCCGACGACCAAAGCCGCAGTTTCGAACCTCCCATGCGCATTCTTTCCGGCATCCAACCCTCGGGCACGCTGCACATCGGCAACTATTTTGGCATGATGCGCCCCTCGATCGAGCTCCAGGCTCGCGGCGAGTGCTTCTATTTCATCGCGGACTACCACTCGATGACGTCGTTGACCGACCCCGAGAAGCGTCGGGCCAACACCCTCAACGTCGCCCTCGATTTTCTCGCCTGCGGCCTCGATCCGCAAAAGAGCGTGTTTTACCGCCAGAGCGATCTGCCGGGCGTCTGCGAGCTCACCTGGATCATCGGCACGCTCACACCCATGGGCCTGCTGGAGCGCGCACACAGCTACAAGGACAAGACCGCCAAGGGCATCTCGCCCAACTTCGGCCTCTTCGCCTATCCGGTGCTCATGGCCGCCGACATCCTCCTCTACGATGCCAACCTCGTCCCCGTCGGCCGCGACCAGAAGCAGCACGTCGAGATGACGCGCGACATCGCCATCAAGTTCAACCAGACCTACGGCGACACCTTCGTGATCCCCGAGCCCGAAATCCGCGCCGAAGTGGCGACGGTGCCCGGCCTCGACGGCCAGAAGATGAGCAAGAGCTACGGCAACACGGTCGACATCTTCGGCGACGAAAAAGCCACGCGGAAGAAGATCATGTCGATGACGATGGACAGCCGCACTCCGGCCGAGCCCAAGCCCGATGCCGACAAGAACCTCGCCATCCAGATGCTGAAACTCGTCGCCCCCGCCGACGTGTCGGCCGACTACGAAAACCGCCTGCGCGCCGGTGGCCTCGGCTACGGCGACCTGAAGAAGGCGCTCTTCGAGCACTACTGGAACTACTTTGCCCCGTACCGGGCCAAACGCGCCGAGCTCGCCGCCAACCTCGACTACGTCGAGTCCGTGCTGCGCGACGGTGCCCAGCGCGCCCAAGCCGTCGGCGCCGGCGTGCTCCAGCGCGCCCGCAAAGCCAGCGGCCTCGTCTGAGGCGTCCGAACCTGGCGGCGAGACGGCTCTTTCTTGCGGCTTTTTCCGAACTGCGTGGTGTGCGCACCACGCAGAAGCATTCGCAGATGGGAGACTAGACTCGCGGCGAAAATGGGGAAGGCGGCGCCTTCACAGTTTCTCCCGGAGCTGAGCTGCGAACAGCTCATAGACGAGCCGGCGTTCGACAGAAAACCTTATACATCGGTCGCAGCGAGGGGCGTCATCTTCAGCTTTCCCCGGCAGTATTTCGAGACGGTCGAGGCGAAGTCCCGGTTGCCAAGCAATTCCAAGGTTTCGGCGATCGCATCCATCCGGGCGCGCCCAACGATGTAAGCGCAGACTTTTCCGTGGTGCTCTACGGCCTGAATCGACTCTTCCGAGTTACGGATGATCGCAGGCAAAGCCGCCTGCGCCTCGGTCACGGAATATGTAGATTTCATGGCGGATCACGTAGCTACCCGAGGAAGTGCAGTCAATGGGGGCGGGCACTGCGTCCCGTGCGGAGATACCTGCCGCGGCGATTGCGGAGATCGGCAACGCGTCGCGCTCCTCATAGTCAAGGGCCAAGCCGATGGATCCTTCGGCATCCGCATCGCCACGCTATGGTGTGTCTGTGCCGTATGACTGCTACATCGCTCAGCCGAGGGCGGGTTTGCGGAGACCTCGGAGCGTGGCGAGGCCGCCCCAGTCGGTAATCAATGGCATGGGGCGGACTGCGGTGCGAGCGCGTCGGTGATGGAGTGTGCGGTAGGCGGCGAGCTGCTGTTGCACGAAGGCCTGGCTGCCGAGCACAGCCCCGTCGGTGAAATGCCGGATACGGCAACGCAGCAACGTGGTCAGCGGAAGTTTGCCTCCAGTCGCGACGACTTGCTGGAGCGCCTCGGGTGAGACGCTGGCGGCGTGGGCGCGCGGAGCGGCGGCGGTGCCGAAGAGGGTGAGGCGGTAGCCGGCTTGCGCGGTGGACCAGTCGGTTTCGCCACGGAGCGAGAGGAGTCCGAGTTGGGCGTCGGGGTTGCCGGCGACCGCTTCGCCGTAGCCGCAGAAGCGGTAGTCTTTGGGGTCGTCGGCGAGGCCCGCGCGGACTGGGTTCAGGTCGATGTACGCGGCGACGGTTTCGATGGCGCGACCGGTGGACTCGACGAGGAGGGATTTGAAACGCTCTGCCCAGAGCGTGCCGTAGCGGCGATGGCTTTTGTTGAACCAGACTGAAAAGCGCTGCTTGAGCAGTTTCATGAACTGCGAGACATCGCCCATGAGGGCGAGCTGACGTTTGCGCCACGCGTCGCCTTCGGGCCCGCCGGAGCGGAGCTCGGCTTCGATGACGTCGAGCCGGGCGGCTTGGAACTTGGTGGGTGCAGGGTAGAGTCGGCGGTAGCGGCGAAGCAGTTCGGCGTCGGAGAGCGGGGCGCGCTGCGGCACCATCAGCAGGACGTGGAAATGATTCGAGAGGATGGCGTAGGTGTGGATGCGGACGCCGCAGAACTCGGCCACCTGCCAGAGCTGTTTGCGAAGCACCTCGCGGGCTGATTCGTCGAGGAGACGTTCACCGTTCACGACGCGGGTGATGCAATGATAGGCCGCATCGCCCGAATCCACCGGAACCTTGATTCTGGCTTCACGCATACCGTCCAAGAAAACCGCACACCCAAAATCAGCAACTTACACAGCCATTTTCAGCCTGTCCCTGCTGCGGGCCGTACGCCGTCGCAGCATGTGTGAGGGCACAATTCGTGCCCTCGTCATTTACCAACCCGTGGCAGTTACACTGGACGGAAGTATTTGGCGCCAAGACGCAACCGCCAAGCGGGGTTTAGTTTTTCC
>Ga0209201_1003021_pt1 | contig 15329 bp, 19 predicted proteins | sample AD_UKC055_MetaG_FD_184411 | JGI IMG/M metagenome (GOLD analysis project Ga0209201, IMG submission 184411) | Active sludge microbial communities of municipal wastewater-treating anaerobic digesters from USA - AD_UKC055_MetaG (SPAdes) (version 2) | ecosystem: Engineered > Bioreactor > Anaerobic >...
CCACAGAGCATAAACACCGGCTTCGGGAACTGCGTTTGCAGCACCAAGAGGATTCCATGCTTTGTTAATGAACGCAACGGCGGTTTTATGCAGCAGGAACGTATAGTTCGGAGCAACAGCCTCGACATTCTCCGGGTCCTGGTAAATCTTCCGTATCGTTCCGATCTTTGACATTGCAGCACGTCCGGCCTCAGTCATTGATTCGTGCATCCTGTTGAACAGAAGCTGATACAGGTTATCTCCGGTCAGAAGGTACGGTGATTTGAATTTGTTGTACCTGGTAACAAGATTGAAATAACCCCAGATTGAATCGTTCCATGAAGCGGCAGGAATAGTCGTCAGCGCACCGGCAACAGCAGGAATAGTCGTCAGCGCACCGGCAACAGTTCCAACACCGCCAGTGTATGCGTTCGTACCAGCAGCGGCAAGAATACCTGTTACGATATACTGAGCCAGCCACTCATCGAGAGCTTTCTTGTGCTGAAGCATATTAAATGCAAAGGCTTCTGCCATCTCGATAGTCCTCTCGCGGTAGGCACGTTTCGGCATCTTAAACTTCGTCTCACGAAGGCACTCAATTTCATACTCCTTACAGATCGGGTCAGCATCTTCGCCGTCAATCGTACAGTCGTCAGTACACGCAGTCGTGGTGATGTCACACTTCTGAAGCCACTCAAGGCTCACGGTGCGTTTCTTCTTTCCGGTCAGTTCTGTCATTGAAATCTGCTGGTTCTCCAGCACGGCCTTTGCAGCCTCGACATCACCGATAAGGTCAATATTTGCGATAGGGTCAGTCCACATCTGCGCGGCTTTTCCCTGGTAGGTGGCTAAGAAGCCACAGTCAACAGTTCCTATTGTACTCATTGTTTTTTAGATTGGTAAGACTCCATAACTTTTGCTTGTTCTTCCGGTGTCTTAGCCTCTCTCATCTTCTGAATGAACTCATCTTCGTTGCGCGGTGCGGCAAAATTGCTTTGTGTCTGTTGGTTTGCGGCACTTGACCTGCTCTCGGCTGTCTGGAAATCAAAAATTTCGGCAGCAGTTTCTTTTACCAGGTCAGCAAAGGACTTGTTATACCCGTGTGAATCCTGAAGCGGTTTCCCGTCCTTCAGAACTACAATCATGCCGTCCTGCTCTGTGAAGTCGTACGCACGGAAGTCCTCAATGTATTTCTCTTTCCATTTCTGGGCTTTCTTCGCATCTTCGGGCAGTATTGGACGCAGGTTATCAAGTTCAGCAAAAGCACGTTCTTTGACTTTAGAAAACATCGATTCCCTGGCGTGTTTCAGCTCCAGATCTTCGATCTTCTTTTGCCATTCCTTGTCTTTTGCCTTCAGCATACGGTCGCTTTCGCTTTTCAGTTTCAGATACTCCGGGTGAGCCGTAATATCTTCATCACCTTTGCCTTTAACTTTTTCGAGTTCAGTTGTCAGAATGAAATCAACTAATTCAACTCCGGTTAAATCGGAGTCAACACCAAACTTATCCTTCAACTGCGCCTCCATCTTGCTTGCCACTTCTTTCTGGCCTCGCTTATATTGGCTCGCCTGATCCTCTTTGAGTTTCGTTACTCTCGCGGTATCGGCTTGTTCAGCTGCGGTTAAGGAGGTCAACTCCCCGGCCTCGTTGTAAAGGCTGGCCAATTCCTCGTCGTCCATTTTTAAGGTTTTGGACAAAAACCCATTGAGCTTTTTCTGTTCAGCTTCAGTCATTTTTTATTCTTTTTAGTTTGTATTTCCGGCATCAGAATCTCCTTATTGATGACAGGCTTCTTTATGATGACCATTTCTTTCATTGTGAAGTTTTTGGCCTTGCCGTGTTCTTTGAGCCACTGCCATTCTTCATCAGTGATGAACTGTGTGGCTTTTGTCCGTTTGGATGTGATCTCCTTCATTTTCTTGGCTTTGCCGTGTTCCTTCAACCAATCCCATTCTTCATCGGTGATGAACTGGGTCTGCTTTGTCCGTTTGGAGGTTATCTCTTTCATTTCTTTTTGGCTCTGGGTTTCGTGACTTTCCTTGCAGGTCGTTCTGTAATCATCGGACCTTCGGGCGGCGGGGCGTCGAGTATCTTAGCCGCCTCAGTCTTTTTGATAGTCAGTTCTTCCGGCTTCTCAACCTTCACGTTAATCTTCGGAATCAGAATCGGTTTGCTCAGTTCAATAGGCTTAGAGATGTTCAGATCAGATACCTTTGCAGCCCCGAAATATTCCTTTGCCATTTCGTAAGCAGTAGGAGACAGTTCGAGTATCTTACCCCGAACCACACATTTAATCTTTTCCTTTGCCATTGTTGAATTTATTTGCTGTAAAGTTATTTATTTGATGTAAAGTTATACAATTTTCTTTTACACAAAAAAAATTATTTTACAATGATTTTCGTCGTATGACGATATGATAATTATCATATTTAAAATAATGGGCATAAAAAAAGCCCCCGATTGCTCGGAGGCTGCACTTTCGCCTCATGGTTGTCTTATCATTGACTGGATCACTGCTATTGCTTGGTTGTCTTGCTGTTTTTGAATCACTTCCATCCGATGGTTGTCTTGTGCTCCGTGAATCACTTATCAAACTTGGTTATCTTAAAGTTTTTGAATCACTTGTTGAACATGGTTATCTTAGTCCTAATGAATCACTTATTACACTTGGTTATCTTGAAGTCCCTGAATCACTTGTTGAACATGGTTATCTTAATTTCAACGAATCACTTATATCAATTGGTTGTCTCCCACGTCGTGAATCACTTATGGCCAGTGGTTGTCTATCATTTCCTGAATCACTTCCATCCGATGGTTGTCTTGGCGCAAATGGATCACTTTTCAGCAATGATTGTCTTTTTATCAATGAATCACTTCTTCTTCATGGTTGTCTCCCGCTTCATGAATCACTTTACTATTTTGGGTATCTTGAACGCCATAGATCACTTCGACTCCATGGTTATCTTGAAGTTCTTGAATCACTTACAATACATGGTTATCTTAAATTCAATGAATCTTATCCTCAATAAATCCATCCTCTTTCTTCCGGTCTGATAATTCCGGTATGACCAAGATATTCCTCAACATAAAGCGGACGTGTCGGCAATCCTTCAATGGTTCTCCAGACGAACCAGAAGTCAGCAAGAAGATGTTTTATCAGTTTGCGGATGGCAGCCCCGTGACGATGACAGGGCTTTGTATCCTTCCACATACACTCAATGAGTTTACCCTGAGTGTTGCGGCTTTTAACCATGCGTTCACTTGCCTCAAGTTTTCTCTTTTCGGCATCATAAACATCACGGTAGATTGACCTGGTTTTAATCATTGAATCTGCCGTAGTGTAAAGGACTGTGCGGAGCGTTTTATTACCTCCACCGGCTTCGCCTTTCGTGTAGCGTTCATGTGACGGCTTGTCAAGTCCGGTATAAGACCACATAGCAGAAGCACACTCAGCTTTACGAATATCAATATAAGTCAGAAGATAGGCGACCGTAATCGGGCCTAATCCACGGATAGCAAGGGCAGAATGAACAATAGGCATATCCAATGACTTCATATACTTCTCAATCCTCCGGTCCGTCTTACCTAACTGCGATTGAGCTTCTTTTATCTGAGACTTAATCCAGTCCTGAGTGATAGTGTCAAGTTTATCTGTCCTGCGTTTTGATGCAAGCAGGCGGTTATTCAGCGAGTTCACAAACTTACGGATATGTTCTCGTCCGTCAATCATGATCTTCAGTTCTTCAAGTTCTGGAGTACGCTCACGGAAGTTGCCGTGACGCATCATGTGAGTTACCGGATGAAGTACCCTTGTGTTTTCAAGTTTATAAGTACCTCCTCTTGCTTTTGGATGAATCCTGTCGGTATCCATCAAACACACATCTGTTTCAAGGCACTCGCCCGTTAAGATGTCTTTGCCGTTCTGTCTTGCGGCGATGGTTTTCTTTAACGTTACTTTGTTCATCGTACATTTATATTTCAAAGGGACCAGCTGTACGAGAACTGACCCCTTTAGGTTATAACCTTAGTATCTTTTTGCATCTCTCGTACAAACGCACTTCAAAGATAAAGCAATATTTTTAATATCAAACTATTTTTCAATATTTTTTTTCAAGTCTGGCCGCATTTCGTATGCGAGTTCTTCTAAAATCCACCCTAAATGGTGCCTACAATTAAAACCACCCCGATGAATTAAAGGCTGATAACCCTCAAATTGTGCAATATACGACGGAACTGCATTCTTGTCTTTCTGCTTAATCTTATAGTCAGGAGGATAAACGCCTTTTGCCGGTGTCCACTCTCTCCACTTCTCAGCTTCGGCACGTGACCAGACTTTGCCATCTAATGCGACACAAAAGTCCCTGCTGTCCTGAATCCTGCCTCCGAGATAAATAAAATATTTCATCCCAGTTTCGTCAGCCAAAGAGGTTGAATAAGCTGAATCGTACTGCATATACAAATCATGTGCAAATCTATTCAAGTGACTTTCAATGCCTCCCATCTTTTCACCTGAACCGGTTATCAGGTCATTCATACCTGCAATAAAGTCCTTTGTTCGCACCTGAGCCGTGACAGACTGTGCCATGAGATTTTTGATCTGTGTGAGTAATTCAGTATTTGCAGATAGGCTGTCAAGAAAGCCACCGTTTAATATCTTTCCTCCCTGAACACCTATTGCCATGAGCATCTTCTTTTCTGTTGCTGCCAGGATCCGCCCAAACGTTGCCGGGAGTGATGCACCCATTGTCACAGTGAAGAACTGCTTGTTGAGTGTCGTCAGACCGCGAGCTGTATCGCCTATCTCAGATACGAAGGCAAGTCTTTGAGTTGTGGAGAAGTCTTTATACACGCGGTCAAGTGACTGCAAAAGCTGGTAATTGCGGAGTGTGTTTTTAATCCTTCCGTTTGCAGTATCCAACATGGGGATAATTTCACGGGTCAGCTTCGAAATAAGCATATTCTGAAGTCGGACAACGCTTTTATTCAGACTGGCCTCACGCGCGGTGATGAAGTCATCCTTTCGTTTGATTATGTCAGCAATTCTTTTCGGAAGCCTCATTGTAAAACTCTTTTTTCATCCTCAAATAAGTCGTATAAACTGAATCATGATTAAAGTCAGTCTCACCAATGAACCGATAAAAGTTATCTATTGCCTTTTCAATTGTCAGCGAAGGCAACAATAACCTCTGAGCCTCTACAAAATAGAACATCCCAATGTCCTCATAGTTTCTTTTGTAGATTGCGGCGATTTTTCCCTTGTATGGTTTTTCTTTCGGCATTTGTTAGTTTTACTCGTGTTGCACGATCTGTTTTCATTAACGTCCGTGAGATATAATGATTCACAACTACATTGCATATCAGGTAGTGTTTGATGCCTTTGACCTTCAGTTGATGAACATACTGGTCATCTGAATACCAGAATTGATACGTTTCATCCAAAGGACCGATCATATCCCAGACCTTTGAATCAACAAACAAACACCAGCCTGTTACATAAAGACATATTTCATAACCTTCATACGCATAATCTCCACGTTTGAATAACTTCTGTCGCGGATGATTTGATAGTGCCGAAGCAGATAGGTATCCATACTCTCTCATTGTATAACCAATCGATGACCAGCCGGACTGAAATAATATGTCATTGTTGGCAAGTATCTGAATGTCCCCTTTGCAATGTTTCAGGCCCAAGTTAAGGCAGTGATTATAGTTGAACTCTCCATTAAAAAACACTATCTTATTTACGTTTTTGTACTCATAGATTTGATGTGTTTCAACTAATATCACATTAACATCTGCACCGTCGGCCAAACAGGAATCAATAGCATCCTGCGTCATTTTTCGCAGTGATGCGTCCTTTGATGCGGATACTATGATGAGGTCGTATTTCATATAATAAGCAGCAGCATTTTATTTAATCAATCATAATAGATTCATAAGAGGCGACGGTCTTTCCGTCAACCATGACATAGACCTTTGAATTTAGCCCTGCAAGCATCATTTCATCATCCAAATAAAGAATGATAATCCAATACATATTGGGCTTTTCTAAGTTCATGCGTGAACCGAACGTCCTATTCTCTTCGTGAAGAACAGCGATGTTGTTTTCGGTTAGAAGTTCGTGCATATAACCCTCGACTACCTTAACCTTTTCAGCCTCGAAGATTTCCGTTGTTTTATTCCCGCCTTCGGGATAATGAATGACTTTTACTGTTTTCATTTTCTTCTTTTTTTTGCTATTAATACTAATTCTATTTATGCTGCTGCTTATTTACTAAATGCTTATAAACTTCGCTTGTTAAATTTTGAAGCATATAGGCATATATTTCAGATGTATGGTTGTTTAACGGTACTTCAATATCTGCTAAAAGAAATTCAATCACATGAAATATTTCGTGTTGAAGTAGTGCCATTTCAAATGGATCATTAACCTGTGGCATAAAATTGAGCCTCAAAATCGTTTCACCACCTATAAATTTAATCGTCCGACCTCCATATTTTTTTCGTGTTCCGAGTTCTTTTAATACTTCATCATCGTTTATTGATCGTGAATAGATTTTAAGATTGTCATCCAAGTCCTTATTTGACTGATTTAATGAAATCATTACATCAAACGGGAACGGAGCAAGCGGTACTATAAAATTCTTGGATGCCATCAGAATATATAATCTTTTGTCGGTGTACTCTGATTCAATCCGATATGGTTCATCCCTAAGTCGAGTAAGTAAGCCGGAGGACAACCAATTGAACGGTAATATTGCCCGATCATCCAGTCGCCGTTCTTCAGACAGGTATATTCTTCACATAGCTGACGGACAAACTTTGCCGGTGCAAGCTGAAAAGCCCCTCCGGTATGAGATGTGTATTGAACCTGGTATCCGGCTATCTCAGCCCGTTTAAACACGGTAGGATAGAACTTAGGGTCAATCATCAGGTCGGGCGGTGAAACTGCGTGTGGACCGGCTTTCTCAATGAAATCAACCAATCTCGCAATCATATCCTCGGTGACAGTCTCAACATCATTATCCAGCTTCAGGATATAGTCATAATCCTGCAATTGTTGAACGCCGTAATAGAACGCTGCTGCTATTCCGTAGTTCTTATCCAGAAGTATGCGATATTTGTCCTGTAGCCATTCAACAGTGCCGTCAGTTGACCCGTTGTCAACAAACAAATGAAAGTCAACTCCGGTCTTTGCGTTAAATGATTCCCATGTCCGCTTAGTCAGTTCAAGACGATTGAAGGTAATTGTGATTGCTGCTACTTTTTTACTCATATCGTTATTTTAAAGGTCATACCCTGCTCCGCCTGGAATATGACAGACGCAGTATTCCCCTGCATTTATCTTTTTATAGTTTCTAAATCTCAAAAGTTTCTGATTGAAGTAATGGTCATGAGCATATCCGCGATGACCCCACAAGACCCCCAGTGACTTGCGGTGACAGATATTCGACGTTCCATTTGCCCCTAACCGTTTTATATCGCAGTTACGCGGGATGAAGTCCGTACCGTTATACACCCAGTCATTGAAGTAAGCCCAATCCAAATCACCAATCTCATCAGCTATGCCCTGCAAATGACCTTCACCCCAATAGTCATCATTGTCAATGTAAATGATGTATTCACCCGCAGCAAGTTCAATGCCTTTGTTTCGTGGTGCGCCATCCCACCAGGGGCGTTTGTCAATCTTCACGGCCTTTATTCGTGGGTCATCATAACGTGCGACGATTGCCATTGTTTTCATACAACCGTCAGCGACAACTATCAACTCCCAATCCGTGAAGGTCTGAGCAATGACACTATCAATAGCCCTCACGATCTTCTCATCCCTTCGTGAAGCCGCCCCGCCGTATTCAGCGAGAGTTGAGGCCATGATAACTGAGAACTTCATCTGTAAATCACGTATTTGTTATGATGTGCTATTGATCTCATGTTCTCGCGGTCTGCCTTTGTTTTCTTCCGGCCTATCATATAACCCGCAACAACCCAATCAAACATAGATAAATCAACTCCAGTAAAGTTACCCATGACCGGCTCAATCGATGCAAGTAATTTATTCGTTAACCCTTCCATTGTCTTTGCCCTGAACATCTTTTCAGGCGATTCAATTGTTGTACCAAGATACACATTTTCGGGAAATTCAAACTCATGATACCTCCGAGGATTTTTCGTAAGAAAAGCAAACTGATGAATAGGGTTCTGCCGGACGACCTCAATCACCGCCTGAATCCATAACCTGTCAACCCACTCACCGAACAAATCAGCAAACGGGCAGACGAATATCACTGAAGGTTTTTTATACTTCTCAGGCTCCGTAAGCGCCTTCACGTTCAATCGCGGTACGTCGAAATTATCAAACATTCCATGACAGTAACAATATTCACAGCCATGCTTGCACCCGATCACCGGCGACCAAGCCCACTGATACCAACCGCGCGAAGGTATCATTCCTCTTCCTCCTGTCCGAAGTTCAGAACCGGCGGTTTAGGTTTCTCGCCTTCCATTTGCTCCATATAAAGAGCAACCTTTTCTTTGACCTTCGCAAGTATGACCTGGTAACTCATCTCATACAGGTCTGGTATCTCCTGTTCAAGTTCATTGAAGATAGATTCAAGGTTAGCATAAAGCGTTGCATTATATTTCGTAGTGAGGTTCTGAGAGATCAGCAGATTGATTGTTTCTTCTTTATATCCTCGGAACGGATTGAATGAGTTTTTAATCCTGATGACCTTCAGATCGTATGGTTGATCGGCATACAGCTTTTCGTTTATGTCATCTTCAATCTTAGCTATTGTTGAAGTCGAGGCGTTTGCATCCTTTGCCTCACGAAGTTCGCGCATCAGTTCCGACATTGACTTGAATTTAAAGTCCTCAGGATATGAATGTTCAACAAATAAGTCTTTAGCAAAATCCGTATAAGTTGCGATATCTCTCACGACAAACTCCCACATCGTAGAAAGTGAACGTGCAAAGGGATTCAGTGTATCATTAAGGTTATCCAGGTCAAGTACCTTTTCTGTCGCCGTTGCTGCTACCTCTGACTTATCCAATAGTTCCTTATTGAACATCATCAGGAACACATTGGCACGAAGCTCATTTATATAGTCCTTCTGGAAAGTAAGCAGATCAATCGGAGGTGCTTTATAGACAAGCATCTTTTCAAGGTCAATCATCTCCTCTATGTTGCGCGGCAGGTCAAGTGTGATGACATCCATCGTTGAGTTATGCACCGGCTCACGGCCTGATCCCTTGCACACTCCGCAAGTATGACCGTCTTTCAACATCCCAGAGCCGCCACACTCGTTACACGGAGTAACGTATTCAAATCTCTGAGGAAAGGCCGTCATCGCCGTAGAAAGGTCTAACTCACTGTCTATTTTGAGCGTCTTGTTCAGATATGGAATCACATCATGAAATACTGACACAAATGTTCTGCCCTGAGTTTCAGCATCGCGTTTGTATCCAAATCTCCGCGCAGGAACTTTCGTGTTCTTAGGCGTGAAAAACTGAATAAAATAATACTTGTTCTCTATTTTTATATATTCTGGATATTCTTGCCCTTCAGGTAAATATAAGAAATTGATCTCAGGCTTTTCAACCTGGGTGAATGTGATTGTATCCATGCCTAAGTAGATAGTGTACTTGAAACCGTCCGCCTCACCGGCTTCGGTCTTATACTTTATCGGGAGTTTTACAACCAGGTATTCAAGTATGTTGTTCTTCATCTCAAACATCACACATTGTTCCGATGTTGCAATGAATGGATAAGGTTTGGCTTTCTCTTTTGCCGGGTTAAAAGCGTCAAACTCAGTAATCAAAAATGCATTAGGATCGATATAGTTATAATCCACAAAAGCATATTCAAAGAACTTTTCAAGTGAAGCATCGCCCCAGTAATGAGAGATGAATTGTTCAAACTCATCCTTTCGTTTCTGGTCGTCTTTGTCGCCCCACGAGATATCCCTCTTTTTTGGCTTCGTGCGTACTGTCTTTTGAAACGGCAGTTTTGTAGAAGCAAGCGTAGGAGGTATGATTGAGTTAGTGATCGTCTTACGCATCTCAAACTCTTCCGGAGTTTCACGCTTAACGATCTGTTGAAGCAAGTCAGCAACCCCGTCGCCGGATACCATCTTATAGTAAGTGTCGGCCAACTCCGTAACCCGCTTATAATCTCGGTGCGTAAGATTGCGCCGGATTATCTCTGTCAGTTTTAAAAGTCCTTCCTGTTTAGTCATATTAATTTTATTTATGCTTCATAGTAGTTATTAAATGCCTCAACTATCAGATAATCAAGACCGTCGGAAAGATGACCGTATTTCTGATACTTGTCGCCCGTGACCTTGTCCGTAACGATATGTTTATCTTTCCCGCCGTCAATCGCTTGCTTAACGTACAACATATCAGCAATCATCTTCTTGCACCCCTCGTCAATGCGTATTCGTATCGGCAGTTTGTTCTCGAATATCCTGTTTATGAAGTCGCGGCGTTTAACCAGCGGCGGGTTCCTGGTTACGGTTCTGTCAGACTTGGCAACAAGATAACGCCGCAGCTTGAACTCGACGATCTCGTAATGATGCCGGAAGTCCTTGTTCATTGTTGAACGCGCACGGCCCGAAGCGTCACCGTAATAAAACAACCCCGATTTGTGATTCGGATACCTCAAAACAAGCTCTTCGCATACTTCCTCTGTTGAGTTGCGCGGGTTCTCCAGTGCTATTTCGTCAATGCAATAAGCCCACCATAGGTCATCTTTCTGCTCGAACTGCCATATTGAACATGAGTTATAAGGCACTGAGTTCTGGTCAAAAGATACATGAAGCGGGCGATCAGGGTCATACTTCAGGTTATCTACGTGTTCAATCCTGTTAAACGAAGAATAAAACTCACCCCCTGTAGTGGCAAAAGGATTGCCAAATACTAAGGCGCGGCCACGTTCTTCTGTATTGTTTGCAAGGATAGTGTTTATATAATTCTCCCCAACATTATGAACGTTATGATAAGCCGATGAGATAACAACCTTTTTGTTATTATATTCCTTCTCAAAAAACGTCTTATCCGAATAAATCTTTTCGGTTATCTCATCAACATACTTATCCAGCTCGAACATCTCAGCGAGCCAGTCGGACTTTGCCGGTGACGTAAGACAGTAAAGAGGATTCCATTGCTCATGCTGTCCTCCTTTTGCGGAAGGTTTACCGTCAACAATAAACATCCCTGGTTGTCTCATTCGTGTTATGATGACCTCTTTTACAGCTTCCTCTTTCGTGTCTTTGGTTTCATCCAATAGACACCACGCGAACTCCTTGCCTGAATGAGTTTCGTAATTATCCAAAGAGCCGGTGAAAATCAACCCTCCATTGGCAAATGAGATAATATTCGTAAAGCGGTCAAAGTTACGTTTACATTTAGTCCACATTGCCGGAGGCTCTTTGCCTGAGACATATAATCCTGCGGGATTCTCTTTGCTCCACTCTGTCACTCCGATTGAAGCCCAATATTCACGGATACGAAACAGGGTCGAAGTATTAAGCTGATCGTATGTATTTGCAAAGATCGCCCCCCTTACGTCTGGGAACTTAGAAACAAAGTTGATTGAGAGAACACCACCTAAGAAAGTTTTACCCGACCCCGTCCCAGCCAGAAACAGATTTATCGCTGCCGTCGATTTGAGTATCGACATCTGAGGCTTTGATAATATCTGCTCAACTTCATTCATTAGTTTTGATAATCACGTTAGGCAATTGTGGAACGTTTACAGTAGCGTCAATCTTTGTCGGAGCATCAAAGCCTAACATCTTCGTGATTGAATCAAGTGCTTTTTGTTTGTCAAACAATTTTATCCTGACATATTCAACAGAAATAGGCTCTTTCTCTTTTGAATCAGGATCATATTCCCATTCTGTTTTAACCTTCGTGTCAATCTCTGCAATGATAGCTTTCTGATCTTCCGTAAGCGATTCAAAGTCTTTTCGCTTTATCCAAGTATTGTGAAGGCTTGCGATTGAATTGAAGGCAATCTTCTGATGTTCCTGAAGAATACGGAGCTTTGTTATCCCGGCAGTTTCGGCCAAATTATCCTGTAATTCTTTGATTCGTGCTAAAATGTTTGATTTTGTTAGCATAGTCGAAGCAGTAGAACGGGCTGAGTTTTCAGAGTAACCGGCACGAATTGCGGCCTTACTTGCATTTAAGTCAATGCAATATTCATAACAGAATCTTTCCTGTTTGTCGTTTAATGGCAGTAGTTCTTCGCTGTTTTCTTCGTCAGTCATTACTTTTTATCTTTTCATACTGCAAAGTTAATCATTTATGCAATATCCGGTTCACTGAAATCATACGCGACGGTTCCGACTGTCCCGACGACAATCAGCTTCCGCAATATTGATACCACTTCTTCTTTAAACTTGTAAATCTCGAAAGTGTTGCAAACATCGTCAATGTCATTCATTAACACTATTCTTGTTTCGCTCAGTTTTAACAAGCGAATTAATGCCACGTAAATGTTATTTGCTTCATCCATAAGTTGCCCCTGTCGTTTGACGTATGACCTCAAATAGTATTGGCTGATGTGTTGATTCGTCTTTCATTCAAGTATTCGTTTAAACAAGTTTTCCAATCACGCATCATATACAACCCGCGAATCTTGAGCTTAGTGCATACAAGTCTTTCCGACGCAGGTCTCGGAGCAAAATATTCATCCCGAAAATGATATGAATTTACAGCAGTCAAAACGGCTTTATCGCCGGTTAATTTAATTATCTCTGCGGCTACATCGTACCTCGAAGCCTCACCGTCGCAAACCATGTTATAAACTCCCCACTTTTCAGAATTAAGAAGGAACATCAGGTTTCGGACAAAATCATAAGTATAAGTTGGCGTACCGTCTTTATCGTTCACGGCCAGGATTTCATCATTAGAAAGCTGACGAAGAATTTTACTTACAAACTTTTTATCCTTACGCCCACCGCCCATCATCCAACCGGCACGACATACAAGGTAAGCGTCAGAGTTTTCAACAACAAACCTCTCGCCCATGTATTTCGACCTGCCATAAACATTGATAGGTTCTGGAGTATCCCAATCATCGTAAGAATATTTTTCGCCAGAGAATATTCCAGCGGTGCTTATGTAAACTAACGGGATACCTAATTCATTTGCTATGTGAACTGCGTTTTCAACTGATATGGTATTCGTATTATAAGCCTCCAGTTGATGTTCTTCACAGTATTCAAGGTCAGTCAATGCTGCCAAGTGAATAAGTACGTCAGGCGAATATCCTATAACCGACTTGCGATAAGCCCCAAAATCACGAACATCACAATAACCCAACCAATCCTCGTTTAAATCTATATCCGTGCATTTCATCTTATGAACGTCATGAAGCAATGAATAAAACGCTTCACCAAGCATCCCGCCGCATCCGGATATATAAATGCGTTTCATGACTTAAAATTGTGAGGATATTTCTTTAACCATTCCATAAGTTCTGGGTGATTAATTTCATCCAAAGTTATGAATTTCTTTTGTGCAAACCATTCTGTCCGGTGAAATATATCTTCTCCGGTCTGCATACATCTCTCTATATTTTCGCGGTTGTTCACATCGGGAGTATTAACCTGCTGTTCTGAAAAATGACTGAGTTTAGACATAATCATCTCCGGAGAACCCAAAAATGAATAATGCCACCCCCCGTTCAGTATCGTAGTTTCACCCTGACCCCTGCGATCTCTGATCCACTGAGGCGACGGAATGAGTTTCTTTTTATAGACCATACATCCGTCCCATGCCTGGGCTGCGAGACAGTTCACATAGTAATAAAACAATCTCTGCCGCATAGCAAAGCACTGATGCCCTTTTGCAATGCCCTCTAAAATGCCGTCTGGGTTCGGAATTTCATCTTCATCAGAGATAATGATGTAATCATCCGGTCCGGCTTCAGCATAACCCTGTGCGATCAGGTTTCGGTTATCTACTTCCATTTGCCTTTCGTCCTTAAACGGCAAACTTTCAACTGCTATATGGATTATCTTCGGAAGATACTTCTCAAATAAATGCCGGTTATTGTCAAAATGCAGAGGTTTCGGAGCGTTCATGTGCGTTCTCGCCATTTCGACAATCACAAACCTATCAACCACGCGATCTAAGGTCATCAACCGCAGTTCAAGTAATTCTAAGTTCTCATAAAACATGAAGCAGTCGTAAATCATAAATCAGGTGTTATTACATGAACCGCACGATAGTCAGCAGACTTTTGCAGTTCAAGGTAGGTTGTATAATTACGTTTCACAAGTTCCTCAGTAATCTCATAAAACCGGTCATGCCACTGATGATAAACAAACGGATCATCTATAAATTCAAATCTCAATCCCAGGTTCTGAATCTGATGTTTGAACATATTGTCCTCATAAGCTATCCCTTCCCAAAGTCTCTCATCCATGCCATTCAGTTTGCGAAGGTTCGCAGCGGTCATTGCATTGCAGAAGTGAAATCCCAAAGGCCGGTAAACAGAATGATTGTACCATGAGCTTTCGTCGTTAAACTCTGCGGCTTTATTGTTGAGTGTGATCCCTGGTTCTTCTCCGTGACCCAAAGAATAACAAGCAAAGGATAACACTGTTTCATCTGTCACCTTTCGTGCAGCCGTCAGAATATCGCCTGAGTGCAAACACTCGACGTTCTGAATTATGACAATCTCAGGATCATATTTCAATGCCTGAATGAATCCCAGATTAAAAGGAACACAGGTATTTCTCCATGTCTTATTCGTTACCCTCACCACTTCAACTGAAAACGGCACTTCCGGCAGTCTTATTTCTTCGGGTGATCCGTCGTCAACAACAATGAACACAAAATCCTCATCCTTATACTGACAGAATGAAGCAAGTGTTTTTTCAAGTTGCATCTGGCGTTGGAAATATGTAGCTACGATTGCAATCATGAGGCGAACATTGGCATTTGACAAAGGAGATAAACGTGGCAGTCCGCCATATTACGCAGGTATGTTTCCATCAAAAACCGTTTCTTTGTTTTTGCGCTCACATTGCAAAGTTAAACAAACGGAATTTAAAAACAAATATTGTTCTGCTGTCATCCTTCCCCTCCTTTCGAGTTGTTCGGTTTTTCAAAAACGTTTAGATTAAGACGTTCCAAGCTATTCAAATAATGTTCTTTGTTCAACTCACTTCCGATAAAATTTCTATTTAGGTTTTTACAAGCCAGTGCCGTAGTTCCACTTCCAGAAAACTCTTTTTTTCATCCTTCGCCTCAAATCTCTGTATCCTCTTTCGGCATTTATTTCATCGAGCAGATTAGTAAGAGCCTCACGTCTTGTTCCGCCTTCAGCATAGTAA
>Ga0209201_1003026_pt1 | contig 15309 bp, 8 predicted proteins | sample AD_UKC055_MetaG_FD_184411 | JGI IMG/M metagenome (GOLD analysis project Ga0209201, IMG submission 184411) | Active sludge microbial communities of municipal wastewater-treating anaerobic digesters from USA - AD_UKC055_MetaG (SPAdes) (version 2) | ecosystem: Engineered > Bioreactor > Anaerobic >...
CAGGCACGGGCGGAGACGGCCCCAAGGTCTTTTTAAATCCTTCGGTAGACCTGAACATTGTTTTAGTTGCCACCGGCATTCTGATAGCATCCGGTTTGCTGGCCGGTTATTTCCCCGCCAGAAAAGCCGTAAACATTAAACCGGTAGAAGCCATGAGGGCAGAATAAGACTTGGCGATATGTTTGATATAGATAAATGGCAGGAAATCTGGATTACCATAGGCCGAAATAAGCTTAGAAGTCTTCTCACGGCTTTTGGTGTGTTCTGGGGCATTTTGATGTTGACGCTGCTACTGGGTGTCAGCAACGGCCTGAGCAACGGTATGAAAAGCAGTGTTCAGGGCATTGCCACCAATTCCTGTTTTTTCTTTTCCGGCACCACCTCCGAACCCTACGCCGGTTTTAAAAAAGGAAGGCGCTGGGATATCCGTCTTTCGGACATTGACCTTATACGTTCTCAGGTTGAAGGAGTCAGAGATGTGGCCCCTGTCGTTTTTGGAGGCAGGGGCACGGACAATGTGATGTACGGAGACAAACTGGGTAGTTTCAACGTCAGAGGAAACGGGCCTGAACTGATGCGCATTGAAGAGCAAAATATGCTCTATGGCAGGTACATCAACGAAATCGACATCAGCCAAAAGCGTAAAGTTTGCGTTATCGGCAAGAATGTCTTTTCCGCTTTTTTTAAAGAAGGCACCAATCCCTGCGGGCTCTTGATCAGATGCAACGGACAATATTACCGGATAGTGGGTGTCACCAAAGGTGTATCGAACAATATTTCTCTGGGGGGACGCAGCGACGATATGGTGGTTTTGCCCATCACCACTATGCAACAACTCTATAATCAGGGTGATGTAATCCACTTTTTCGGAGTACGTGCCCACGATCATTACGACATCACCAAGCTGGAAGAAAACATCAAAGACATTCTCAAAAGCCGCCATCAGATTTCACCCACCGATCCACAGGCGGTTGTATCCATAAACATAGGCGAAATGTTTAAAACATTCATGTATTTGTTTCTGGGGATTTCCATTTTGACCTGGATAGTTGGCGTAGGCACTTTGCTGGCCGGAGCCATAGGCGTCAGCAACATTATGCTGGTATCGGTCCGCGAGCGCACCAAAGAAATAGGTATTCGCCGGGCCCTGGGAGCAAAACCCTCCAATATCATTTCACAAATAATGACGGAAAGCCTGGTATTAACTGCCCTGGCCGGATTTGTAGGCTTCACGCTGGGCGTGGGTATACTCGCCCTGATCGATCAGATCATTGCCAACGCACCGGCCGATAGCGACATCTTTTTACAACAATTGATGATCGATTTCAAAGTGGGAATTTCAGCTGCAGCCATTCTCCTGTTTTTCGGATTACTGGCCGGCCTGCTCCCCGCCATGAGAGCCATGCAAATTAAACCCATAGAAGCTTTAAGCGAAGAATAAACAAATAATAATCATATCAAAAAACCTCCTTTATGAAAAAAGTTATTAGAATCGTTCTGCTTGTCCTCCTAGCTGCAGTCGTGCTTTGGACTTTCTTTTTTCTCTGGCAGAAATCACGTCCTCAAGCGGTAGTTTACGAAATCATCGAGGTAGAGCAAAGAACCATCGAGAAAAAAGCCGTTGCGACAGGCAAGGTAGAACCTCGCAACGAAATTCAGATCAAACCCCAAATTGCCGGTATCATTGACGAAATTTACAAAGAAGCCGGCGAAATGGTACGAAAAGAGGAAGTCATTGCCCGCATTAAAGTAATCCCCGATATGGTTACACTCAACGCAGCCGAATCGAGGGTCAAAGTGGCCGAAGTCAATCTGAACCAGTCGCAAACCGATTTCGATCGTCAAAAGGGCCTGTACGAAAATAAAGTGATTTCCAGAGAAGAGTTCGAAAAAAGCGAATCCGGCTTTATTCTGGCCAAACAGGAATACCAGACAGCCGTCGACAACCTGGCCCTGACCAAAGAAGGCATCACCAGCAAATCGAGTAGCCAGAGCAATACCCTGATTCGTTCTACCATCGATGGTATGATTCTGAATATTCCGGTCAAAGTGGGCAATTCGGTCATCCAATCCAACAATTTCAACGAAGGCACCACTATTGCCACAGTGGCCGACATGAGCGATATGCTCTTTGTCGGCAAAGTAGACGAAACAGAAGTGGGTCAAATCAAAGAAAACATGCCTATTAAACTTACCATCGGGGCCCTGAACGACCGTAGTTTTGATGCCAAGCTCGAATACATTTCACCCAAAGGTACGGAAGAAAGCGGAGCCATCCTTTTCGAAATCAAGGCAGCGGCCAAAATCACCGAAGATATTTTTGTGCGTGCCGGTTACAGTGCCAACGCGGAAATTGTGCTTCAAAGCGTTACAGACGTACTGTCCATCCCCGAAAGTAGTGTGGAATTCAGCGGTGACACCTCTTTTGTTTATGTACTGACCAACGAGGAACCCCAGCAATTCGAAAAACGATCCATAGAAATCGGCCTTTCCGACGGCATTTACATCGAAGTCAAAGAAGGCTTGGATGCCGACAGCCGGCTGAGGGGAGCCGCCATCGATCCCAAAGCCAAAAAACCTGCCCTATGAAAAAAACAGTAATCAGCTTGCTGAGCACAGCTCTGCTTGCCGCTTTCAGCCTGCAAGCTCAAAAAGTGTGGACCCTGAAAGAATGCATCGACTATGCTCTGGCTAATAACATTGCCATCAAAACGGCCGGCCTGAACGCGGAGGTACAGGAAATTGAGAAAAAAAACACGCAATTCCGGCGTTTACCCTATGTCTCGGCCTCAGCCTCGCATAATATCGGTTTCGGACAAACTCAGGACAATACCGGCGTTTACGTAAACAGCAATTCACAGTCGACTTCGGCCGGACTCTCTACCGGAATCACTCTTTTCAACGGTTTTCAAATCAACAACAGCGTCAAAGCGCAGCAATACAGCACGCTGGCTTCGCTGGAAAACCTGAACAAAGCCAAAGAAGACCTGTCGTTGAATATTGCCTCGGCTTACCTGCAAATTCTTTACAATAAGGAATTGTATCAATTAGCCCTGGAACAGGTCGATTTGAGCAAGGAACAACTCCGGCAATACGAAATTCGCTACGCCCACGATAAAATTCCCGAAGGCCAGCTCTACGAAATCAAGGCCAAACTGGCTCAGGACGAACTGTCGGCCACGCAACAGAAACAAACATTGGAGCTTTCTCTGTTGGAATTGAGTCAGTTGCTGGAACTGGAAGACTGGAAAGACTTCAACATCAGCGAACCCGATTCACAAATCATGGTGAGCAAGGAAGCCCTTCAGTTGCCTGCCGAGAGCATTTACGATCAGGCGCAAAGCAACAGAGCCGCCATTAAATCGGCTCAATACGAGGTGATGACTTCCGAAAAGATGCTCGAAGTATCGCGGGGAGCCCGCTACCCCAGCCTCAGCCTGGGGGCTTCCTACTCCAACAGTTATTACGACCACAGCAATTATGCCAACCCCAGCTTCAAAGATCAGCTCAGCACCAACGGACGAAGCAATATCGGACTGAGTCTCAGTATCCCCATTTTTAACCGCCTGAACACTACCAACAATATTAAACGCTCCAACATCAACCTGGAAACAGCCAGATTGCAGCTGGAAAACACAAAAAAAATACTCTATAAAGAAATTCAGCAAGCCTGGTTCAATGCCAATACGGCCGAAGAAAAATACAAAGCCTCGTTCGAAACCATACGCGCCACGCAGGAAGCCTTCCGTTTTACCGAGGAAAAATTCAACAGCGGACGTTCTACTATTTACGAATACAACGAAGCCAGGATGCAACTGCTCAGAACCCGTTCCGAACAACTGCAGGCTAAATACAACCTGATGTTCAGTTTAAAAATACTGGATTTCTACAGAGGAAATTCCATTCACTTATAACTGTATTTCTTTCGGAGTAAAAGTCCGGAGAACAAAACAGGACTATGAATAATGTTTTAAAAAATATTGAGGAATTGTTGTTTTGATACTATAAATGCTATAGATTTGCCACATCCCTATTTTTTTACCTTAAAATCCATTTCAATGAAAAAAACAGCTATTTTCTTAATGATGACCGTCCTGTTTCAGGGTTTAGCCTTTGCTCAACTAAAATTGGGCGTAAAAGCCGGAGTCAACATCAGCAATCTGTCGGGATATACCTCACAGGATCTGATTAACGATGTCAAAGGAGCTAACAGTTACCAATTCGGCATTTTGGCAAAAGTAAAATTAGGCAACTTTTTTAGCCTGCAGCCCGAAGTGTTGCTCTCGATGAAAGGGGCTGAACTGACAAACGATCAATCGAACGCAGCATTGAATACTTTATCTACCTTGATGGGTGAAACCATTCCTAATTCCCTACACCTCAAAACCACTTACCTGGAAGTGCCGCTGAATATTCAGGCCGGTATTGGTCTGGGCAGTCTGGCTCGTGTTTACGGACAGGTAAGTCCCTACCTCTCCTATCTGATCTCCGACGATGTAGACGGAGCCGAAGACTTCTACGCTGCTTACAAGAATTTTATGAGTGAACGAGGTGACGGCGCACAGCCCCTGAACTCCTTTGATTATGGAATTGGCCTGGGTGCCGGTGTCGAGGTGCTCTTTCTGCAATTATCGGTAAAATACGATTTCAGTCTGAATGAATTTAAAGAAGTGGCCGGTACTATTCTGGATGACGTAAATCCACTGTTCAGTTCGCTGAAACACCGCAACCTGAGCATCAGCCTGGCCTTTCTGTTTTAACCCCGCCGGAGCTGCACAGAAAACAATAAATTTAAAGGGGAGTCCATCAGGCTCCCCTTTCTACTTGTTTTACACCCTTGATGGTTTTTATTTTTTTAATCAGGGCTTCCAGTTGACGGGCATCCTGTACTACCACCGTCAAAAAACCTCTGAACAGTCCGTCGTTGGAATCGATACGAACGGAACGTAAACCCAGGTCGCTCTCTTTGGAAATAAGGGAACTGATGTTGGTCACGATGCCGATGTCGTCTTTGCCTATCACCTCGAGCGAAGCTGCGTATTTTCCGGCCCCCGATTTTCCGGCCCAGCGGGCCTTCACGATGCGGTAAGGAAAACGGGATTTCATTTGGGGCGCATTGGGGCAATCTACCCGGTGAATTTTAATTCCCCCGGTAACGGATACAAAACCAAAGACCTCATCTCCGTAAATCGGATGGCAACATTTGGACAGAGTAAAGTCCAGACCTTTCAGGTTTTGATCAATTACCAGAATATCTTCTTTTGCCTGCTGTATTTGCTGAGGCGTGGGTTCAATGACGTATTTTTCGGCTGTGGTAACCTGTGGAGCTTCGTGAGCAGTTTTGTCGTGCTGATACCATTCCACGTATTGATCAATCACTTGATTCAGGTCGAGTTGTTCCGTTCCTAAAGCAGCGTGAAAATCGGTCAGGGTTTTGTATTTAAATTTTCGCACCACTTTGGTCATCACCCCCTCATCAAATTCCAGTTTGCGATTCTTCATGCGCCGCTGTAAAATTTCCCTCCCGTACTCAGCCTGTTTCTGGGTTTGTTCCTTCAGGGTTTGCTTAATGCGATTGCGTGCTCTGGCCGTTACCACATAATTCAGCCAATCTTGTTTGGGGCTTTGGTTGGAACCGCTCTGGATTTCGACGGCATCGCCGTTTTTGAGCGGATAACGTATGGGCACATTTTTGCCGTTGACCATGGCTCCCACACACTTGTTACCCAAGTCTGTGTGGATGCTGTAAGCAAAATCGAGTACCGTAGCTCCGGCCGGCAATTTGCACAGTTCGCCCTTAGGAGTAAATACGTAAATTTCCTTTTCGTACAATTCCAGCTTAAAGGCATCCATCAAGCGCAGCGAATCGCTTTCCTGATTACTGAGTACTTCGCGGATATGGGTCATCATTTCGTCCAGACCTTCTTCGCTGCGTATGCCCTTGTATCTCCAATGAGCCGCCAGGCCTCTTTCGGCAATTTCGTCCATTCTGGCGCTGCGAATCTGCACTTCGACCCAACGGCCACCGGGCCCCAGCACGGTGGTATGCAGCGATTCATAACCATTGCTTTTAGGAATGGATAACCAGTCTTTCAACCTCGCCGGATTGGGCTGAAACATATCGGTGATCAGGGAATAAACCTTCCAACAATCCGACTTTTCACGCTCCCGGTCGGTATCCAATATTACCCTGATGGCAAAAAGATCGTATATACTATCGAAAGAAATCTGCTGCTTACGCAGTTTGTTCCAGATGGAATAGATGGATTTCACCCGGCCTTTGATCTCAAAGGGAACATCGAGGTTCTCTCTGAGTTTTTGCCGGACCGGCTCTATGAAAGTTCGGATGTATTCGTCCCTGGATCGCTTGGTTTCGTCCAGTTTGCGGGCAATTTCGTCGTATATGGCCCGCTGGGTAAATTTCAGGTATAAATCCTCCAGTTCTGTTTTGATGGAATAGAGACCAATGCGGTGAGCCAGGGGGACGTAGAGCGAAAACACTTCCCGGGCAATTTTTTCCTGCATTTCCCCGGGATAACGCTTCAGCATCCGCATGGTATTCAGACGATCGGCCAGAAGGATCAGTATTACCCGGACATCCTGGGCAAACGAGAGTAAAAGATTGCGAAAGTTTTCGTTATCAAAAACAATGTTGCGGTCGTAAAGTTCGTTCACCTTGATCAGCCCTCGCATAATATTGCCCACCGAGGGGCCAAAATCCCGTTCGAGTTGTTTAAGCTCCAGACTTCGTATCAGCCTGGAGTCGTATAACAGGGCGCTGATGACCGACGAACGCTTCATCCCGATTTCGCGTGCCACCACCAAGGCATTTTGAACACAGCGTTCCAAAGGTTGCACTTCGGGTACGGGACGTTCCAGCAGATTATCCTCTATGGCTTTTTCCCAGATGGAGCGTATTTTCCGAATATGTTCGGGAAGTATGTATCCCCGTGTCAGTTGCAACAATTGACGGTACATTCGTGCAATGTTCCGGCCTTCGGTCTGAGTGATGATCATGAGTACAAACTAAAAAAGTTATGTAAAAGTACATTTTTTCTACCAAAATAGGCTATATTTGGCCTGATTATTTGCAACCTACAATTATGAGACATATCGCCATTACAGGAGATTTGGGCAGCGGCAAAAGCAGCGTAGCTAAGATTATATGCCAAAAAGCCGGTTACGACTATTTCTCAACCGGTTCTCTCCAACGAAAATTAGCTGCCGAAAAAGGAATGGACACCTTGGAATTGAATTACCTATCGGAAAAGACCAACGAGATAGACAACTACATTGATGCTTTTCTCAAAAACATCGACAGCGACAAAAGCATCACCAAGCCCATGGTTTTGGATTCCCGGCTGGCCTGGCATTTTGTAAAAAGTGCTTTTAAGGTCTACCTCAAAGTACAGCCTGAAATAGCCGCCAGAAGGGTATTGGCCGACAAAGCCCGCAGCAATGAGCCATTGGCCGCCGATATTGAAGACAGCAAAAACAGCTTGTTGGAAAGGCAGGAAGTCGAAGCCAGACGATTCAAAAAGCTCTATCGCATCGATTATCGCAAACTCGATCATTACGATTTGGTGATAGATACCTCCCACTTCAGCCCCGAAGAAGTAGCCGATCAAATACTTGCCGTCTTCGATCCGCTCAGCGTCCTGAGCCGGGAAGACCTCGAGCAGATACAAGCAAAAGGCATAAAGACGGAACAAATTCAGGAACAGCTCAAGAGGTTTGTGCAAGGCTTCCAGTACCTAAAACTAGCTGCCTCGGCTTCTGCCGGTAACGGCATACTCATCATCGATCACGAGCACGAGAACAGTTTGCTTGAAACCTGGGAACGTTACCTTAAGGCCCGTCACAAAGTGCTGAAATTCGTCCCGGCTTCGGGAGCTGCCAGCCGAATGTTCAAAGACCTCTACAGCTATCTGGAATCGGAAACGGAAGAACCCTCGGGTAAGGCCGAAAAAATTTTCATCAGCCATTGCGGATGCTTCGCTTTTTCAGACGAACTCAGCGAATCATGCATAAAAAATCTGGGTGCATCGCTTGAATCACTGCAGGAACAAGGCCGTTTTAAAGACATTGTCAGGCAACTCTTAATGCCCGGGGGGCTCAATTACGGGGCTTTACCCAAGGGCCTGCTCAGTTTTCACAAATACCCGGAAGGTCCCCGCAAAGCCATGACCGAGCATTTGGTGGAAGCTGCTCTGTATGCTCCTAACTACAACGGAAAGGCCTACGTGCATTTTACCGTTTCACCCGAACACAGAGAGTTGTTCGAAAAAGAATGCCGGCTGGTAAAACCGGACATTGAGCAGGAGTACGGAGTGCAGATTGAAGTAAGTTTTTCCATACAAAAACCCTCTACCGATACCATAGCGGCCGATAAGAACAACCTGCCTTTCAGAGATCAGGGGAAACTGCTTTTCCGCCCCGGCGGACACGGGGCTTTGCTGGAAAATCTGAACGATCTGGATGCGGACATTGTATTCATCAAAAACATCGACAATGTGGTGCCCGATCGTCTTAAAGACAGCACCGTTCATTACAAAAAACTGCTGGCCGGCCTGCTGGTAAGCCTGCAGGAAAAAATTGCAGACTATCTGAAGTTACTTGATACCGGTAAATATACCCGTGCTCAGCTTGTCGAAATCATCCAGTTCCTGCAGCAGCAATTATACACTCGCCACAAAGACATCAAAACGATGGAAGATGCCGAACTGGTGCTCTATCTCAAAAAGAAACTCAACCGCCCCATCCGGGTTTGCGGCATGGTCCGCAACGAAGGAGAACCCGGCGGAGGCCCCTTCTTAGTGTACGAGGAAGACGGCAGCACTTCATTGCAGATTTTGGAAAGTTCACAGATCGATATGAACGATCCCGAAAAGGCAGCCATGTATCACGAGGGTACGCATTTCAATCCGGTAGATCTGGTCTGCGGCATCAAAGACTATAAGGGGAAAAAATTCGACCTCAGGCGTTATGTGGACAAAAACACCGGCTTTATTTCCATTAAATCGAAAAGCGGACAAGAACACAAAGCTCTGGAATTACCGGGCTTATGGAACGGAGCCATGTCCGACTGGATTACGGTTTTTGTCGAAGTGCCCATATCTACCTTTAATCCGGTTAAAACCGTCAACGACCTGCTCAGGGAACAACATCAGGACGAAGATCCCTCCTGCTCGTGAGGTTCCAGCCCCAATTCACGGCCTTTTTGAAGCATAAAATCTCTGGCCGCCCCATACTCGTTTGGAATCAGGCCATCGAGGATGGCGTCTTTGATGCTGTTTTTTATTTCTCCCACCAATTTGCCGGGAGGTAAGTTGAACGTATCCATTATTTCCTCTCCGCTCACAGGAGGTTGCATATTACGAATACGGTCGCGCTCTTCCAGATCGATCATTTTCCGGCGAACCAACTGAAAATTCTCAAGGAAACGTTGCACTTTGAGCGGATTTTTGGACGTGATGTCGGCCTCACAAAGTATCATTAGGTCTTCGATATCGTCGCCGGCATCGAAAAGCAGACGACGAACAGCCGAGTCGCTCACTTCTTCTTCGACCAAAGCAATGGGACGCATATGGAGACCTACCAGTTTTTGCACATACTTCATGTGTTCGTTCATGGGCAGCTTGAGCCGGCGAAAAATCCCCGGAATCTTTTTTTCGCCCAGGAAATTGTGGTTGTGAAAAGTCCAGCCCAATTTGTCGTCCCAGCGTTTACAGAGAGGTTTGGCAACATCGTGGAGCAAGGCAGCCCAGCGCAGGTATATGTTGTCGCTTTGAGCTGCCACTTTGTCCAAAACGGCCAGGGTATGTAAAAAATTATCTTTATGTCCTTTGCCGTCCTTAGTTTCTACCCCTTTGAGGGCTGCCAATTCGGGCAGGATAATATCCAACAGTCCGGAGCGATCCATCAGCTGAAATCCTTTCGAAGGCCGTTCTGCCATCATCATCTTTTGTATCTCATCAATTATGCGTTCGGCCGAAACTATGGAAATACGCTCCTTATTGCGACGAATTGCCTCAAAGGTCGCGGAATCTATGTTGAACTGCAGGGTCGTGGCAAAACGAAGGGCACGCATCATGCGAAGCGGATCATCGCTGAATGTCAGGTCCGGATCGCAAGGCGTACGCAGGATTTTCTTTCGAAGATCGTTCCGACCGTCAAAAGGATCGATCAACTCCCCGTAATCGGCTTTGTTCAGGCTGACGGCCATAGCATTGATGGTAAAATCGCGGCGCCGGAGGTCGTCTTCGAGGCTGCCGTCCTCCACAATGGGTTTACGGGATTCTCTTTGATAGGATTCCCGTCTGGCTCCCACAAATTCCAACTCAAAATCACCGTAACGCAGTTGCGCTGTCCCAAAATTCTTGAAAACATTGACCCTGGTAGATTTCCCCAGTTTGGCGGCCACAAGTTCCGCCAATTCTATGCCCTTTCCTACTGTAACTATATCGATGTCCTGAGAGCTGACCATGAGAAAGATATCTCTAACATATCCTCCTACCAAACAGCACCTCACATCCATCTCTTCGGCTGCCTCAGATAAGAGAATGAACAGGGGGTCTTTGATGTGTTCACTTAAATTCACAAACTACAACTACTATTAGCCGACAAAAGTACATTTTTTTTCATTGTTTACTCTACTTTTGTGTGGACTAAAATCAAAACTTATGTCGTTCAGGGTTTTTGCCTACCATGTGTTCGTCGGGTTTTGCCTGATTATCATGCAGTCTTGCGTTTCCAACAAGAAAGACCTGCCCGATACTTATATTCAAAAGGCCCGGGCTGCCATTGAACTGAGGCAATACCAAACGGCAAAAAACTACATAGACAGCATACGCATAGTTTTCCCCAAAGATTACGACAAGATTCGCGAAGGCCTGCAAGTAATGCGTGAAATAGAATTTGCCGAACAAAAGCGCACCCGGGAATATTGCGACAGCTTATTAAATGTACGACAGAGTCAGTTCCCCGAAAAGCAAAAAAATTTCAGTTTTCAGCGCAACAAGGCCTACGAAAGCGTAGGCTATTACGTTAATAACCACCAGTTACACAAAAACAATTACAACCGGACTTTTCTGCAGACCAAAGTGGATGAAAAAGGCCGTCTGATTGTAACCAGTTATTATTCAGGTCCAAGAAAAATCAATCATACCAGGCTGCGCATTTATTCCTCCGATGGTCTTTTTGTGGAAACTCAGGACGTACCCCGGGACGGCGCTTTGAATTATGCCTTCAAAGACGGAGATATCAACTACGAAATTGTACGCTTCAACGAAAAGAAACTCAACGGCCTGATCAATTTTATTTTGTTAAACAACGGAGGCACCCTCAAGGTGGAACTTATAGGGGATGTCAATAGAACCTACAACATGCGCAAGGAAGATAAAGACGCCCTCAAGGCAGCCTGTGAGTTGGCTGCCGTGCTTTCGGATATTACCAGGCTGCTCGAAGAAATAAGATTGGCCCAGGCCAAAATGGATTATATCCGCAGCAAACAGCTTAGCCGGGCCGAAGACTAACGGGTCAGACTAAAGCGGAAACTCAAACCGAAATCCTGAGTCGTTACCGGATAAGACGACACCAGCGGAATACTGGATTCCAGGGAATAATAAAACTTCAGATTCAAATTTCGGCTGATCACATAATCGGCCTGCAAATCCAGGGAAACTGTTTTGTTGCCCGAGGTTGCCTGCGAGTAATTTTCTTCGATTTTTCGAATCAGAGCCGAGGAATTTTTAAAAGAGAAGTCGGCATTGAGTCTCATATCGTTTTTTACCTTGGAGTTTGGCAAAATTCCCCAGGGATGGAAATCGGCCACTTTATAACTGCCTCCCAACACGTACTGCACTTGTCCTGCCTCGACCAGCTGTCCCCCGCTGATGCTCAGATTCAGGCTCCGTGATGTGCGCAATTCGGTTTTGACACTCATTCCGTTTTTAAGGGTAGCCTGTATGTTAAACAAAGGGCTGAAATTTTCGGTCAGGCTGATGCTGCTGATATCGTACATGGACGAAGGCAGAGGATTGCCCGTAAGTACATCCCTGACAAAACCAAAGTCCTCTCCTTCGACGCCGACAAAATTATTGTACGAAGAATAAGAGGTGACATTGTAAGCACAATTGTAGGCATGATTCAGAGTGATCGACCTGAAACGCTCAGCCAAGAAAGGGAGTTTGGATAAGCCATCGTAAGATATGGTCCAATTGGGCAGCATGGCTTTGATGGAGGGGAAAATATCCAGGCTGCCCTTGTGTACTGAACGGCCGGTATAAGCGGCCATAAAGGCGGGAATCAGCACATCGGCCGAATTAAGATCGATACCTCCGTATTGGGCATCGTAGGCTTTACCGGCCAGCTCGGTGCCGACCAGAAATCCTTCGTTGGGATAACGTAGGCCCTCTATCCTCTGCTGCAGGCGGCCGGCAATAACTGTCCGGTTCTGCACAAATTGCTCAAAATACCTGGAATAATAGCCGTCCTTGGCCGAAGAACCTCTAAAAGAAGTCAGCAAAGCCACTGTCGATATCGAAAAACCACCGGTCTGGGTACGGGGCATGCCGTCTATCATGTATTGCACCTGTTTGTTGCTATTGTTGCTGCGCTGTGCATTCAATTCAATCCTCAGCCCCTGGAAAGGTGACACAGAGGATCTGACGGTTAGTTTCCTGCTTTCGGTATAAATAGCCGGCGAAACCACCGAGTCTGACATAACCAGCCAATTTCTGGCCATAGATTGCTGCAAGTAATCGTTGGAATAAAAACCGCTGGCAAAATCCCAGCCCGGAGCCCTGCCGAATTCTTCATCTTTGAATATCAAACCAGTTTCCGGCTTGAATCCGGGAATAGTAAGTCCGTCCGTATGATCGTAAGTGATGTGGAGATTACGAACCGACATAAGCAAACGCGATCCCAATTGCAAAGCCTTATACCAATCCTTATCGTCCAGCGGAGGCTTCTGAACTACGAGCAACTTGATTTGCATACTATCTCTGCCACGAATGCTCAGGTTGTTTTCATCGACTATTTTATAACGCAGGGGTACTTCCTTTCCTTTGGAGTCTACAGCCCTTATTATTAAACGTTTATTCTTCAGATTATGTTTTACTTCGAGTTCTTCGCCCGCTGAGAGCTGCAGCTCTTTTTCGAATTTAGCGGCTTCTTGTTTAGGAGCAGATTGCTGATTGCTCGATACTTTGGCGGACGTACTTCTGCCGGTTGCAGTGCTTGTCTTTCTGCCGGATGCGGCATATTTTTGATTGACCTGGCGTAAAAATTCCGACTTATTGTATAAGGTTTCAAAATTAAAAGAAGGATTGATGTTGATGTTTCGAATGTTCGAAATGATGTTTCCCATCTCCAGATCCTTGATCTCGGCACTTTTGTCCCATTTATAAGTGGAGGTATATTGAGCGTTGGCAGTAATAAAATCCAGTACAGGAATGCGGTTGAAAGGAATGCTCCAGGTATACCTGATACTTTGTTGGTAGTTGAGCGGCGTGCCGAGGGTGCGGATGCTCTGGCGCACCGTGTCTTTCCAGTTCTCGTATTCGTTGGGATAGAGCGTTTTGTTAACCGGAGAATTCACAGTTTCCTGGATGCGGGAACTGTTGTTGGTAGCAAACGTAAATTTCATATTCTTGGTAAAATTCCAGGTCAGGCTGAAATCGGTGTTCCAGAGAAAGTTTTTGCTGAAATTCAAGGGAATGTTGTTGAGCAGGCTCAAAGAAGTTAAATCGCGATTCTGAAGCTCATAATAATAGCGCGACAAACGACTGCCGAAAGTGACGGAATTGGGTATCCAGGTCAGGTTGAATTCCTTAATCGTTTTTAACCAGGGAGAATCCAATTTCTTGCTTTTGGCAAAGGGCTCCCAGGCCTTGAGCGGAGAACTGTAGCCGTAAGTGATGCCGGCGTTGTAATTACGGGTGATTTCGTATTCCGTACTGGCATCGTGTTTATAAGTTTCGCTGAAACTGCCGGAGGCCGAAAAATTGGCCGGATCTATGGGCAGAGGCGTTTTGCTCTTAATATTCAGGCGTAGGTTCGATACATTTAGATTGCGGACATTCATAATTTTGGAACTGTAATCCAGTATGGAATCCTTCTCCGCCTTGGAATTGGCTGCCTTCAGCACATCTTCGAACAGAAGATCCTGATTCAAAGGATCGTATTTAGGCGTATGGCTCTGACGAGAAATGGCGTAGTAGACCGGAAAATTCACAATTCCCGGTTTGGGATAAAGCTTGCCCAGATCGAAACTCATCGCCAGGTTCATCAATTTATAATCTTCCAGCCTGCGTTCGGCCACTCGCTGTTCAATACCGCCAAAACCCACCGACTCGTAACGGCCTGCAAAAGAGACCGTTCCCAGATCGGACACAGCCAGGGTGGCGTTGGTCATTGCCGCCCAACCATCCTGATTTGCAAAACCTTTCAACCTTAATTCGTTTACCCAGACTTCTACCGACTTTAGGACGGTTCCATTGTTACGAATGCCTATCATAATGGTTTTAACCTCCGACAGGCTGGGATTGCCCATAATGCTGACTTTGTTCTTTTCTTTGACGGGATCGTATTCATAATAGGCTTTGGTATAGTTGATGCCTCCGGGTTGTGAGTTGCGCCTGTTTTTGATGCTGGTGAGCAACTCAAAAGGCAAATCTATAAAGTTTTCTTCGGGCCAAACCGATTCAGGATTATGAACGTGGGGCTGTGAAATTTTCAGAGGAACTTCGTATTCGTAATAATTATTTTGGTAGTCGGAGCCCAAACGAATGAAAACCGTCATTTCGTAATTGGCCGGCGGATTCAGGTCTTCGGGCAAGGCTTCACCGTGTACAAACAATTGCAGCCGTTCGTATTGTCTGAAATCCAAGCCTGTATTTTTGTAGACAGCGCGGGCATCGCCCGGAGCCATTTGCCTGATTCTCAAAGCCAGAGACTGTTCGTTTTGTTGATATACTCCCGGCTGGCTGGGATCTCCCTCCCTCTCTACTCCGGGAGGCAAGACATAATGTATGGGTTCTCGCGAAGAGTTCTCTTCCAGATCGACTGTAGTGACTTCCATCATAGTTTCGGAAGCAGGTACCACGCCTGCAGGAGCCAGGTCTTTGGTATAAACCCTCCAGTCCCCTCTAACCAGATCTAAACTGCCAAAACGCAAAACAGTACTGTCTTGAAAACTGGTCAAAAACATCCGTATAAAGCGGATGCTGTTGAATCCGTTGATGGTGCCTATTTTTTTGTCGTAGTCCCTGATGGGTATTTTAAACTGATACCAGGTGACCTGTTCTG
>Ga0209201_1003034_pt1 | contig 15270 bp, 10 predicted proteins | sample AD_UKC055_MetaG_FD_184411 | JGI IMG/M metagenome (GOLD analysis project Ga0209201, IMG submission 184411) | Active sludge microbial communities of municipal wastewater-treating anaerobic digesters from USA - AD_UKC055_MetaG (SPAdes) (version 2) | ecosystem: Engineered > Bioreactor > Anaerobic >...
CGGCGTTCCGCTTCGTGTCCCCCACCAGGCGCTGCTTCCCGGCTTCCAGAAACGCCTTGGACCACTTGTAGTAGACGCTGGGCGCTATCCCTTCCCGCCGACACAATTCCGAGAGCGATTCCTCGCCCCGTAACCCTTCCAGCACAATCCGGACCTTCTCTTCCGCACTGAACTTGCGACGGGTGGCGCGCCCAATTTCCCGAATGGTTTCGCGAGCCCGGCTCTGTTTCGCGCTGACGGTTCTGACACTCTCTTCCTGCTTCATGGTCGCCTCCATTCTTCCGGGATCTTTCACCCTAGCATGAAGCCGAGCACGTTGGTAAGTCCTTGCGGGCTACGCCCTCCAGGACTCACCAACTCTCCCCTAACCCAGGCCCACCAATTCTCCCAAATGCGCTGAAACTCAACACGCCGCAAACAAGGTGGCTCAATACAACAGAGCATCTCTTTGTGCAGACAAGAGTCCGGCATTGTCTGAACCTTTTCCCATAAAGTTGTCTGGGCGGTTAGGATCGTCAACCATTGCGGGCAGTTGCCTAACGTCTGGGTGGCAACCACAAAACCGCCGGACTCGGTTGCAGTTACCGCAGATGCAGATACACTCGCGCCAAATTCGACCACATCCATCTCGGCTAGGATCGCGAATATAGGTGTCATCCAAGTCTCCCCTGTAGTGGCCGAATTCATGGGCCAAGGTGTGCACAACGGACGCGTGGTCTGTGCCCATCCATATGTGTCGGCCCTCTATGTGCTGACCTTTTTCATCGAAGCCTGGCTGGCTTGCTCGACCATTGGCATCGTATATGGATTCGACCATGATGATGTCTATCTGTCTGACATCAATCTCGTCATTGGGTCCCCACACAGGATCTTCCCATTCATTCTTAATGTTTGTCCATTCATCGAGATTATCGATAATCTTGTACTTATCGCCAGGGGGCGCGGGGGGGCCGACCTCAACGTGGGTGTCCTTGAATTCATATAATTCTCCCAATACTAGCGCAATGGGCAATCCCCTGCACATAGACATAATGGTTCTCCGGCAGATCGAAGAAATCCATGTCGTGGACACGCATGGCATCCAACTCCGCCGAGGACTCGTACGCCGTGTTATATCGGTCGTTGTAGATCTCGTACACCTCCCGCTCCGCCCCCAGATCGGGGGTCTGGGAAATACGGGAAGCGTGGATTTCAATTGAGCCAATCCCGAAGAACACGAACAAAATCGAGCACGTGCAAACAACCCTCTTCATCTCTCATTGCCTCTCTGAGCCCGCTTTGTCATGCAACTGTATTTGATTGAAACCTGCCCTTCTATCGGTCTATATGCACGCCTAGCAGCGTCAGAAAGTACATAGTACCGAGACAGAAGAACACAGAGCATATGTAGCAAGACACACGCACCCACTGGTCCAGACGCCCATACTGCTGAAGATCTGATTTCCGGAAAAGCCAATATGCGCTGTAGAAAGCAAATGTTAGGAAAAACTCCACATAGATAAGAATATCTCGCCAAGCATCACGAGGAATTCCAAGCAAGACATAACCAAGACTTATATAGACTGCAAATATCGCTGTGAGCATGAAAACCCTTGCGGCCCTTCGCCAGACGGTGTTGCGACGCACAATCAAATCAGGCATTTAGCGTATACCATCGATTACTGGGGCAAGGCCGTCCTCTTGTAGTTGCAGATCAGCCTTGACAACGGCAACCCAGAATGCGAATTGGGCTCCTTTTTCCCCTTGTACGAATCGGGATGGAGGATACATCGGTTCCAGGTACCCTAGAATCTCTTGTGCCTGAGCTTTAGGCAATGCAGCCAAATGCATTATTGCGCTTTTTTGGACTCCCTGTTTCTTCTGGCTTTGAAGCCGCGCTTGGTATGGGGCTTCTCGGCTGTCGTGCCATAGGGGGAGTATAGCTCAGGTGCGCGCAGGGCGCAACAGGGGGGAATGGGCAATTCAGGGGCGGCGCAAGGTAAGGCGCAGCCGGAGACGATGCAACGAGACCGGCCGGCCGGGCCTCGAAAAACCTGGGCGCAGCAAAGCATGAGCCTTTCGGCTCGCCCGTAGACGGTGAAAATGGAAAAGCCCGCAGCTCCCTTGACCACCCCAGGGGCCCCTGCTACGCTGGAGCCGCGCGGCGGGCTGAAGCCCGCCAGGGACATACTGTACTACGACACCTTAATTCGCCATGGGGACTGTCGAAAGACGGGGGCAAGCTCATTGACTTGCTGTAAATACGGACCCAGGTAGCCTTAATGTACTGAGAGACCTGCGCATAGTCTGATGAATTCGCTCGTGTCCTCTCCGGGAAGCGCTCAACGACGACGTCTCAACAAGGGGAAAAGAGCAACAAACAAGGACAGAACTCGACCAATCCAACGAACAAGACCTCCACTGACAGTCATTTGCACCCCAATAAGGACAAGTTCTCGAGGAGTACACCATGTGATACAATCCTCCGCTATGAAGGTCGATAACGCACACCATCCACTCATTGTCGTTGAGAACCTCACCAAGGATTATGTGATGGGCGAGGCGACAGTGCATGCGCTGCGGGGTGTTTCGTTCGGGATTGAACGTGGCGCTTTCATAGCGATCATGGGTCCGTCGGGCTCGGGCAAGACGACGCTCCTCGATATCTTGGGCTGCCTATCGAGGCCGACGTCGGGCACGTATTGGCTTGAGGCGGAGCGGGTCTCGGACCTCGGGGAGAACCGGCTGGCCGAGTTGCGCAACCACTACATTGGGTTCGTCTTTCAGAACTTCAACCTCTTGCCGCGGACCACGGCCTTGGCCAACGTGGGATTGCCCCTGTTGTACACCGGAACCCCGAAAAAGGAGCGGTTGAGGCGCGCGCGGTGTGCGCTGGAAGCAGTCGGACTGGGAGATCGAGTGGACCACCGGCCGAACGAACTATCCGGAGGCCAGCGGCAGCGGGTAGCGGTTGCGCGGGCCCTCGTCAACGATCCCTCGATCCTGTTTGCGGATGAGCCCACAGGCAACCTGGACTCGACCAGCGGCGAGAGCATCCTCGCCCTGTTCAGGGAACTTCACGCGCAAGGAAACACGATCGTCATCGTGACCCACGAACGCGAGATTGCCGAACATGCCCAGCGGATTATCAGCTTCCGAGATGGGCAACTGGTGAAAGACGAATGGCGAAACAAGACAAACGACACGTGGGAATTCGAGCATTCGGTTGGCTGATCCTGCTCGTCGCGGTAGTCGCCCCGCTTGTGTATCTGTCAATACGCGAGAGCGTGGTAGAGGTGACGGCTGCGCCGGTGACGCGCGGCCGGGTTGAACAGACGGTCACGGCCATCGCCTCGGGGACGGTCATGTCGAAATTGGATTCCCTGGTGGCGTCGGGCTTCATGGGAACCGTCGTGGGAATCCCGTTCGAGGAGGGCGACCGGGTTGAGAAAGACGATGTCCTGGTGGAGTTGAACCATGTGGACCTCGACGCGCAGGTCGCTCTTGCCGAGGCCAATCTGCGGGTGGGCCGCTCGATGCTCGAGCGGGCGCGCCTCGCCGCGCGTATCTACAAAGAGATCGCGGAAACGCGCGTGAGCCAGACCGGCGCCCAGCTCAAACAGGCCGAAAGCGACTTCGGGCGGGTCAAGGCTCTGGCAGACAGGGGTGCCCTCTCGACGAGCGACTTTGACAAGGCCGCGTTAGCCCTCCGTGTAGCCGAGGACAGCGCGACGGCGGCGTTAGCGAGCCAGCGCGAAAACCTCGTGCGCGACGAGGAGATCCGTTCGGCAGAGGCGAGTATCGAGCAGCTCGAAGCGGCCGTGGCCGCGGCCAAGGCAACCCGTGAGAAGGCCTTTGTGCGCGCGCCGTTTGACGGCGTCGTGGCGCGCGTCATTGCCGACCTGGGCGCCTCCGTCACCGTGGGGATGCCGCTTGTGCAACTTGTGCGGGACGAGGAACTTTACATTGAAGCGCCGTTTGACGAGGCCAACATGGCCGACATCAAGCTTGGGCAAAAGGTGCGGATCACGCTCGACGCCTACCGCGGTGAAGAGTTTACCGGCCGGGTCAGTTTTATCTGGCCTGTGGTGCAGACACTGACGCAAGAATTGACGCGGACCCTCAACATCAAAGTTGTGGTCGAGGAGGACCACGAACGCCTCCTGCCGGGCATGTCCGCCGACCTGGTCATCATCGTGGACGAGAAAGAGGGGGTGCTCTTCGCACCGTCCGAGGCCCTGATGCGGCAACAGTACGCTTACGTGATCGAGAACGGACGCGCTGTCCGGCGCGAAGTGACGACGGGAATCGGCAATTGGGAGACCGTCGAGATCCGCGACGGACTTAAAGAAGGTGATGTGATCATCACCTCGCTTTCGATCAAAGAACTCAAAGACGGCGTCAAGGTGGCGGTTGTGGATGAACTCGAGGACCAATGAGCCTGTTCGAACATCTAGGTGTTGCGCTCTCGTCCTTGGCGCAGAATAAGGTCCGGTCGGCGTTAACCATGCTGGGCGTGATCATCGGTGTGCTATCTGTAATCCTGTTGATCGCGCTTGGCGAGGGAGCTCAGGCCTACGTCGAGCGCGAGTTCGCGGGGATGGGCAGCAACATCCTCATCATCACTCCCGGCAAGCAGGAAACCTCGGGCATGATGCCCCTGGTGGCAGGGAGTTTCCGCAAGCTAACCTATAACAACGCAAAGGAGATCGAACGCAAGGCCGCCGGCGTCATGGGCGTGTCTCCGCTGGTGATCGGGGCGGGAGCCGTGAAATGGGGAGATCGCCAGCGTAATACCATTGTCATTGGCGCCGTGTCCAATTTTGAGGAGGTCCGCGATATCCATGCACAGATCGGGAGGTTCATTTCAGAGCAGGACGTGGACCGGGGCAACAAGGTGTGCATTCTCGGGACGACCGTGAAGCGGGAACTGTTCGGAAACCAGAACGCGTTGTACGAGAAAGTGGCGATCAATCGCATGAAACACATGGTCGTCGGCATTCTCGAGAAGAAGGGCGTCATGCTCGGGATCGATGTCGACGACCTGGTGCTTGTGCCTCTTACAAGTGGCCAGCAGATGTTCTATGGCGGCGAGGACGAGTTATTTGAGATCATCGTCAAGGCCCAAAGTGCTGAAGACATCGACACCGCGACCGAATCCATCCGCACCATCCTCACGGCGGCCCACGACTATACGGAGGATTTCACCATCACGGACCAGACGTCGATGCTCGACACCTTCGGTGAGATATTCCTGGCGTTGCGCATCATGCTTGCGGGCATCGCGTCCATTTCATTGCTGGTGGGCGGCATCGGCATCATGAATATCATGCTCGTATCGGTGCGCGAGCGGACCCGCGAGGTGGGCATCCGCAAGGCCGTAGGCGCGAAACGGCGTGACATCGCGATGCAGTTCGCCATCGAAGCGGTCACCCTCAGCTCCATCGGCGGATGGATCGGCATCGCGCTCGGGTTCGTCGGCACCTTCATCATGCGGCAGTTCTTGCCCACGTTTCCGGTGTATTGCTCGGCCTGGTCCATCATCATGGCCTTCACCTTCAGCATGACCGTCGGCGTCTTCTTCGGGGCCTACCCGGCCGTAAAGGCCTCGAGCGTCGATCCAGTCGAAGCCCTGCGCTACGAATAGCCTCCCGGCCGCGTGCAAGGTCGTCCATTTCAACCGCATGCGTTCAATCATGTCCGCTCCGATGTTGCGTTCACCAATTACTCTCTGCGAAGCGCAAAGGGTAATTGATGGCGACAAGGAATAAGGAACTCGAGAGACCACGCAATTGCCGTAAGTCCTTGTCCCTCGATAAGAACAAATCCTCGTCGACCACAGACAGCAGCAAGAGGCAAAGAACGAGATGGGTCTTTGTACGACTCGCAACTCGCAGGAATTGGGCTACGGGTTTCGAACCGGAGCACTGTGTGTTCGGCTTCCGGTGTGCGAACGGGACACAGCGCGGAGCATGAGGAACGATACTGCGCGGATATGAACTCTTGACATTTGCCATGTGTGACAAGCACTGGTGTGCCCATGGAACGTCGAGGTTGGGTGTGCTCGCCCCCGTGCTAGAATGTCCTCAGAACGAGGGGACACCGGAAAGAGGAATAGAACAATGGGCCTGCTTCTGATTGCGTCGATGATGTGGGCATCCTTTGCCGCGGAAGACCTGACGGGGGTCGTGGCGCATTATCCGTTTGACGAAGGTTCGGGCGCCGTTCTGCATGACCGGAGCGGCAACGGCTATGATGGTGTGATTGTGGGCGCGCAGTGGGCTTCCGCTGAGGAAGGGGGCGGGCTCCGGTTCTGCAACGGTCCCGAAAGCGGGGATGTGGACTTCGGCGACAATCGCAACCTCAAGATCGCGGGCGACTCGACGATTCTGGCCTGGGTCCGTTTAGACGCTTCGCCGTATCCCGATGATGCCACGAACTGGACGATCATCGATTGCGAGCGTTACCGCGCGGAAGGATTCGTGCTGCGGGTCGACGGCGGGACTTCGCGGGTCATGTACCGCGCGAGCCAAAAAGGCGCGGAGCAGTACGCCTTCGGCGCCACCGTCTTATCCAACCAGACGGTGCACTTCATCGGGGTCGTCCGCCAGGACGACGCCGTCACCGTGTACGTCAACGGCCTTCCGGACGCGTCGTTCGCGGTCCATTCCAACGAGTTCGGCGAGGCGCCGTTCCGTATCAGCGCCGAGGGCCAACCTTTTCGCGGAACCGTTTTCGAAGTTACGCTGCTGAACAGGCCGGTCAGCCCGGACGAGATCGCAGCGCGGTATTGGCGCGGAGCGGAACGGTACCGGAAGGAAGGCGCGCGGCCCGGGCAGTTGTCCCTTAGACCCTTTGTTTACTATGACGAGAAAGTGGCGTGCGTCGAGGTCGCGTTTCTGGGCGTGATGCCGTTGGCTGCGGGCGAACAGGTGCGCGTCGCACTGGTCCGCGGCGACGGTGAGATCTTGGCGTCGCAGGCGGTATCGGAGGTCCCTCGCGAAGGCCGGGGCCGATACTTCTTCCCACTCAACGGGCTTATGGAGGGCCAATATGAACTCCGTGCGGAATTGACGGGGGCCGCCCGAACCGCGCGCACGACGGCGCCGTTTCGCTATCCCGCGCCGGAACCGGCGGTCCCGTCGCCCAAGGATGAGATGATCCCGCCGTTGCCCCGCGAGCCGGCGCCCGTCGCGTGCCGCCTCGAAGCCTCGCCCGGTGGGGGAACCTATGTGACCGTCGCTGAAACGCGGTTGATGCTCGAATCCTCGTTTTCGATTCCGAACAGTGGTGAGAACCGGCTGGCCTGTGCCGATGCCCCGGACGCAACCGGCGAGCCGGAATGGCGCCTCGCCCAGTCTGAGGCCGACACCGTGGCGGCGCGGGGCCGGTTCTACGCGGTGGCGCGCGGGCTGCGGCCTGAGGCCGGCCGCATGGTGGTCACGGACACTATCACAAACCTTACCAGCGAGCCGCTGGGCCTGATTTTCCACAACCGGCTCAGCGCGCGCGACACCCGGTTTGAGAAGGCGCTCGTGGCGGCTAAGCAAACCGTCCGGACCGTGGAGGATTGCCCGCTCAAGTTCTGTCCCACCGTCTTTCTCGTGAGGCCCGACCTGGGCGTCGGTCTCGTGGCCCTGGACGACGTCTATATTGTCCAGAGCCGCGGCGCCTCAGACGGCCAGACATGGGTAGACCTTTATTCCCGGGAGTTCGCCCTGGACGCCGGCGTCGCGTACACGTTGGAGTGGGCCATCTACGCCAACGCGACCGGCGACTACTACGATTTCGTCAACGCAATCCGCCGCGACGAACGTCGCAACGAGGTTTCGATCGAGGGTGGTCTGTCGTTTTTGCCGGGCACTCAACAAAAGCGTGACATCGCCCTCATGCCCGGCCCGGACTACTTTGCCCTGCGCGAGCCAAGGTACGTCACGCTCGGGTGTCTATCGTGGTGCACGGACGACCCTGCGATATCGGTCGAAGGCATCGAGTTTGTTGAATACCCGCAGGAACGCAAACAGGTTCGCGCAATGATGGATGCGCTGGCTGCGATCCGGCCAGGCGCCAGAGGCATGTTCCACGTCGCGCACCAGCTTTATGCGACGAACCGTCCCCAAGAGCGATTCCCCGACTCGAAAGTCGTCGGGGCCGACGGCAAGCAAGCCGTTTACCCTTACCAATATGAGAACGGTACGTATTTCTCCGCTGAACGCGTCGCGGATAACTGGCGCTGGTGGATCTACTACCCCACGCTCGAAAACTCCTTCGGCAAGGCCCTGCTCGACAGCGTAGACGTCATGATGGACGAGATGGGCACGGAGGGAGTGTTCGCGGACGGGTTCCTGTTCGGCTACGGCGGCGAGTACACCTACGACCATTGGGATCGTCACAGCGCGGACATTGATCCTGTGACGCACGTCATCACGCGCAAAAAGGCTTCTGTCCTCCTCGTCACCCAGGACGCCATGGCCGCGTGGTGCCGGAAGATCTGGGCCAAGGGCGGCGTGGTCATTGCCAACGGCGTGGTCCCTACTCGCTCCCTCTGCGCGTTGCCCGTCATCACCGACAAGGAAGTCACCGAGGGACCCGACGTAGCTCTCCTTCCCACCCCCGTCACGCTCGGCAACCCCTCTTTGTGTAGCTCCGAGGAAGGCGTCTATGAGGACGTTTTGGGCAAATTGCGCTGGGGCAATTTGTATTTTTACTACAACGAACCCGCGGCGTTGGCGTACGAGTCCGTCCCCAAACGGATGTATCCCATCACGGTGCAGGAAGTGCATGCCGGATACGTCAAGGGAAGAGAGCGCCTTGTCACCATGCACAGCGGCGTCTATGGCTGGCCCGACGCCCCTGATCTCCACTTGGCCTACCGCTACGACGGACGGGGCCATCCGATCCGCGCTGGGTACGTTACCGCAGTTGACCCCGACTCCGTGCGGACCCGCGTCGTGCTCGAGGATAACGAATGCGCCGTGCTCGAACGTATCCCCCTCCGTATTGAAACTGCTGCACCGTTCCACGTCATCGTAGAGCGCGGCGCCAACGGCAGCCTCCGCCTCCACCTCAATGGCCACGGCACGATCCGCATCCTTATGCCCAACGAGTTCCCGCGCGACGTTACTATTGACGGCCCGCAGGAGGTTGTCTTGCTGCTCCCGGAATCCGACAGTCTTAAGAAGTAGGGGATCGATTGTATATGCAGTGAGACTCTCGCAGGTCGGGCGGAAGCGGCCAGATGTGTCCTTGCTGTGTCGTTTTCTGGCAGATGTGCACATGCTTCCCGCAGAGCCGCTGTATGCGCTAGTCCGGCCCGGCCAACCTCCCTTCTGCTCTCTCATGCGCGGCGATCTCTTGTGCGCGAAGAACAGAAACGAGGAAAGAAACAAGGAAGCGTTTCCTCTCATCGGGTTTTCCAAGTCGCGAAAAGATCTCAACTGCGAGTGCCACAACTGAAGCAGCGTTCTCCTCTTTCTCAACTCATGTCCCAAGCGGATCGAGATAACTCGCAAGAAGGTTTGTCCTATCGAAGCCATCGGTGCCTCTCGCCGGCATGGCGCCTCGCCACTTGCCGCATCCAATACTCGAAATGATTATATCGTAGCGGCGAAACGCCTTGTGGCTGCATGGCTGAAGCTAGAGCGTTTTAAATCAAACTGTAGCCTTTTGTGGGCGGATGTGCTATATGAAGGCTATGAGAACGATATCTACGGATTTACGGGAACGCATTGTGGCGGCCTGCGACCGGGGCGATGGAACGCGACAACAGATCGCCGACCGGTACGAGGTATCTCTAGGCCTGCTGAAGAAGCTTCTTGGACAGCGGCAGCGTACCGGCGGTATCGCGCCGCGCCACCGTTTTTCAGGCCGGAAGCCCAAGATCACGCATGAACATCAGCACCGGCTGAGAAGATTGGTGCGCGATCACCCGGAGATGACGCTGGAAGAGTTGCGTGACGCCTTAGGGGTTGGGTGCACGCCGCAGGCCATTCACTACGTGCTGTTACGCATGAACCTGCCTTTAAAAAAAGACGTTTCGTCCTGCCGAAGTGAATCGTCCGGACATCCAGGAAGCGCGAGCACGGTGGGTTGCTGAGATAGCCGGGGTGTCCCACCAGCGCTTGGTGTTTCTCGACGAGTCCGGGGCCAAGACCAACATGACGCGTCTGTATGGGCACGGCCCTCGTGGTGCCCGGGTGTTTGACCACGTTCCGCACGGCCGTCTGGAAACGACGACCCTGATCGCCGCCGTAAGCCGCAACGGTCCCCCCGGCCCCTTGGGTGCTGAAAGGCCCCATGGACGGGGCGGCGTTTTGGGTCTGGGCGAAGCAGGTCTTCGTGCGCACGCTGCAATCGACGGACATCGTAGTCCTGGACAACCTGTCCGTCCATCGAAACGCCGCCGCGTGCGCTGCCATTACAGCCGTAGGGGCGCAGCTCTGGCCTCTACCTCCCTACAGCTACGACCTTAACCCCATCGAAAAGATGTGGAGCAAGGTAAGAGCCTACCTGCGCAGAGCAAAGGCGCGAGATCCCCAAAGCCTCTTCCACGCGATCTCGCGCGCTCTGGAGCAGGTTACGCAAGAAGACGTTCGAAATTGGTTTGCCTCCTGCGGCTATAGTTTTATTTAAAATGCTCTAATCCCGCCCAACTCGACCTGTGGGCCTTCGGACACCAATGACGACCCAAACTGCGAAAATTCTGGGGGAACTTCTGCTCAGCACTTCTACCTTAGGTACCAAGAACAAACGGGTTCACCTGGCCCCGTTCCGTTCTCACACACCACACACGACAGCCAGGTGTTATCCATCGCCGCCTTTCCCGAACTACCCATAGCAAGAACGGGGGGAATGCAAGAAGCAATGCCCCTAGCCACGGGCGCCGCGGGATACCCGACCACCGCCGGCCTCGTGCAGAATCCGCGAAGCCTCCGCATCAACATCAACACCGGGCATCGGCGCATCCGGATCGAGCCGGCCCTCCGCATCAGCCACTTCAAACAAGGAGGTGAATCCCAGAATCACCCGGGACGCACGGCTTCCATTCCCCAATACGACACCAAACGTCCAGGACTCGAACGGAGACCCTGAAGGTCTCGCTTCCTCCCCAGGAAAACGAACCAGCGCAGGAAGACGGAATTCGCCAAAGGCCACATGCAGCCTGGCCCGGTCGAGCCTGACCCGCCGCGTGAACTCCCCAACCCGCCGCCCATCCGCCCAAACACAACACCCCACGACCATGCCTGCCCAAGGCGACGGATAAGGAACACGCAGCGAAAGCACAGGAACCATCACCTCGACCCACTCCCGGTTGAACTGCTCGCCAAGCATCCGGGACCGCCCATCTTCGCCAGCCCCCGCCACGGCGAGACGCTCAATCTCAACCGTCCGCACGATCTCATCCAGAGACACCACCCAGAACGCCAGCACACCCAACAGTTTCGACTCGACAGAGAACCGAAACTCCCACTCGCCCGGGCTTCTTGAAACAGGGCTGTTGGCCACGTCCCGGGCAAGGTGTCCCAGCCGCATCTCGCCCCGGGAAAGATCCAGAGGAAGACAAAACGAATCCTCCACCGCCAACGCGCCCTTAGACACCAGCTCCGCACGCACCCGGAACCCCGCAAACTTGGACGGGTGATACGTCCGGGCCCGCAACGACGCCAGGGGAGCAATCCACTTCGCCTCCGGCAAGACCACCGGCGTAAGACATACCTGCCCCTCTACCGAAACTGCCAGGGCCGCGTCAACCAGCTCGAGATCGTCAAGCAGCATCCCCGGAGACACCACCTCGAACTCCACCGCCCCAAGGATACGCCCGGTTTCCTCCAACTCCACTGCGGCAGCCCACACACCGGGAACAGCGAACATCCCCTGCAAACCGGCGACACAAAGCTGAACCGTGCACGCCCCTCCCTCGGGGTATCGTTCCACGACTTTCCGGGTCCGCCAGGCATCCCCGGCTGGCCGAAGCAGTACGAACGCCAAACGCAGCGGATAGACCCCCTCCCGCGAGGGCAATTCCAACCGCGCACACCAGCTTAACCGGGAGCCCACCAGCCACGAGTCACAGGTTTACGGTCTTGCCTTCAACGCGGACGGCACGCGGCTCGTCTCCGGCAGTGATGACAAGACCGCACGGGTATGGGACACCGAAACGGGCCCGGATCACAGTATTGTCTATTGCGTCAATATATAATGTATGCGGTAGGATATTTCCCCCGGCGGGGTCTCATCGACGCGCTGCCCAGATTGGCCTGGGGTCTCCGTCTTATTGGTAGATGGAACGTATGAGCTGCTTGGACTAGGATCTCTGATATGGCTTCCGATCTGGCATTACTGACGCGGTGGGCCAATCGCCGGGAGGCCCAAGCCTTCAAGGAGATCGTGTCGCGGTATGCGCCCATGGTCTATGCGACCTGCGTGCGTGTGTTGGGCGATCCACATGAGGCCGAGGACGTCGCCCAGGAATGTTTTGAAACCCTGGTGAAGACGTCCAAGAAGCCCGAGAAGCACCTCGGGGCATGGTTGCACCGCGTGGCCACCAACCGGTCACTGGATCGGATCCGTTCGGAGCAGCGCCGCAGGATACGGGAGAAGGATTTCGTCGAACAGCACAAGGCTTCCGTCCAGGTGCAGTGGGATGATATTTACGATCACATCGATGGCGCGATCGCGGAACTGCCCGAGGAATTCCGCATACCTATCGTCGCTCACTATCTTCAGGACCAGAAGCACGCGGCCATTGCGCGTTCTTTGAAGGTATCGCGACGGACCGTGGCCCGGCATATCACCCGAGGCACCGAAATGCTCGCAAGGAGCCTTCAGAAGCGTGGCGTAACTTTGAGCATCGGCGCCTTGACAGCTCTCATGACGGCAAACCTGGTTTCGGCCGCGCCCGTGCCGGCGGGGCTTTCCGCTGCTCTGGGAAAACTGGCGCTTGCTCAGGCAGGGGCCTCAGCGACTTCGGGCGCTGTGGTGGAATCGGGTCTTATCGCAGGCATAGGCACGGTCAAGATACTTGCGATTGGTTTGGCCATCGTCGGCGTCGCCGCAGTTGTGGGTGTGATCCTTCTAGAATCCGAACGGGAACAGGCCGCTACAAGCGTTGAAGTTGCCCCAGAAAACCAGGAGCCGATTCCCCCCCCGTCCCCGGGGGATAGTCTGCTTAGTGCCAGGATCGCAAGCCCCGTTCCCGAAGAACCGGCCGTCACGGCGGGCGATGCGTCCGACACGTCCGACACACCCGGCACGTACGCGCACAGCGGCGCGGCAGCGGCGGTTTCGGGCGTTTTGTCAGGCCGGGTGGTCGACAGCGACGGCCGGGGCGTGGCGCGGGCCGACATTGACGTCAATTCTTCCGGGGAAGGGATAGTAGCTACGGCGCTGACGGACGCGGAAGGCCGCTTCGAGCTGGCGAATCTGAAGCCGGGCACCATGCTGGATCTCGTCATCAAAGCCAAGGGCTACAATACTTGTCGTCGCACCGTCGAGACGCCTCCCGATGGCGGGTCGCGCGAGATCCTTGTCGTCTTGGAACGGGTATCGTCCATCTCCGGTCAAGTTGTGGATGTGGACCGGCGGCCCCTGCCGAATGTCTGGGTGCAATTGGAGCGCAACCCCGGCAAGAACGGGCCGTGGTATTACGGGGAAGGAAGCGAGAAAGGAAAGTCTGCGGACTTCATGGGCCGGTTTACCCTGACCGGCGTGGCGCCGGGAATCTACACATTTCTGGTGAATAGCGCACAATTCACGACAAACGCGCTGAACGAACCGGTTGAATTGGCGGCGGGACAGAATCTCCAGGGCCTTGTTGTTGTTGTGCCAATATCCAGGGAACTTGGGATTCAGGGCTACGTAAGCGATGAGAACGGATATGTCATTGAGGGCGTCCAGGTATTGGCGGACAGCATCTACGGATTCCACCGGGTTGGGGATGGGTCCCTCGTAAGTGCTTCGGCAACGACCAATGCCTCAGGATTCTACCGCATTGACGGCGTGGCCGATCCCGTCGACCTGCTTTTCGAACCGCCCGCCGGCAGTGGCTATGGGAGGGCATGGCTCAGCAATATTAGGCCGGGAACGCTCGACGCGGATGTGGTGCTGCGTACTGCAGGAGGCATCGCCGGCATCGTCGTGGACGCCCAAAGTTCGCAGCCTCTGCAGGATTTCACCGTCGAGGTGTGGCGCGTGGACAGCATCGACGGGGAGGAAGGACCTCAGACGGCTTTCGGTGAGGTTCAAGAGGGAGAAGCGCCGGGCACGTTTGTCATCTCCGGCGTGGCGCCGGGTACCGTGCAATTGTATGCGCAAGCGCCCGGACATGCCGGCCGGATTGTCCGCGACATCCAAGTCGAGAACGGGGAAACCACCGGCGGAATCGAAATTGCCCTTGGTGCGCCGTGCATCCTCGAGGGCCGTATCTTGATGGACGGGCAGCCACCCGTTGGGTACCGCGTGGGTCTCGAACTACATTCGGAAGACTATCCCACCCTCACCAATCGCGTTTCTTCGACGATTGCCAACCCCGACGGCACGTTCCGGTATGACGAACTGCCCGAGGGAACGTACCTTGCGCGTCCTGTCGGGGGCATCTACTCGGGTGGGGAATGGTACCGCGCTTCCCGCCAGTACACCGTGACGCTCATCGCCGGACAAACCACCTACGCGGTGTTTGATGTAGGTGGCACGTGCTCGCTGCAGGGGCATGTGAGCGCCCCGGAAGGAAGTGCCCGTTGCGTCGTATGCGTTTACGATCCGGATCAAGTGCCCGAACGACCGCGCGATTGCCTCATTTACGGTCTTGGCGAATGCCGGATCGTGGGCGCCGAAGGCGACTATAAATTGCCCAACCTGTCTCCCGGCATCTATCTCGTCACGGCGTATTCCTCCGATTCCCGCCACGATTTCCGCCGTGCCCAGACCTATCCCATCGTGCTCGAAGAAGGGGATATCCTTGAGGTCAACTTTGATCTGACCTTCGACGTGGCCCCCGGCGTACCCGATGTCTCTCTCGATGCCTCCCCCTCGCCGTGAGGCGGAGTGTGGATTCTCCGTTCCGCACAGTGCGGTTACCCCCGATTTTAGGACCACGGGCATAAGTGGAATCTGCGTCCTTAAAATGGTAGGAAAGGACGCATGGACATGGAAAAACAACGCAGAAGATTCACGGAGAAGTTCAAGGCTCAGGTTGCGCTGGATGCCGTCAAGGGGGTGAAGACTCTTGCTGCATTATCAGCGGAATACAAGGTTCATCCGAACCAGATTTCGAGCTGGAAGAAGCAGCTGCTG
>Ga0209201_1003040_pt1 | contig 15256 bp, 11 predicted proteins | sample AD_UKC055_MetaG_FD_184411 | JGI IMG/M metagenome (GOLD analysis project Ga0209201, IMG submission 184411) | Active sludge microbial communities of municipal wastewater-treating anaerobic digesters from USA - AD_UKC055_MetaG (SPAdes) (version 2) | ecosystem: Engineered > Bioreactor > Anaerobic >...
CCAAAGGTCCCCTGGCTTTATGATTATAAATTGGATTTCAGGTTCAAATAAGTTTCTTACTAAAATGAATACCCGATATAAAATCGTTGATAGCTATCGGGAGCAAAAACCGTGACGAGCTTATGAATTATACCGTCCGTGTTATAGCTAGTGCTTTAATATTTGTCATGTTGAGAAAAATATCTCTTATGGGTAAACGATCAAGATGTTTATTCTTGCAAGCTCTTTTAAAAGCTTTGGTTGCGCATCAGCTAGTGGGGCTTTAAATGTGCTTGCAAAAGCAACCTTCAAATTGTGAAGTTGGAAGGATCAAAATCTACAACTCTATTAATAATTTCACTGTTTTTTTTCCTGCTTTCAAACCATCGACTTTTCCAATGTTCGACAAGCTCTTCTTTCGTGAAATTATAATATTCTGGCCTTTTTTCTTGACCATTTAAAATTTCTATTGAATTTTTCGCCAATGGGATAAAGTAGATATCTCTTTTGAAAGAATGTTTTAACAAAAAATCTGAATCAAATCCCAAAGCGTCACCTGCTGTTCTGATTACGCGCATCACCCAACTTGGGCCATCTCCAAAACGATGATTGACTTCTATATTTTGGGACTTGAGATATGTAATCATCTCTCTAAGTGTCTCTTCCGATAAGTGAAGGGAACCGTATCCTTTTGTATGTCCAATGTCTTTATATATAGTTTCTGATTTATATTTAAGTCGGTTGTACTGAGAACTTTTCCCGTAAAGGCTAGTTGTGAAAATGCCAACAAGTGAATTAGATATTCGATTATATAGGATAGTCGTCTTATCCTTATATTTTTTATTATAAATTTTCCTTACCTCTTTTGATGCAAGCATAAGGGAGATTAGTTTTCCACCTAATAAATAATTGTATGGTGGAAGTGCCCCAATAACAAATGCATCCATTGTTAAAATAAGATTTTTAGTTCTTGTATCCTTATCCCAGCCTATGTAATTATCACGTTCAGGAATATGAATAATTGGACTTCCTAAAGCAGCTATACCAATTACTGGCTTATTTGGTAAAGCATTATCTCTAATAATTAATTTAATTCTTCTCCCTACATAATCACTATAGGGAGAACTCCAATAATATCTATATATTCGAAATAAATCATGCTGCTTTCTAGTTTCACATACTTCAATAAGAGGATCGATCCGAGAAGTCAAAACATCGAGTCCATTTGCCAAGTTTTTTCTTGCTAAATCAATATTTTTATCAATCCATTTCTTGTTCTTTTTTATAATCTCATTTCTTTTAACAGACATCGCATTCTTAATAGTCTCTTTATCATAGAATTCCGGTGGATATACTTCAATTTTTTCCCCTCCAATTCTTATTTGCCAGTTAAGATTATAAAGATCCCTTAAAATCAATAGTAGAACTTTTTGTTTAGACGATTTACCATCTACATTAAAAAGTACTACTTGGTCGGCTACCTCCTGTTCATCAAGCAAATTATGTTTATCAAATTCTATAGCTTCCATATTCTATAATTCGGCATTCGTCCATCTTTCAGCTCTACAACACATATATTCTCTATTATCATGTTTTACAAGCTTAATATCATCGATATCTATTTCAAATACTCTAGCAAACAGAATTGGTTTAAGTTGATTCGCATTATAGAAAGTTACAGTATTCATATTTTCAATCATCTCTTCAATAATGCGGAATAGTTGGCTTGAAAAGAGACCCTTAAATTCAACATCTATTCCTTCTACTTTTTCTTGAAATGTGTGAGTGTTCAAGGTTTTTGATTGAAGAGTAGTTTTTAAGGTATCAGCTAGTATTGAAAACTCCTGATTTACTCTTTCTCTAATTTCGATTGCTGGTGAACCATTATATTCAGGTTCTTGCTCATCTCTCTTGATTTGATCGGAATAAAGTTCTTCAAAACTTCTTATTCTTACTGGTAAAACAAATGGCTGCTTGGGAGCACTCCACATATAGCAATTACCAGAAATAGGCTCTCCAATTAAATGAGCAAGAATATCGTGAGAGAAGTGGGCGTTATATTTACCTAAGCTACCTGCATCACCTTCGGAAAGTAAATGAAAACAAAACCAATTATCAGCTTGACTCAATAATTCTGGAGCCATCGATCCAGGTTGTTGTGTAACAAGTATAGCACCTAAATCATATTTCCGACCTTCTTTGACCCACTCTACGAAAGGGCTTGATTCCTCTAAGTTCCTTCCTAGAACACTTTGGGCTTCTTCAATAACGGAAATGACCGGAATTGGAGCGGTTAGTCCTGTGAAATTTTCTTGGTTAAAAGTAAAAATTCTTCTCATTAAGAGTCCAGCAATATTATAACCAGCTGTCGAACTTAGCATACTAATATCAACAACCACAACCAATCCGTCCCTTAATGCTTCAAGTGTTCCTAAAATTAAAGTACTGTGAGGATCATGTAAATGGTTAACAACATTAAACATATTACTTTTAGCAGCTGCTATTTCTGCTGAACTTAAATTTGGATCTCCAATTATTCTTGCTATATCTGCCTCTGGAGCTTGAAGTCTCCTCAAGTAAATAAGATCTACTAGTTGTCTCCAACTTGCATCATTAAGCGATTTAAGCTTAATAACATTTTGATTTGATTGTCTTTCAGGTGATATTGCAATGCCTATTACATCTCTTGCAGGTAATTCTCTAATATCTAATCTTACTTCTCCGGCTTTCCAACTTTGATAATACGGATTTATTCCATTGCGATTTGTAAAAACGATTATTCTTTCTCTTAATTGAGGGACATCACATAAACCCGGTCTATTGTTACTTAGATTTGGCCAGAAATATTCTCCATCTGCATCGAAGATTAAAACTCCAGCATTATGATGGTTCTGGGTCTGTGGAATACCATTTCGATATAAATCTGCTACTAAGTATTTTATCAAATTTGATTTTCCATATCCAGCTCTGGCAAAAACAACAGATCTCTTAGACACTAAATTATTTATGTTGAAAGAAACCTTTAGTTTAGGTGAAATATGTCGCATAACAGATTCAGGCTCTGAAGTTTTTCCAGAATATATAAACTCACCCAATACATAATCACCTAAATCAGTATCTCCTCCGCTTAATTGACACAATTCTGTAAGAACACTATCACTGGGTAAAGCGACCTTAGCTCCTAGATGTGGTAACCTCCTCTGAGAAGGCACGAAAATTATTCTTTCGACATCTTTTGTTTTTCCTTCTATAATTTCTTTAAGCTTTACGTTCTTTACCGCTCCAAGAAGCTTAATCTGAACTTTGTATTTTAGTTTTTGTCTTTTAAGGTCCTCAGGCACATCTTGGTCTCTTTCCTGCATAGTATTTACATAATCCTCACCCTCAGCGGTTGCAAGCATACCTGAAGGAACGAATTTTGTAATCCTTCCTAATGAAGCTTCTTCAGGCGTACTTAATTGTATAAGTAGGAACTGTCCGAGTTGTGGTCTATCTTGCATTTCAGAATTATATGGGGTGACTATTTCGGCAGCAAACTCAAATCCCTTTTCGCTGAAACCCTTAAAGGTTCCCATCAGTTTTGATTTTGAAAAAAGTTCAGGCATTTTTATATCTAATATTAGTTAAGTTTTGTCCTAAATATTTCATTCTAAGCACTTTCTCCTTTTCTGATGGAGATAATCCTTGGGTTATTCCTTCAAACAGAATGTCCTGTAAAATGTCAATCTCGAGACCATTTACTTTTGCAAAATCATGTGCTTTCTGAACCGACATCGGAAAATCGGGGATTGGAAATCCAGGTCTAGCATCAAATTGCAATTGTCCTAGAATTCTATCAACGTCTTTAATTTGCCATTCTGCAATATCTACTGGCCATATTGGATCAAAAGGTCTATCACCAAATTTGACAAGATAAAGATTACCAAATGATTGATACCTCATAATTCCATCTTTACTCTCTTTCTTTGTAGAAGCTGTTTCTAACCAAGTTTCATTAAAATTATAACAATCAGCTTCAATATCCTTTGGGACTTTAACATAACATGGGAAATCTTTATGAAGAGTTTCTTCCAGCTCCAATGCAATAGATAACTTTGAAAGTACAGCACTTTGTTTTGCTACACCAACAATAGAAATATTAACATTTTTTTCTTTTTTATGCTTATCGCATGCTTTCCTGATTTCTTGGTCAATCAAAGGGAAAATGGTAAGCTCAAAAGATTTTGTTCTCAGTAAACCTTCTCTGATAATGATAGTATCAGACCCCCATTCTCTGTATTTAATTAAATCAAATAATACTGACCATTCAACTATATCTCTATAAGTTCTAACGGCCCCTGTGCTTTTACCGGGTTCATCTATTCCCTTTAGTAAGTAGGACAAATCTAATACCTTGCATTTTAGATCTTCGCAAAGTCTACGTAATGGTTCAACTGCGACTTTACTTCCTTTTATTGCCCTCTCGTTGAATTCTTTAGAATCTGTATTTCCAGCAATTGCATCTAATGCACATTGATTTCCTCTTGAATCAACTACTCTTACAAGCTCTATTATCGCTGGATTAAAATATAATCTATTATCGCCACCGTCAGTAGAAACAAATGAAACAGCATTTACAGAATATGGCCGAATAAGTTTTACATCGTTTTTGAGTCTTCTTGCGTAACCTCTATATTTTTTTATAACGGGATCTTCTGTTTTGTAAGCATCAAAAACACGTCGTTTAATTTCTTCAAAATTATTTTCAGCTAACGCCATCTTTTTTTAGATTTGATCAAAAGTAATCAATTATAGATTTTAAATGTTTAAGAAACAATTTCAGTTATTAACATATTTTGTAATTGTTTAGCTGATCCAAAATAAGAAAAATTGCGATTATTTGGATTTACGTGACTAAAATAAAAAAATCGCAAGGTTGTTAACACTTTTGAGTTGATACTGTTAATAATTTCTATATTCCCAGCAATTTTATGTACGCCACATTTTAATATTTAAACCCACCACAAAACTTATTTTCAAATAATCGCTTCCTGGAGATATAAAATTTTAAAACGAGCGGATATGAACAATTTGAGCCATTGGCATTGTATAACTTAAGTCGTAAAAATTTGTTTTATATGATATTCCGGGAGTATTTTTGACAAAAAAAGTTTTGGTCAAAGATTTAACCATACGGATTTTAATAGAGAAGGTTGAAGAACTAAGCAGGCGTGTTAGAGAGCTTGAAGAGGAGAATAAAATCCTGCGACAAGAAAATATCATGTTAAAATCCGAGGTTGCAGAATTAAGGGCACGATTAGAAAGTAACAGTCACAATAGCAACAAGCCGCCATCGAGTGACGGATATAAAAAGCAATCGGTAAAATCCGGATTGCCAAAAGATAAAATCAGCAGCCAGGGAGGGCAGAAGGGACATAAAGGTAATACTTTACAACAAGTTGAATCGCCGGATAAAATAGTAACATGTCTTCCTGGTATATGTACCTGTGGTCACGAGTTTAAAGAAGAACAGTTAATACTATCAGAAAAGCGTCAGGTTTTTGATATCCCTCAACCTAAGTTGGAAATTACCGAATACCAAATATTTAAAGCATGTTGTCCTGTTTGCGGACAAGAGCAAAGAGGAGCTGCTCCTGAAGGAGTAAATGCTCCGGCACAATACGGGAACAAGGTAAAAGCATTCGCAGTACTACTGAACGTGCACTATAAACTTCCATTTAAAAAGATACAATTACTGTTCAGAGATTTGTTTGGTTATCCGATAAACGAGTCAACCATTAGTACAGCAGGAGAGATATGTTACGACAAACTCGAAGAAAGTGAGAAAGTAATCATGTCGAAAATAGTTGCTGAAGATGTTGTCCATGCAGATGAAACAGGTCTTCGCACAGCAGGAAAGCTGCATTGGTTACACACGGCAACAACCCGGTTATATACTTACCTGTTTGTACACGAAAAGCGAGGATCAGGAGCAATACAAAGCAATAAATCAATACTTCGGGATTATATCGGTTGGCTTGTTCATGATTGCCGGGCAAGTTATTTTAATCTGGGAAAGCTAAAACATGCTATCTGTGGAGCTCATATTCTAAGGGAACTTGAAGGGCTCATAGAAACCAGGGAAACCAAATGGGCAAAAGTATTCAAATCGTTTTTACTTTTTGTTTATAAGATGCCATTTGAAGAAAGAATCAAGCGACGGAAAGATATAGAATCAAGATATGACCGTATATGCGATATTGGGGAAAAGGCAGAATCTCCACCTTTAAAAAGAACAGGCAGAAAAGGCAGGTATAAACGAACTAAGGGAAGGAACCTTGTCGAACGCCTGATAAGGGAAAAGGATGCCGTACTTGCATTTGCTTTCAACAAAGAAATACACTTTACCAACAATCTTGCCGAAAGAGACATAAGACCTGCCAAGGTCAAACAGAAAATATCCAATTGTTTTCGTACTTTCAAAGGAGCTGAAATATATGCCAGAATAGAAGGTTTTATTTCCACTGCAAGAAAAAATGAACGCAATATCTTTTCAGAATTATGCGCTACCTTTGAGGGTAACAATTTTTTAACATCGTAGATACAGCTAAACAATTACCATTGTAGCATGATTATAAAGTGAATAATCATACAAGCTACGAATTTTAAACCACATCTACCGACAGGTGTCGGTTTAGTTCAACGGTTGGCCGGTATGGGTCAGTTGCCGCTGCATTGGGGCGGCATGTGTTTTTGCCCTCGTACTAGATGACCGCAGAGTTGCTTTTTAATTACAGAATTTTCAAGTGGTGCAAAAACCATGACGCCAGGGAGGGAGGGACCGGCCAGCGCTTTTAAAATTCATTTTCCAATTACTCAATTTTCCCGCTGAGCCGGAAGGCAATGACATATACCGACCTGTTATAGCCAGTGCCCTTTATTAAGGTCTGTGTATAAGGTTTATCTCTGATAGTTCCTGTCCTATTTGATGAATTCCAAGTAGAATTTTTTCTGTTTGGGCATCAGATGGTTTCTTACGACCCTGTACGTACTGAGAAAGTAAGGTTGGATTCATGCCAATCTTGTTGGCAAGAAACCTAGCGTTAATGACTTTGTAGTACTGGAAGAACTGTTTAAAGTCAATCTCAAACTTAAGGTTCTCTTGAGTAATGCGAATGCTTTCTTCTTCAAAAAAGAGGTTTGCAGCTTCAAGAGCATTATCAATTAACTCAGGAATTGTCCTGCCAGTAGTATAGATAGGATAGTCTTCAGAAAAAGCAGAAAAACCCGTATCTGTCTTTTCCACTATCATTTTTATCTTTCTGTTTGTTGTTTTCATCTCCATCACTTTTATTAATTCTCCATCTTCAGACCAGCATCCTTGAGTATCTTTTTCTCAAGCCCTTTACCTACTTCCTGACTGCCATGGTTTGGGAAGATGATCATACCTGGTTTTTTGTCATGTTTGAGTTTTACATGTGAACCTTTTTGCGAAATGGGGTACCAGCCATCTTTTGTCAGGATCTTATATAGTTCAGAACATTTCATTGTCTGCTGATAGGCTTTATCGACACAAAGGTAAATAATAATTTACCTGAGTGCAAATATTCTTTCATTTTTGTGCTGGCATTGGCTATAACGTTCGGCGGTATGTGGCGTTGGCGCAGAGTCGCGGTGGCGCGCAGTGCCCCGCACCGATCGAAGTGAGGTCGGGATGTTTTTGCACTCGTGGTGCGATGAAAGATTATGATGTTATTTGTATATTCTCGCGTTGGCAAAAACCGTGACACCAGGAGGGAGTCTCCGGCGGGAGCCGGGGCGGGCCGCACCGCCGACCACTTAGCGGTCTTCTTTAGCCAGAATCCCGATAGCTATCGGGATCGCGGTGCGAAGAAGCCAATGACATATACCGACCTGTTATAGCCAATGCTGAGTCGTCCTGAGAATATTCTTGCATTTATTGATAATATGACAGAGAAATTATTCGCAATATTTATAATACATTTGTGATTTAGTTCTATTCACTATTTCTAATTGAAGTGTAATGTTGGAAATTCCAAAACTTAAAATTAAGATCAAAGATTTTAGGGCTATCAAATCAGCCGAGATCGTTTTGAATGGGATTACAGTTGTCGCAGGAATTAATGGATGTGGTAAAAGTACCATATCAAAACTTCTATATAGCACCATCAAAACTACAGTAGAATTTGATAAAATAGTAACTGACAATTTAATTGCTCAACTAAGAGATACTAGATACTTCCTTGATGAGCTTTCTCGAGAAGTTGAATTCTTTACAAAGGAGAATCCTGAAAATAAAATAAAATCCGAGAAAAAAACTCCTGATGTCAGATACAGATTTCACAGATTATTTTATCTCAACAGAAATACAGAGTTAAGAGAACAAGAGATCAAGATTTTATCTGCTATAGATTATTTTATTGCTTCCTTCGAAAATCTTTCAGATAATTTTAAAGAAGGTAAACGATATAAGACTCGATTATACCGCTTGGAACGCTTTTTAAAAGGAGAATTTTTTGGTAAGGACAAAGAATTGGAAAACATTGAGCTTCCTGAGTTATTAAATCGGCTCAAAGAAAACGTTAAAAGCAAATTCAGTAAAGCTTATTTAGACATCGAGAATAGACCTCTTAATGTATTGGATAGAATAGTCCTAGATTATTTCTCTGATGAAGTAAAAGTGAATAATTTTAATATCGAAGAATTAGGAGCATTAATAACAAAAAGGTCAGAAAAGAGACTTTCAAATTTTCTAACCATTAACAAAGTTGCTTATATTGACACTCCAATGACTCTTGGTATTGAGAACATTGAAATGACTAATGTCAAGCACTGGGCAGATCTAGATTTACTTCTTAAAAACAAGGATGAAAATTTACAGAAAATTGAGACTATTAGTAAAATTCTAAAAGACGAGATTATCCAAGGAGAATCCAAATATGATTCAAAAACTGAAACTTTTGTTTATGATAGAAACGATGGTTTTTCAAATGACCTTTTCAGCTGTGCAACAGGCTTAAAATCCTTTAGTATTCTACAGATTCTTTATAATAATGGATTTCTTGATAATAAAACGTTGTTAATAATCGATGAACCAGAAACGCATTTGCACCCGGATTGGATTGTTCAATATGCTCGGTTAATCGTTTTACTACATAAGGAACTAAATGTAAATTTTTTCATAGCTAGCCATAATCCAGACATGGTAATGGCATTGAAGTATATTTCGAAGAAAGAATTAGGAGAGACAGGCTCTGTAAATTTCTACCTAGCTAAAGAAAGCGACAAGTTCATGTTCGATTATAAACACGTTGAAACCGACATTGAATCAATTTTCAAATCCTTTAATTCTGCAATCGACAGAATTAATTTATTAGGTGCAACAGATTAATCTAGAATGAAATACGATAGATATATAACAATCCATCATCCCCTATCCGTTGTATACCCTCAGCACCTCGAGAATATAAACCAGATAATTATAGATGAGGGCGGAACTCAACAAAGTTTCAATGGTGAAATCGCCTTAAACCTAGATAAGGTAAAAAAAAATTGTGGGCAAATAGAAATTACCAGATTAAAATCTATGGATATGGTAGTCGGATTAAATGATACTCAAAGGACTAATCCGCAGACTCTTTTAGTAGATTTTAAACTAAATGTTAATGGGATCAGGAGCATAAAGACCGGAGATTATAAAGACAAGATCAAAGATTCAAAACTATTACTTTTTGGAAGCGGTATTTCTGTTTATAATAAATATGTTTTCATTTTCAATGATCAATTAATTCAACAATCTAGGAGTATAATAATCAGGGGTCTCCAAAATCCATTTGCTGAAGTATTGACTGTCGACGAATTCAGAAATGAATATTTTTAAGTTGTTGCATTTGCAATTTTCTAATAATCTAATAATCAAAATAAAGCACTGGCTATAACAGGACGGTATATTTCATTTGCTTGTCATGGTTTTTGCTCGCCACCTAGAACACGATGTATAAATAGAGAACTTTGTAATTTCCAGATAGTTTTCTGCAGCGGCGCGATAACTCGAAATACGAAAAGAAACATTTCTGCTGCGCTGCGATGGCAAAAACCACGCCAGCCCTCCTATCGTCGGGCACGCAAACAAAACATACCGCCGAACGATTCCGTAGTTATTGTATACTGTAGGATATATCTGATACCGCCAGAAATTATTAAAAAATGCCAGATGTTCAAAATTGCCGGCGACTGTCTGCTACCTTACACGGGTAAAGCCACAAATCAATATCAGTATAACTTTTCGTCAGTAAATAGCTGACCTATATACTGAATAGCCTGCCGGGGAATTGAGTTTACTTCACTTCAGATTATGCTCCCGCCACTTCGGTCACATAATATAATTATCAGCGCCGATATTATCATTTCCGGATGATGGCCGGAAATACACTCAATTTCAAACTAAAAGTAACAATTATCATCTGAGGATATTCAAGAAAAACCTGAAAATAACATAATGCAGATCGTTACCATATAAATTATTCAATATTCTTATCTTAGTGTGGAAAAATAAATTAATTCCGGATGAATAGTTCCTTACTTAAACTTGCTGTGGCTCCTCTTGTTTTTACATCAGCGCTGCCTCCGGTGTATTCTCAGGATAAAAAAATGAATATCCTTTTTATCGCTGTTGACGATATGAATAATGATCTGGGATGTTACGGTCATCCGGTTGTTAAATCACCAAATATTGACAGACTCGCATCACAGGGGATCACATTCGCAAATGCCTATTGCCAGTTCCCGCTGAGCAGCCCAAGCAGGAGCTCAATCCTGACCGGCTACAGACCTGACAAAACAAGGGTTTTTGACCTGACTTACCATTTCCGACAGGATCTTCCCGATATAACAACCCTGCCACAGTTGTTCAGGAACAACGGGTATTATGTCGCACGGGTCGGCAAAATGTATCATTACGGTAATCCGGGAGATATCGGTACAAATGGTCTGGATGACCGTGTCTCGTGGACTGAGAGGATCAATCCGGCCGGCCGGGACAAGACAGCTCTCGAATTAGATGTTATAAACTATACTCCCAAAAGGGGATTGGGATCTGCGATGGCTTACCTGTCCGATAAGGACGGGAATGATCCCGAACACACCGATGGGAAAGTAGCCTCAGAGGCAATCGCCTTGATGGAGAGATATAAAAATGAACCTTTTTTTATTGCTGCAGGCTTTTATAAACCTCATTGTCCCTGGATCACACCTTCAAAGTATTTCGATCTTTACAAACCTGAGCAGATGAAACTGCCTGAAATATCCGGGGAAACTCCGGGGCAATATCCGAAGCTGGCGCTTGCATCAACCAATCCATGGCCGTATTTTGGAATTACTTCTGATCAGGCTCTTGAGTGTGTTCTTGCATATTATGCTGCCATATCCTTTGTGGATGCCCAGATAGGAAAATTGCTCGATGCTGTCGACTCGCTGGGACTCAGAGACAATACAATAATTGTTTTCTGGAGCGACCATGGCTATCACCTCGGCGAACATGGCCTTTGGTTCAAACAAAGCTGCTTCGAGGAGTCGGCCAGAGTGCCATTAATAATTTCTGTCCCGGATTCAAAAAAAGCGGGACAAACCTGCCGCAGGACTGTTGAACTGGTTGACCTCTATCCCACCCTGGCAGAAATTACCGGCCTGACAGCTCCTCCGGATCTGGAAGGTAACAGCCTTGTCCGGCTCCTCAATAACCCGAAAGCGGGATGGAAACATCCTGCTTACACTCAGGTTCAGAGAGGTGCTGTCCCTGGACATAGTGTCCGGACGGAAAAGTGGCGCTATACCGAATGGGGATTCGGGGAAGAGGGATCCGAACTCTATGATGAGATAGCAGATCCCCATGAACTTAAAAACCTTGCAGGAGATCCATCCTATGCCGGTACTGTCAGAAAGATGAAAGCTCTGCTGAAGAAAGTCCACCCTGCTCCTGTTACAGGAGGCAAAGCGGTTGCGGACACAAGGGTCAGGTTTTGTAATTGAATAAGTTGCTTGTTGCTTGTTGGTAAACTAACCCGGAACCTTGAACCTGAAACCCTGAACCTGAAACCTGAAACCTGGAACCTGAAACCTGGAACCAGCAACCTGTGCCCCTACCTGACAACCCTTCCCGAAGCATCACCTTTCATCAACTGCTCAACCTCGGCCACGGTGACAAGGTTGAAATCGCCATGAATAGTATGCTTCAGGCATGAAGCGGCAACGGCGAAATTCAATGCTTTCTGGTCGTCTCCCGAATATGTTATCAGGCCATAAATCAATCCTCCCATAAAGGAGTCGCCCCCTCCTACCCTGTCTACAATATGGGTGATCTGATATACAGGTGCAGTATAGAATTTCTCACCGTCAAACAGTATTCCCGACCATGAATTATGATCAGCACTTACCGATCCTCTGAGGGTAATAATTATCTTTTTGGCTTGCGGGAACCTGGCTTTCAGCTTTTTACATACTGACTCATATTCGGAGCTTTCAACCTTTCCGGTTGAAACATCGCCTTTATCAGGCTTTATATCAAAGACTTTCTCCGCATCCTCCTCATTGCCAAGGATCACATCACAATACTCCACAAGTCCGGGCATAATTTCCCCGGCCGTCTTACCCCATTTCCAGAGATTCTTCCTGAAATTAAGATCACATGATACTGTTAATCCTTTTTTCTTTGCTGCTTTCACTGCCTCAAGACATACTTCAGCAGCTCCCTGGGATATGGCGGGAGTAATACCTGTCCAATGAAACCATGTGGCATCACCGAAAACATCTTCCCAGTTGATCATCCCCGGTTTTATTTCAGATATGGATGAGTGTGCCCGGTCATAAACTACTTTGCTGGGTCGTGACACAGCTCCTGTTTCGAGATAATAAATACCAAGCCTTTCTCCTCCGAAAATGATCTTTCCGGTACCGACACTGTGCTTTTTCAATTCCATTACCACTGCTTTTCCCAGATCGTTCGAAGGAAGTCTTGTCACATAATCTGTTTCCAGCCCGTAATTGGCCAGTGATACGGCTACATTGGCTTCACCTCCTCCGTAAGAAGCACAGAAGGATGTTACCTGTGAGAACCTCTGATGCTCAGGAGTAGCAAGCCTGAGCATTATTTCTCCAAATGTGATTATTTTGTTTTTCATATTTTTGAATTATTATAAAGAATTCTAAGTTTCCCCTCCTTTTGAAGGAGGGGTGGCCGGGATTGCTGATTTTGAAATGTTTACAAATCTGCTTTCCCGGCCGGGGTGGTTGAAGGCTATGCCAGGCTTCCGTCTTCAGACTTCTTCTACAACAACGAAGCCGAATCGTAATCCAGAAATAGCCAGGCATCTGAATGATTTCTCATAATAGTAGCCGGAACAAGTGGTGAAACAGGTTCCTTGATTGTTTTTTTAACTGCATCGGCTTTACGGAGGTCGGGAACCGTGCAGATTATTGCCTTTGATTTCATTATCTGCTTTATCGACATGCTTATAGCCTGTTTTGGCACATCATCAAATGTCGGGAACCAGCCTTCCCCAAGCTGCTGGCGACGGCAGGCTTCATCCAGGTTGACTATTATATAAGGCTCCTCCGTTTCAAAATCAGCAGGTGGATCATTAAAGGCCAGATGCCCGTTCTCACCGATACCGACAAATGCAACATCAATAATCAGTTTCCTTATCAGATCGCCGAGCCTTTTGCATTCCTGAACAGGATCAGTCTCACCATTAACATAAACGAACTCCTTCGGTTTAACTATATCGGCAAACCTTTCCTTTAGATATTTCCTGAAAGATGCCGGATGGGTTATCGGAAGGCCAATATACTCATCGAGATGAAATGCTGTTACAACCGACCAGTCAACATCTTCCCTGACAAGCACTCTCAGCATGTCAAATTGTGAGGCGCCTGTTGCTACAATAATGTTCGCTTCACCCCTCTTTTTAATTGCTTCACGGATCAGATCTGCACCTTTAACAGCTGCTTCCTTACCCAGAACTTCACGACTTTTTGAAATAATTGTTTCCATTACGAATTTATTTTAATTGATTTTTTGATTGATTGTTTGTTTGTTTGATTGATTGATTGATTGATCGCTCGATCGTTTGTTTATCAGAACGTTCAACCGTCGAACCTTCAAACCATCGAACCGTTGAACCTTCATCTTAAAGGCTTAATTGTTACTTTAAAGTCGAACCTTTGTGGCATTACCTGATATTCCGGAAATACCGATAACGCAGTGCAGCCGACTCCGCTGGTGGCATAATCGAAATTGAAAGTTATGCCGTCAGACGGCTGAAGCTGGTAAGTATAAACCGCTTTCGTCAGATTTTCCGTGGAATAAGGCTGTGCGCTGAAATTAAAAAGCTTATTTCCCGAAAATTCCAGTCCAAGTCCGTTGTCGTCTGTCATCCTGACCCACCTGTTCTCCGTTCTCAGACCATAATCCTGAGGTATCAGGTATGGTTCATACATTCCGTCAACAGTTGATCTGTAGACACCGATCTTATAACCACTTTTCCTGTCAGGGTAGTTTTCCTGAGGTCCCCGTCCATACCATTCTGCGTTTCCCAGCGACCTGTCAAGAATCCATTGCATTCCTGTCCGGGGCAGCCAGGCAGGCATATCTCCATCAGGGATCACAGAATGTCCGATCGTGATAATCCCCGAACCTGAAATATTATATTTATAACGATTCAGGAATGCACCCCTTCCCGAAGCGGTCAGAACGACATTTTTAATATTTATTTCAACGCCGGAGTTACCAATAACTTTGTAATCAAATTCTTCCTGAAGTGTCTTCACTGAATGTATTCCAGCAGAATACCATTCCGAAGCTGCAAATCTGCCAAAAAATTCTCCAAAGTGCTTCGTATTCGACCTGCGGTAATTCCATTCATCAACCTCATTTGCCAGTGGCGCCCTCCATACATTAAATCTTCCTCCGGCTTTCAGTAATTCTTTACCGGATACCTGAAGCGAGGAAAGCTCTCCTGATCTCTTATCAAACATATACCTGAAATCCTTTCCCGTAATAATAAGTCTGTCATTTTCTTCATTAACCTCAATAGTGTTCTGTTCCTTTTCCTCTACAACAGGGGCAGGACTGAACCATGGCAGTTCAAATTGCTCCCATGCAATTTCATAACCATCTTCAGCCCATATTGTTCCTTTCTGACAAAAGCTCAATATAAGGCTGTACTCCGCATCCCGCAAGATCTCAGGCTTCCGGAAAGGGATCTTCATTGTGGCTGATGTT
>Ga0209201_1003045_pt1 | contig 15247 bp, 7 predicted proteins | sample AD_UKC055_MetaG_FD_184411 | JGI IMG/M metagenome (GOLD analysis project Ga0209201, IMG submission 184411) | Active sludge microbial communities of municipal wastewater-treating anaerobic digesters from USA - AD_UKC055_MetaG (SPAdes) (version 2) | ecosystem: Engineered > Bioreactor > Anaerobic >...
TGTACTGTTCTGCATCATTAGGTCCTTTCTCTGACTGAATGGTTTCGTCTTGACCTATCCACCATCGACCAGAGAAAGGACTCCATTCACGTCCCAAAACAATGTGCGAAAAATATCCTACGTCATCAGACAAGCCGAATGTATATACCATGCTATCTACACGAGAGAATTGTCTTCTCTCTCTGCAGAGAATGGCTATGGCATTCTGGTGCGGCGACTGGGTGACAGATGCGACGCTACGCTACAACCTCAGCAGGTGCACGGCCGTTGTTGACGCCGATCGCGCCGATTCACCTGTCACGTCTAGCAAGCAGGCCGACTCACGTCCAATGCAAGAGGAGGACTACGGGTCTGTGCCACATCGTTCTCATGCATGCGGGTGCGGTACCCGTGGGCTCGCGTCAATCCATTGTCGGTATTCGAGAAACCCTGTCTGCGCTGAAAAAGGAGGATGACCATGTGTAAAGACTATCTGTTTCGTGTTCTGGCTTTTACAATTGCCTTGGCTGGGTGGGCTCAGGCGGCGGACATCACGTCCAATCTGGAAGGCTACTGGAGATTTGACGAGGGCAGCGGTCAGGCGTTGAATGATCTGAGCGGGAAGGGGAGACATGCCACGCTCGGCGATGACGACGGTGTCGGTGCCGATGATCCGACATGGGCAGCCGGAGATTGGGCGGTTTGGGGAGGCAGTGCCCTGTATTTCCTCCAGAGCCATCGCGTCATGACACCACCCCTGTTCGACGTCGGGACAGGGGAAGTGAGTTTTGCTTTCTTCGTTAAGCAAACGGAGGTAACGGAATGGCAATACATAATCGGAAATAAAGGCGATTTTGATAATAACCACTTCCGCGTTGGGTTCCAAAGTGGCACTGGTCAGCTGCGGGTCTACAGCGAGGTAGACGATGATCACCGGACAATGGTTGCCAGCCCGGAGGCGTATACGGGCGAGTGGTTCTATGTCGTTGTGACGCGTTCGGGTGCGGCAGGGAGGATGTACATAAATGGTTCTCTTGTCTGGACGTTCGCCACGGAGACCGGCGATATCGGCAACGGTGGCCAACGCTGGGTGATTGGCCATTGCACCAGCCTGGCGCGGGCGAATCTCGAGGGTCTCAAAGGATACGTGGATGAGGTACGCGTGTACAGCCGGGCTTTGGCGGACGAGGACGTGGCCGCTCTGTGGGCTGGCTTGGTCAGCGGCGGTTACGAGTACGCGATGATCGGGGGGCCGGCGGACGAAGAAGTTGATGTCGCGCCCAGGCAGGTGGTGCTGACGTGGAGTGCCGGGGATTCGGCCGTGACTCACGATGTGTACGTTGGCACCTCATTTGATGATGTCAATGAAGGGACGATCGGCAGTCCGACTTACCGAGGCAATCAAACGGACGTAACCTACGCCTTGGGAGACTTGGCTCTGGAGACGACCTACTACTGGCGGATCGATGAAGTCAACGATGCGGCTGCCAGCAGTCCGTGGAAGGGCCAGGTCTGGAGCTTCACCACCGAGGCGGTGGGGTCTCCGCTGGCCGGGAGCCTGATTGGGGCCACAGCCTCCAGTGCAGACGCCAGCGACGCGAATGCCACGATTGACGGTCGGGGCCTCGATGCGGCCGGTTTGCACGATATCCAGACGGCAAATATGTGGCTCTGTGCCGCCGATGACGCCGAGCCGTGGATCCGCTATGACTTCGACAAGACCTACAAGCTGCACGAGATGCGGGTCTGGAATCACAACAGCGACAGCGAAACGCTTCTGGGTCGCGGGATCAAGGACGCCAGGATCGAGGTATCGGTCGATGGCGAGAACTGGACCGAGGTGCACGCCAGCTATCCGTTCGACCGCGCGCCCGGAGCGCCAGGTTACGCTGTGGGCACGGTTGTGCCGATGAACGGGGCGATGGCGATGGCCGTGCGGATCACGGCGTTGAGTAACTGGAGTGCATACCCGGAGATCTTCAAGCAGAAGGGTCTGAGCGAGGTGCAGTTCGACTACATTCCGGTCTGGGCCAGGCAGTTCGCCCCGGCCTCTGGAGCCAGTGACGTCTCAGCGGACCTGACCCTGTCGTGGCGTTCGGGCCGCGAGGCGACATGGCACGATGTGTACATCGGTCCCGGCGCCGAGGAGTTGACTTTAGCCGGGACGGTCACGGGCAACAGCTTTGACACAAGCGGTCTGAATCTGCTTCTGGGCCGGACGTACTACTGGCAGGTGGTGGAGGTCAACGAGGCCGAGGGTGTGTCGTCGTGGGCCGGTCCGGTCAATCAGTTCTCGACCGAGCCGATTCAGGTGATCGATGATTTCGAGTCCTACAGCAATGCGTCTCCCAACCAGGTCTTCCAGAACTGGCAGGACGGCTACGGGTATCCGGCCGACGCGTATCTGCCGGCCTACAACGGCAACGGCACGGGTTCGGTGCTGGGACATGATATCTGGACCCCCGGCGGCACCCACTACGAAGGCAGTATCATCGAGCGTGCCATCCGCTACAATGGGACGCAGTCGGCCCCGTTCTACTACGATGGCCTGTCGGAGATCGCGCTGGTGCTGGATGAGCCGTGGGACTTCACGGCCCATGGCGTCCAGGGGCTGGTGGTCCATTTCTGGGGCGAGCCGGGTAACACGGCGGCCCCTTTGTACGTGAAGATCAACAACAGCAAGGTCCCTTACAGCGGCGCAGCGGCTGATCTGCAGTATCCGGGTTGGACCACTTGGTACGTCGTGCTGGCCGACTTGGCGGGCGTGGACCTGACCAACGTAACGTCGTTTACCATCGGTGTCGAGAGCGGGCAGGGCATTCTGTACATCGACGATATCCTGCTGACTCCGGTGGCCCCGGAGCCGGCGCCGCCGAAAGCTTCGGGCTCCTCGATAGTTCTGGTCAGCGACGGTAGTAACCGCGTTCTGAAGTACCAGGTGGACGGATTGACCTGGACGCCTCAGGGCACGTTCGCCGAGGGAGATTATGCGGGGGAAGCCCTGAATACACCCATGGGGATGTGCCAAGACAGCCAAGGGCGTATTTACGTCGGCGAGCAAATCACCGGTGGTGGACGCATCTTGCGATTCGACGCGAGTGGCAACTACATCGATACGGTTGTGGAGAAGCCGGCGGATGCCACCAGCCTTGCGGTGCGTTCCGAAGCCGTGGTGTTGGGTCCGGATGGCAACGTGTATGTCGCAGACATGGATGTCGAGCAGGTGTGGAAGACCAACATTAGTACAAAGCAGACCACCATCTTCGTCCCCAAGCTGTTCGACGGCGTGCGCGCATTGGACAATCCGCGGGGGGTATCGTTCGGTTCGAACGGCAGTTGTTTCGTCTCGGCGAGGCAGAACAACGCGGTCTTCGAGTTCAACGGGAGCAACGGCAGCTTCATCCGCACGTTTGTGGAGGTGAACACACCGGAGGACCTTCTGTGGGTGGGTGACAAGCTGCTGGTGGTCTATGGTGGCAACGGCGGCGGCATCGCGCAGTATAATGCCGACGGCTCGTTCGATAGACAGATCCTCAATGACGGCCTGGGCGGCCCCCCCCGCTTAATCAGCTTGGGGACGGTCAACGGGGTGACCTATGCCGTCGGTTACAACGGCAACGGTGTGTACCGGGTGGAAAGCCTCGGCATGATCATGAAAGTGACACCCGACAGCGGATTGGGGTCCTTGTACCACCCGGCCCGAATGCTCGTTCTAAAGTAGAATCGGTTGTGACAGGCGTGCAGGAAAGGGATTCATGATGGATGATGCCTCTTGGCCAATGATGCAGCCGCGAGTTGATGAAGCAGCCATCGTGCGAGAAGGCATGCGTGAGCGTAAGAGATAGGGCCTGGCTCGGTTTCACCTGGGGCGGGGTTTTGCCTATCGCCCGGAACTGGGCCAGGCCGTACCAAGAGCGGGCCGACATGGATGGTCGTTATGAACGGATACAGTCAGAGAACTCCTCTGTGAAGGTGTTGTACAGCGGCAGTGCTCAGCATTCACAGGGAGGTGTCGTACACGTGTGTCGGATGATACTTAGGAGATGCAGCCATGGCGAAGAGAAACGCGTTTACGTTGATTGAGCTGCTGGTGGTCATTGCGGTCATTGCGGTCCTGATGGCGATCCTAATTCCCGTTCTGGGCAGGGCCAAAGAGCAAGCGAAGAAATCGGTTTGTCTTGGCAATCAACGACAGATCCTGTTGGCGACCGGGCTTTATCAGGTGGACAACGACGGCAAGGTGATGTATCAGTTTGGCGGGATCCCTTGGGCGGTGACCAACTGCTTGACAAGGACTGACAGTGCCAGCAGGAACTGGGTCAACCGGGTTTGGCCTTACATAGGAGAAAACAAAGACGTCTTTCAGTGTCGTTCAAATATACGGCGTTATGATGCCGGAGAGGCATTCATACCCACCGAGAAGGAAACCATCTCGTATGTCGCCAACGGAATCGTCGCCCATTTTGGGGGGGTGAGGACCCATCCCTCGCTCATCATTTTCATCTCGGATGACTATGCGACCTCCAACGCAGCGATCCTGCGGCCGCACTTTGAGGGTCCTACCCCGAATTTGACTGATGAGAAATGGTCGGGCTGGATGCGATATGGCGATGGACAGTTGATTACCGACTGGCCTCACAAGGGTCGAATCCACGGCTATCTAGACGGCCATGCGGAATGGAACGCGCAGTGGGACATCACCAGCGGGAAGTACGGTCTGCTCATCGGCGGCGAGGATAAGTACGAGCCGGAATTCTCGGGATATGACAGTGCGCCCCGGTTGGGACGAGTGATGCCTTCATTGGTAAGAAGATGATGGCACGGAAAAGGGCGACGGCCGGGGCGATGTTTTGCACTCCCCCCCCTATTCAGGGTGGAAGAGGACGCTCACAAAGGTCTCCTGCAATGCGGGTTCGTTATCCCAGAAGATTGAAAGGAAGGGCAGATCGAATGACAAGAACCATTGGAATGGCGGCGGTAATCACGTTGATCCTCATTACCCCCATGGCTCATGCCGTCGAGCCCCAGCGTATTGAGTATAATCATCCGGGTCTGGTGGTCGATTTGGGGGTGGGGCTATGGGCCAATCCATTGCCGATGGATTACGACGGCGACGGAGACTTAGACTTGGTTGTTTCTTGCGCCGATGTGCCCTACAACGGCGTGTACTTTTTTGAAAACCCTGGGGGTGGAACGTTTCCAGTGTTCAAGCCAGCCGTTCGGGTCGATCGCGGGATACACAACGCTCAGGTGTCTTACATAGGTGGTCAGCCGCGAGTCCTAGGCCCAGGCGTTGAGTATGTTGACTTCCGGAAGAACCGTTTTGGGAAAGAGGTCAAGCTTCCTGCCAACGAGAAATTTCACAAGGGCACAGTCCACGCTAACCAATGGAAATATTGCGATTACGACGGCGACGGTCGGCTGGATCTCATTGTTGGGATAGAAGACTACGTTGATTACGGCTGGGATGACGCATACAACGCCGAGGGCGAGTGGACGCATGGGCCTCTTCATGGATACGTCTACTGGCTGCGAAATACGGGCTCTAACGAGCAGCCTGCGTATAACGAGCCCGTGAAAGTCACAGCTGGCGGTAAACCGGTAGATGTATACGGCACGCCCTCGCCTAGCTTTGCCGATTTCGACGGGGATGGCGATCTCGACCTGCTGTGCGGCGAGTTCATTGATCGCTTTACCTACTTCCAAAACATCGGGACTCGATCCGAGCCGAGATATGCCGCTGGCCGGTATCTCACCCATAACGGCAAGGTCGTGAAGATGGACTTGTGCATGATCCTTCCGACCGCGGTCGATTGGAATTCAGACGGCCATGTCGACCTGATCGTCGGACAGGAGGACGGCCGGGTCGCCCTCCTGGAAAACACTGGTCGGGTGGTTGATGGGCTCCCGCAGTTCTTGCCCCCGCAGTTCTTCCGCCAGGAAGCAAAGTATGTCAAGTTCGGTACCCTGGTCACTCCGGTAGGTTGCGATTGGGATGACGACGGGGACGAAGATCTGATCTGCGGCAATACAGCTGGCTACATCGGATACATCGAGAACCTCGACGGCGATGACCCGCCCAAGTGGGCCAAGCCCGAGTACCTCAGAGCCGATGGAGAAGTCATTCGTATTCTGGCCGGCTACAACGGCTCGATTCAGGGGCCTGCTGAAGCCAAGTTTGGCTATACCACGCTAAGTGTGGCCGATTGGGATCACGATGGGCTGAAAGACCTGGTCGTCAACTCCATCTGGGGAGAGGTACTGTGGTATCGCAACATCGGCGTTCGAGGCGAACCCCAACTTGCGCCTGCCCGGCGCATCGTGGTTCGCTGGTCCGGCCAGCCACCAAAGCCAGCTTGGAACTGGTGGCAGCCCCAAGGCAACCAACTGGTTACGCAGTGGCGGACGACGCCCGTAGCGACTGATCTGAATGGCGACGGGTTGATCGATCTGGTGATGCTGGATCATGAGGGATATCTGGCTTTCTTTGAGCGGGCCCGAAGCGGGTCACAGACCGTGCTACTAGCACCCCAACGCGTCTTTCAGGACAAAAAGAGCGGTGGGCCACTTCGTCTGAACAGTGGGAAGGCTGGTGGCAGCGGGCGCCGCAAGCTCTGCCTGGCCGACTGGGATGGGGACGGACGACTGGACCTGATGGTCAACAGCGCCAATACTAGTTTCCTGCGCAATGAGGCGGTGGAGAAAGGCCGGTACATTTTTTCGGACCAGGGACAGGTAACCCCTCTCCGTCTGGCCGGTCATACCACCAGCCCGACCATTGTCGACTGGGACCGAAACAAGATCCCCGATCTGCTGATCGGGGCTGAAGATGGCTTCCTGTATTACCTGAAAAATCCGCGTGCATCGGGAGCCAGCGATCGGTAACGTTGACGGCATTCGAATCTGCTTTCGCCGTGGCCACGAACGGGTGCCGGTCCTCCGTCGAGACGTTACAGGAGGAAGCCACGGCGTCTGCCAACCGTGCATACGCCTGGAAGGACCTTCCCTGGTAGTTCGACGGTTGAGTGCTTGTGCGAACTTCTGGAAGAGAGAGAGCCACTGAGGATGTCCGCTTAACGTAGGTAGGTCCTGCGTGTAGAATGCCTCCTGCGAATGCCTGAGCATACTCAGTGGCAGAAAAGGACTGTCCGCGAAACTATCAAGAGTTCATAGCGTGTTTATCGACGAAGCCATATGTCGCTGTCACATCATGGGTCGGCGTTAGGAGCAGGGCTTTGAATGCGCTCGCTATGAGGTTGAGGCAAGGCTATGGATGATGCGTCGTTGCTCTCCTCACCATTGATCGTAAAGAACCACGCGCAGCTGCCCTTCAGACTATCTGACGACACCATGATCTCCGTAAGTTGCATGGGTAACTGTCCCACCGAGAGTGGTTGGCGATTTTCGCCACAACTGCTCGTTGGCCGAGTCGCTCGAAAATCACAACCGGTGGGGCTTCTCGGAAAGGGTCGCAATCGTTGGGACAGTTACCCTGCATGGCACGGAATGGTTTGTATGGCGCCTCCGATGCATACCATTTCCGACACCTCGCGGATTCTCATGAACGAGCGATAGAGCAACTGCTGCTGAGTGAGATAGGGAAGTCCTATGAGGACGTATTTCACCTGGATTGACTGGACGGTTTTGGCTGCGTACTTCGCAGCGACAATGGGGATTGGCTTCTATTTCTATCGCCGCACCCGTACGACGGAGGGCTTTACCACCGGGAATCGGTCCTTGCCTGGCTGGGCGTGTGGGCTGTCGATCTTCGGGACATACGTGAGCAGCATCAGCTTCCTGGCTCTGCCGGGCAAGGCCTACACGACGAACTGGAATTCGTTCGTCTTCAACCTCTCGCTACCCATCTCCACATGGGCAGCCGTACGTTACTTCCTGCCATACTATCGCCGAAGCGGTGAGGTCTCGGCCTACGCCCATCTGGAGCACCGCTTCGGCCCATGGGCTCGCATGTACGCCAGTGCATTCTATTTGCTGACGCAGCTTGCTCGGATCGGCGCCGTGACGTATCTCATGGCCCTGCCGCTGAGCGTGCTGCTGGGCTGGGACATCCGCACCATCATTCTGGTCACCGGCATCTCGGTGACGGTCTACGCCTTCGTCGGGGGCATCGTGGCGGTCATCTGGGCCGATGCGATGCAGTCGATCGTCCTGGTAGTCGGTGCCATCATTTGCTCTGTGATCATAATGCTGGGGATGCCGGATGGGCCTGGGCAGGTCTTCTCGATCGCCGCGGCCAACCACAAGTTCAGCCTGGGCAGCTTTGGTCTGTCGCTGGCCGAGCCGACCTTCTGGGTCGTGTTCCTGTATGGCCTCACGATGAACCTGCAGAACTTCGCTATCGACCAGAATTACGTTCAGCGGTATATCGCCTCTCGCTCAGACCGCGAGGCGCGGAAGAGCGTGTGGCTCGGCGGGCTGCTGTATCTGCCGGTCGCCGCAGTGTTCTTCTGCATTGGCACGAGCCTGTTCGCCTACTATCAGGTCCATCCGGCGGCAATGGAGGAGGTCCGCACGGCGGTGGCGGCCCAGAGCCTTCAGGCCGAAGGACTCGACCCCGCCGCCAATCCGGATGTGTTGGCGGCCAGACGCGACAGCCTGAGCCAAGCCCAGATCGGCGACAAAGTCTTCCCGCACTTCATCGGAGCCTCGCTCCCACCGGGTGTCACGGGGCTCGTGATCGCGGCGATCTTCGCGGCGGCCATGTCCACGGTCTCGACGAGCCTGAACTCCTCGGCTACGCTTTTGATGCGAGACTACTATCAGCGGTACGTCAACCGCTCTGCGAGTGAGCGTCAGTCGATGGCGGTGCTGTACGGGGCGACTGTGCTCTGGGGCCTACTGGGTACGGGTTTGGCACTGTTACTGGTGCATGTGACCAGCGCTCTCGATGCTTGGTGGGTCCTGTCGGGGATCTTCGGCGGAGGCATGGTTGGCTTGTTCCTGTTGGGCATGATCTCAAAGAGAGTCGGCAACCCCGCCGCGATCACGAGTGTCTGTCTGGGCATCGGGGGGATTCTCTGGATGACTCTATCTCAGTACTTTGGCGGCCGATGGGCCTTGCTGCGAAGTCCCTTCCATGCTTTTATGATACCCGTGGTGGGCACACTGACCATCTTGCTGGTCGGCCTATTGGTGGGCAGACTGACCGCCTCTCGCAAAGGCGTTGCTTCTTCGGGGCACGCTGACACCGTGGTGGAGAAAACAGGTACGAGGTGGAACCGGGGTCAGCCCGACGGAGATCGGCCGTTTCTGCGTTGATTATGGTGCAAAAGGACAACAGTTATGGAAGCCAGACAGTTGATTCAAGCCCTGCATACAGGCACACGCGTCTACGGAACCCTGCTGATTTCCCCGTCGCCGAAATGGATGGACTTTGTCAAGCCCACAAATCTCGATTTTGTGTGGTTTGACATGGAACATATTCCGCTGAACATCAATCAACTGGGTTGGATGTGCCAGGGTTACAGGGCGAAAGGTTTGGCTCCTATCGTTCGAATACCCGAGCCAGATCCCTGTTATGCCAGTCGGGTAATCGATGCCGGGGCAAGTGGGGTGATAGCACCTTATATCGAAACACCCGAACAGGTTATTGCGATGCGCGGCGCGGTAAAGCTGAAACCACTCAAAGGCAAGACACTCCACGGCATACTCACCGGCCAGATTCAGCCTAATGTCGAGCTTGCGGAGTACCTGGAGAATTACAACAAGGATCATATCCTGATAGCGATGATTGAATCGGTGCCTGCACTTGATGCGCTGGATGATATCCTTGACGTTCCCGGCCTTGATGCCGTTATGATCGGCCCGCATGACCTGACTACCAGTTTGGCGATACCCGAACAATACAATCACCCCCTGTTCGACAACGCCGTACGCGAAATAATAAGAAAGGCGCGCGCCAAGAATGTCGGCGCTGGGATTCAATTCTGGCTCTCGGTCGAACAGGAAATCGCGTGGGCGAAAGCTGGCCTCAACATGATAAGCCACCATTCCGATATGATGCTCTTTGCCGAGTCCATTGATAAGGTGGTTAACCGGCTCCGGGTGGCACTCGGAGATGACACTGTCTGATAGATGCTGGTCGTAAGGTGCATAGAATCATCGGCGTATATGTTCCTCTGAAGCAATCATGAAGGAATGTGTGCCTGTCAACTGACAACGGGAGCACCGCGAAGCCACGAAACTCGCTATGAACGTGCCTCCCGCCGTATCTGCGGCGGACCAAAAGCCTCGATGGGCTGATCTCCTGGCTTTACCTTCGCGGCATCAGCACCGGCGGTTTTACCGAAGCCTTGCAGGCCGGGGGCTGTCAGCGGAGAGCTTGATACTGAGAAGAAATGAGGATTATCCGTAAAATGACGTTGAATTGGAGTGGTATGCACGATAGAGTATAATGCTAGCGAACTGTGATTTTCGGCAGATGATTGCCCTTGTGGTTTGATGGTCGTCACGCCGAGAGTATGAGGGATGGTGGCGAGGGTGTGCGAGAGCGCAGCCGAGGGATGAGCTATCGGGGACTGAGTGCATATGGCGCGGACCTGGCTAATAAGAAAGCGGATGCAGACACCTTGTTGTGTCTTTTGTCCCGATTCTGAGAGGTCGCCAATGTGGACCAAGTGCTCTGCGTGTTCAACAACGCGCCACACATCATCGCTCAGGCTCAGCGCCTATGGGGAGATACGATCCAGTGCAACCTACTTTCGGGCGGCCCTTCTTCTTTCGGTGTCTGTTTCGACCACACATCTGGTGTTGAGCTCATTTATCTGGGTAGCCTCAAATGGGTTGTATGGATGTCTTTGTGGCAACCGGCTGAAATCCTCAGATCATGCTGTCCCCAGATTCATGGTTCGTTGGACCATGCTGGTGTCCGCATTGTACAGGCCTGCTGCCACATTCGCGGAAGGGGGTTCTACGAACGCGATAGCAGCGTTGGCGGCATGACCTGCGGTATCTTGAACTACAACCAATGGAGGATGATCATATGTAAGCATCTGGTTTGCTGGGTTCCTGAGGTGACGAAGAGATTCATCTTTGATTCGGAGGTGTATGAAATGTACTCTACTCTCTCAATCTGCAAAAGACTGATCCACGTAGTTTCTGCAATCCTGGCGCTGGCCAACTGTTTTGGCACGGTGGCGATCGCTCAAACACCGGTCGCGAGTGGCCTGGTCTTCTGGCTCGATGCATCAAAGATGAGCACACTCACGCTGGAGGGAGACAAGGTCGCCCGGTGGAATGACCTTTCGGGCAACAACTACTATGCCGACCAGGCGACAGCCAACCAGCAGCCGACCTATGTCCGTGGCGCCCTGAACGGTAGGCCAGTCGTCGACTTCGGCGACTCCGTCCATAATGTCGACGAGGGCGCCCCGGTCCGGTCGTGGATGCAGTTCCGAAATGCCTCCGGTTCTGCTCTGAACATCAGTAACGTCCGAACGGTGTTCTGGGTCTGCGGGATGGACGCGGGCCGCAACGGCTTCCTCCTCGGCGACGACAACAATTACCATTTCCACCGTGGCTGGGAGAACCAGATATGGAACAGCGACCACGCCCATGCCAACATCCGTAACGGCGCGACATACCTGAACGGCGAACAGGTCGACGGGACCCAGACGGTGCTGCCCACCGATTTCTCCATCATCAGCCTCGTGACGGCTGGGGACGTCGAGGCCAGTACGCTGGCCCGCGACCGAACAACAGAGCGTTCCGGTGGGATCAAGCTGGGCGAGTTGCTGATCTACGACCGCGCCCTCTCGGACGATGAGCGCCAGAGCGTGGAACGCTATCTCTATGACAAGTGGTTCGTCGCCGGATTAGCGAGCGGGCTGCAGCCGGACGACGGCGCCATCGACATCCCCCGCGAAACGAACCTGAGCTGGGTGGCGGGAGTGTTCGCTGCAACGCATGACGTGTATTTCGGGACGATGTTTGACGACGTCAACGACGCCAGTCGGACCAACCCGATGGCGGTCTTGGTCAGCCAGGGCCAGGCGGATACGACGTTCGACCCCGGCCGGCTTGAGTTCGGCCAAGTCTACTACTGGCGGATCGATGAAGTGAATGCAGCCCCCGATTATACGGTATTCAAGGGAAATGTCTGGCAATTCACCGTCGAACCATACACCTATCCGATTCGGGACATTGTGGCTACTGCCTCCAGTGTTGAGGAGGGGGCCGGGCCGGAGAACACCATCAATGAGTTGGGTCTTAATGCCTCGGATCAGCATTCGACTGAAGAAAGCCATATGTGGTTGAGCGACGCCGATGGTGAGCAGCCGACCTGGATCCAGTATGAGTTTCCTGAGGCCTACAAGCTCTATGAGATGTGGATCTGGAACTACAATGTGCCCCTTGAGCAGATCGTGGGCTTTGGTTTCAAGGATGTTACGATCGAACACTCGGTCAATGGTGTCGAATGGGCGGTTTTGGGCGATCATGAATTTGCCCAGGGTACGGGTAAGTCCACCTACGTGCACAATACGGTGGTCGATCTTGCAGGTGTGGTTGCCAAGTATGTCCGTCTGACCGCTAACAGCAACTGGGGTGGACTAGACCAGTATGGTCTCAGCGAGGTTCGGTTCTACTATGTACCCGTAGTGGCCCGAGAGCCAGAGCCAAGCGATGGCCAGAGCGATTTGGAATTGGATGTTGTTCTCGACTGGCGTGGCGGACGAGAGGCGGTGGCCCATGAAGTGTACTTCAGCACCGATAGGGAGGCGGTGGAAACTGGGACGGCCCTGGTTACAACGGTTGGCGAAAGCCGCTATGAGGTCAGTGCGCTGAACCTTGGGACGACCTACTATTGGAGGATAGACGAGGTCAATGAGGCGGCCGTGCCGAGCGCTTGGGAAGGTCTCGTTTGGACTTTTTCGACGCAGGAGTATATTGTCGTCGATGATTTCGAGGCCTACAAGGGCGATGACAACGCCATCTATGAGACCTGGGTCGATGGTTATGAAGACGACACCAATGGCTCGCAGGTAGGTTATCTTGTTTCTCCCTTTGTGGAGAAGGCCATTGTTCGTGGAGGTACTCAGTCGATGCCGTTGTACTACGACAACAGCGCCACGGATTATTCAGAAGCGACAGTGAATATTGCTGATTTGTCAATTACCCAAGCCTGGACTGAGAGCAACATCAAGACATTATCGCTATGGTTTTATGGTGATTCTGCCAATGCGGTGCAGCAGATGTACGTGAAGCTCAACGGCTCCAAGGTACTGTACGATGGAGATGCTGGTGACATAACGCGAATACCGTGGCAGCCGTGGAATATTGACCTGGCGACTTTGGGAGTGGACCTCGGCAACGTCACCGAGTTGAGTGTTGGCTTTGAGCGTGGTGGGTTAGCAGGTGCTTCTGGCATGGTGTTGTTCGACGACATTCGTCTGTATCCATTTGAGCGTCAGTGGATTACGCCAGTCGAGCCCGACACCGCAAACCTGATGGTCCATTACACCTTTGATGGAAACTTCCAGGACAGTTCCGGCAATGGCTATGATGGCGAAGCGCTTGACAATGTAGCCATTGACGATGATCCGGTCCGAGGCAAGGTGGCGCGGTTTGATGGAGATTGGGATGCGGTGGACGTGCCTTCGATTGGAACGTCGAATGAGATCACAATCGCCATGTGGGTCTATATGGAAGACCCGAGCCAGGAATTCAACAGTTGCTTCAACGGCAATGGATGGAAAGATGGCGCTCTTCACTTCAAAGTTGAGCGGAGTTTGGTAATTGGACACCTCTTTGGTTTGACCAAAGCCGTGGGGACGACGGTTTTGCCGGCCAAGCAATGGCACCATCTCGTCTGTACGTTGTCCACGACCGATACCGCTGTCTGGCTCAACGGTTATCTGGAGGCTTCGGTTGCGCATCCGGCTGACCTGGAGACAGCGCCGACCGTAACGGTTGGCGGCGGAGCCCTTGGTGTTTGGATCCCGGATAGTGGGATGATCGAACGTGAACTCACCGGCAAGATCGACGATGTTCGGATCTACAACCGGGCGTTGACACAAGAGGAGATTGCGTGGCTTGCCGGCCGGACGAAACCCTTTGACAAGCCGTTCTGAGATGAAGTCTGCAAATGGAAGATAATATATATGAAGAATCTGGTTTGCTGGGTTCCTGGTGTGATGAAGAGGTACTCTTGTGATCTCGGGAGGTGCAGAAATGTACACTGTTCTCTCAATGTGTAAGAAATTCACGTATGTAGTTTCTGTAGGCTTGGTGCTGGGATTGGTTCTGACAGAAGCTTGTGAAGCGGGTGATCCTACGCTTGTCGGCCACTGGACGTTTGATGAAGGTTCAGGCACCACCGCCCTTGACCAATCCGACAACGGTAATCATGGAACGATCAGAGCTGGCGCTGAATGGGTAGTTGGGCAACTTGGCGGAGCGTTGAGCTTCGCTGCTGGCGGTGGGGTTGATGTTCCGCCTGCGGCGTTGTCCTCTATTGAAAGATATGTGACTCTGGCGTTCTGGGCCTATGGCGACCCGGACTTGTTGCCTGCCGAGACGAGCGCCTTTCAGGTTTACGGCGGGACAGGGAGGGTTTTGGGCGCTCATATTCCCTGGTCAAACGGACGGGTGTATTTCGATGCGGCAGGTGACCGAATAGACAAAGCCGCGACACCGGAGGAATATGAAGGTTCTTGGCAACACTGGGCATTCACCAAGGATGCTGAGGCAGGCGAGCAAAAGATCTACCTCAACGGTGTTCTCTGGCACAGTGGTACGGGGATGACCCGCGCAATGAGTGGAAAAACCTTGTTTCATATTGGGCATTACGAGGGTAGTCAGAATCATCGCGGTATGATGGACGATTTTCAGTTATACAATCATGCCTTGACGGAATCCGAGATTAGGCGGATCATGCGAGGGGTGGGGCCCTTTGCTTGGTCTGGCGACCCGAACCCCGCCAATGGGGCGGCAGATGTATCTGCGGTTGATGGGGTGCTTAGCTGGACACCGGGGGACTATGCCGCGACGCACGACGTATATTTCGGGACCAATTTCGACGATGTGAATGATGCATCGCAGATCGAGGATCTCGGCGGCGTCTATCTGGGCCGGCAAGAGGTGAGCAAGGTCGCCCTCGATCGCTTGGATTTTGGGCAGACGTACTACTGGCGGATCGATGAAGTGAATGCAGCCCCCGATTATACGGTATTCAAGGGAAATGTCTGGCAATTCACCGTCGAACCATACACCTATCCGATTCGGGACATTGTGGCTACTGCCTCCAGTG
>Ga0209201_1003047_pt1 | contig 15225 bp, 7 predicted proteins | sample AD_UKC055_MetaG_FD_184411 | JGI IMG/M metagenome (GOLD analysis project Ga0209201, IMG submission 184411) | Active sludge microbial communities of municipal wastewater-treating anaerobic digesters from USA - AD_UKC055_MetaG (SPAdes) (version 2) | ecosystem: Engineered > Bioreactor > Anaerobic >...
GCGGCCTGCACCGGCTTGAATACCGCGGGTACGATTCCGCAGGCGTGGCCGTCGTTAAACACGGCAAGCTCGAATGCATCAAGAGTCTGGGGAAATTGAAGGTGCTCGATGCGAAACTGGAAGAGACCCCGCTGGAAGCGCCCATCGGGATCGGCCACACGCGATGGGCCACTCACGGCGTGCCCAGCGAGGTCAATTCGCACCCCCATTTCGACGGCCCCAGGGAGATCGCCGTGGTGCACAACGGCATCATCGAGAATTACCAGGAGTTGCGCGAAAAACTCCAGGCCGAGGGCGTCGAGTTCCGAAGCCAGACCGACACCGAAACCATCGCCCACCTCGTGCGCAAGTACTACAAGGGCGACCTGTTCGAGGCCGTGAAACGCGCCCTGCACGACGTCGAAGGCGCGTATGCCATCGGCGTCATCTGCAAAGACCATCCGGACCTGCTGGTCGCCGCGCGTCACGGCAGCCCCCTGATTGTGGGACTCGGCAAGGGCGAGGCGTTCATCGCGTCCGACGTGCCGGCCATCATGAAATACACCCGCAAGGTGCTCTACATCGATAACGGCCAGGTCTGTGAAATCCGCCGCGACGGGTACAAGATCGAGGATCTCAAGGGCAATCCCGTCACGCTCGACGTGAAACAGGTTGACTGGGACGACGCGGCGGCCGAGAAAGAAGGTTTTCCGCACTTCATGTTGAAGGAGATCAACCAGCAGCCCGACGTAATCCGCAACACCCTGCGCGGCCGCGTTACCGAGCGCTCCGAGGAAGTCCAGCTCAAGGACATGAACATCGCCGTCGAGGAATTGAAGGCCTGCCAGCAGATCCACATCGTCGCCTGCGGCACGGCATGGCATGCGGGCATGGTCGGCAAGTATCTCATCGAGAAATTCGCGCGCGTGCCGGTCGAGCTGGATATCGCCTCCGAGTACCGCTACCGCGATCCCATCATCCCCGAACACACCATCATGATCCCCGTGTCGCAGTCCGGCGAAACGGCGGACACCCTCGAAGCCATCCGCATCGCCAAGAGCAAGGGCGCAAAGGTCGCGTCCATCGTGAACGCGGTCGGCTCGAGCGTGGCGCGCGAATCCCACGGCGTCATTTACCAGCAGGCGGGCCCCGAGATCGGCGTGGCCTCGACCAAGGCCTACACCTCGCAGGTAACGTGCTTCGCCTTGTTCACCATCTGGCTGGGTGAAACCCGCGGCAGCATCTCAAAACAAGAAGCCCGCAAGATGATCGCCGAACTGCGCGCCATCCCCGACAAGGTCCAGTGGATCCTCGACAACCAGGAAAACATCATCAACTGCGCCAAGAATCCCAAATACCTCGACACCTATAACGCGCTGTTCCTGGGCCGCAGCTACAACTACCCCAGTGCGCTCGAGGGCGCGCTCAAGCTGAAGGAGATCAGCTATATCCACGCTGAAGGCTACGCCTCCGGCGAAATGAAACACGGTCCCATCGCCCTCGTAACCAACAAGCTGCCCGTCATCAGCGTCGCGGTCAAGGGCGATACCTACGACAAGACCGTGTCGAACATCCAGGAAATCCGCGCCCGGAGCGGCATCTGCCTCAACGTCGCCACCATCGGCGACGAAGACATCAAGGTCCACAGCGACGACATCCTCTGGGTGCCCGAGTGCTATGAGCCTTTCAGCCCCATCCTGGTGGCCGTCCCACTCCAGTTGCTGGCCTACTACATCGCCGCCAACCGCGGCTGCGACGTTGACCAGCCCCGCAACCTCGCGAAGAGCGTGACCGTGGAATAGCCGCTGCAACCCGCATCTCAAATCCCGGGCCGGCGTCCCGAGCGAGGGCGCCGGCCCGGTTGTTTTCGGAAACAGAGGGAAGGTTTCCGCCCCGTGCTTGAAGACGGCCAGCCACGCGTTTCGCGTGGCTCAGCCCTGGGGATAGCGAGCCATCCCCCTCTCCAGCCCCGCAGGGGCGGCAGAAGCTTCTCCTCACCGCAGTCACATGAATCATGAGCAAGATGCTCATGACGCCTTCAAGCACATACGTCCCTTGCCTGCGTTCTTTAGATTGGAGACCTGCCGGTCGCACGAGTGGCTGGGTCAGGAGACCCCGCCACAGCGGAGGTCGCAGGAGTGGCCGGGTCGGGAGACCCCGCCACAGCCAGCTTCCGCCCGTTCGTTTGCGTCCCCGATACCTGAGACAGAGTTAAGGGGCGGAGAACATCTCCTCCGCCCCCTCTACTACTGTTCTTCACGCGCCGCCGCTATACCAACAGCGGCTGCAGGAAGACCTCTTAGAGGTCTGCGTTGTATCCATCCACGTCAAAGCGCATCACCACAGCATCAACAGACGCCGTTGGCAGGAATGGGTCATCTGCTTCATACGACGCGCCGCTCAGGACGAATCCACCGGTCATGGTTGGGGCAATCGTGTTCACCAACATATACTTTGGCCTGTCCACGGTTACTACGGGCCAATTGCCGTCAGTCACCTGCTCCAAGCCGGATGTTACCTTGGTGATAACGATGTCGAACGACTCAGGATGACCCACATTGTCAAAGCGGACTTGCGTTCCGGCTATGACAGCGTTGCCGTCCGTCGTAGCGCACACGGCGCCGCCTCCGCCAAACTCTGACTCGTCCCAATTGAAGTCGGCGATGTCCTCAAAGAACTCGTTGGCCACATCGCCGAATCTTACACCGAATACTCTGTGTGTAAACAAGTTTACACCGGAATAGATAACGGTGTTATCCTCGGTTTGGCAAAGCGAATGGCTCCATGACATTCCTTCGTCGCCATAGACCTCGGTCCCTGGTTGTGAAACCAGTCCTGAATTGACACGGACTACGTATGCTTGGATGGTATCAGCAGGGTCGTCAATTGCGGTACCGCACACCTGGAACGTGTGATCGCTCCGCTCCATGATATCTCTCCCCAAACTACCAGTGTACGTTCCGCCATAGGCCTTGGCATCGACGCACCAGTCCTCGGTTACGGGGAGGGTCGTATCTATCTTCGCTATCATAATGTTTGGACCGCCTGTCCCCGTGACAAACAAGACGCCCGGTTCTTGAGAAGACTCGACTACACCATATCCCAGACTATAGGCGAAGGTGGTGGGCAAGAGGTCCCATGGAGCCCTCAAGAGGGGATCGGTTTGTCTCAGGTCGGGACGCGTCCAAACTATGCTTCCATTACTGTTTTCAAGCTCCATAACGAGGAGTTGTGGCCCAATCCATGGACCTTCTGCAGTATAGTACCCGAGCGGCCAATAGGCACCGACAACAACAATGTTGCCGCTCGCCAATTGGGTCGCCCCATAAAGGGTCACATCGAGCACGTTGAAAGGCCAGGTGGGGAAGGGCTGTTCCCACTGGCCGGGACTTGTGCTCTTGGAGGGCGGCTCGCCATCAGCAGCCAGGGTCACCGCGTAGCCACTGGTTTCGATGCCCGGGTCGAAGTCCGAGCCGACAGCAACAAACGACCCGTCCCGTCTCTGCAAAACCTCGCTGATCACACGCCGCATGCCTATGGGCGCGGTAAGCGTCGTCATCCACGTTTGGTCGCTGACCTGTATATAATCGGCCGCAGAGGTCTCCGTGTCCGAGCCTTCTGCATTTGTCACCGTCAGAGACACCTGGTATTCGCCAGGCATCTCGTACACATGCGTGGGCTCCTTCTCCGTGCTTGTCTCGCCGTCCCCGAAATTCCACGAATAAGTCACGCCCGACGCCGGGGTGGACGTATTCGAGAACACGACTTCGAGCGGCGCATTACCAACACGATTGGTCGCCGAGAAAGAAGCCACTGGCGGCTCGCCGGCTTCGCTCTGCACCGCAGACAGGGTGACCGTCACCGTGGTAGGGACCGCCGCGTCTGGAGCGCTGACTGTTATCGTGCCCGAATTCGTCCCCTCGGGAAGCACAGCACGGTTCAGGGTAACTATCACGCTGGCTTTGGCTTCGGTGCCCGATGCTTGTGAAAGGGTAGCCCAGGCCACGCTGCATGTAGCTGTCCACACTAGCGCCTCCCTGTCCGATGCGCCACCATTGACGATGCTGAGCGTTCTCGTGGTGTCGTCGTCAGCCGCCCAGCTCAAGCTCGTGGGGGAAACGGACAGCACCGCAGGTGTGGATGAGGGGCACCCCGAAAGTGCCAGTATCAGAACCGACGCCAGTACTATCCCCCCCATAGTTCTTAACGCGGTCACAACGCTTCCTCCTTCTTAAGTTTCAGCGCCCGCTCCCTGCACATGCCGCAAAGAGGAGCATCCTTTTCCACTGCCAAAGACTTAATAGGAAAAACTCGCGGGGGAACGACGTGTTCGGGTTTGCCTTAGAGACCCAGGGCTCATCCTGCGGGAATGGGTTCCGTCTTGTTCGGATGTATGCATGTGTGCAGCCCGCCTTTAACGCGCATCCCTCTCACGCGCGCTCCGCCCAAACAAGCGGGAAGCCGCCAAGCTTCCCCTCCGCCTTACCACCTGACCCTCGTGCGCTGGTGTGCGCACACCACTAACAGTGACAGGTTAGCTGAAGATACTGTTACTGTCAATAGGTAACCGTTGATTTGTCAAGCCATTGATTGTGTTTGGCTAATCTAATGGGGATATTTATGGACTTTCTCGTTATTATTCGTATTTTTCCCGGCCTCTCGGCCCCAATTGGGTTTCCAGACGCAAGGCGCGCGACATATTCTCCGCCAAGCGATTATTGCGCCTGCAACCAAAGCGTGCCATGCTGAAAAGAAGCATGGCTTCATGAGAGGAGGGGCGACGGATGCGCATTATTCAAAACATAGCAGCAGGAACATTGCTTGCGGCCTGCTTTCTGAGCGGGGCATCGTTCAACGGCTTGGCAATCTGGGAGCGGAGCGACATTTGCTACGGCTTCCCCATCCGCGTCGAGTACGACCCAACCGTCAGCAAGGTGCTCAACGAACAGAAATTCGACGAAAAGGTCATGGTAGCCATCGAGTACCGCATCCTCGAAACGAAGCTCGCGCGGGATTCGAACGAGACGGTCGTGATCGCATTCAACGAAGGGCCCAGCGTGGACCCGGTCTTCACCATTTACCGTAAGCAGGCCGACGGGACTCTCGAACCCTATGCTTACTTCGGCGGGTGCACGCTGGTGGTTCCGGGAAACGGAACCGTGTACACCTCGGGCCGCGTCAATAACTGGTTTGACGTGCGGCAGAAATTCGAGTTCACCGAAGCGGGCAAGCGCACGGTGAAACAGCCTTTCAACTACGTGGGCATGAAGACCGAAACCCTGCGCCCCATAACGCTGTACCTCGAGCCAGGGTCCACCGAGGCCGTCGAACAGGTGCCCGAGCGCGCCGAGATAGAGATATTGCTCAACAAACCTGATACAAGCGATTACCTCATCCGGACGGCCTTCGGCATTGTCGGATGGTTTCATCAGGACATGGAAGACATTGGAGGAACGGAGGGCTTTCCGGGTTCGCGCGACATCAAAGGGCTGTGTTTCATGGGAGATTGACGCCCGGAACCGGCGGCTGAGATGCCGGCACTGCCCGGAACGTGAGCGCGGACCAAGGCCCTACCCAAGGGAGCAGGCTTTATGGCATATCGGGGCGTACTCAAGGATATCGAGGCCGCGATGAATATGAAACGGCCCGAGCGGTTGCCGGCGTTCATTTGCAGTGAGGAAATGGACGTGCGGGTGTGCGGCAGCCGGTACGACCTTTACAACTCAAACTCGAACGAAATGGCCCGGGTGCAGGTCGAGGCCATCGAGCGCTTCGACTACGACTGGGCGTGGCTGCAGGTCGACGACTGCCTCGAGTTCGAGACGCTCGGCGTGGGCGTCAAGGGACAAGGCGACATCCTTCCCGCAACTTGCGAATACCTGCCCGCGGACGAGGGCGCGCTGGCAACACTGAGAGCGCACGGGTACCGCGTCGAGGGCCGCATGGGGGTCCTGCTGGACGCCATCAGCGCCGTGAAGAACCATTTCGGCGATACGGTATGCGTCACGGGACGCACCGCCGCGCCCTTCAGTTCGGTGGCCCTGGCCTTCGGTCTCAACGAGACGATGCTCCTGCCCATCACCCAGCCCGGCTTTCTGCGGGATGCCCTCGAGTTCTTCGTCGACTACCAAACACGGTTTGGCTTAGACCAGCTCGAGGCGGGCGCCGACGCAATCTGGTTCGGCGACTGCAATGCGTCGGGCCATCTAATCAGCCCGGATACCTACCGGGAATTCGCCCTGGAACCGGCCCGGCGGGTATCCGACGCGTATAAGAAAGCGGGCGCCATAACCATCTACCACGCCAGCGAAGAACTTCCCGCCATGCTTGACCTGATGGCCGGTGCAGGGTTTTCCATTCTCAGCGTGGGGCCCGGAATCCCCATCGAGACGGCGCGGGAGATCGCCGGGGACCGGGTCTGCCTGTCAGGCAACATCGATCCCATCCGCACCCTTATGAACGGGAGCCCGGCCGATGTAGCCCGCGAAGTAGAACGCGTGGCGCGCAACGTCAGCATACACGGCGGCCACGTAATGAACTCGGGCGAAATGGTTCCTCGCGACACGCCCGAGGACAACGTGCGCGCCTTCGTGGAGACCACGCGAAGCGTCTGGAAGAAGCTCGCGCGGTAGCGGTGACGGGGTCGCTCGCGCATGCCCATGGCGGAGCGCGGATGCCTGCGCCCAAAGGTATGCCTGCCGCAAAAGCAGCTCGGCCAGGAAACCGTGCTGCTGCGCGTTGAGTTGCGCCAGCCGCCCAAGCGTGCCATGCTGGGCGCACGTGCTGTTCAGAGGGGGCAAGGCGATCCCGCCCCGACGCTCCATCCAATGCGGTTCGGCCGCTCGAGAATGAACAATACGTCGGACAACGGAGTGCCTGCAATGAGCGTGTTGGGACTTTCGATGACCGTGCTTGCGGCGCTGCTGGCCGCGGGGGAGAACCAGTCCGGCACAGAGCCCGGCCTCGTCTGGGTGTTTTTCAACGGCTCCAACTTGAGCCGCCCCGGCGACCGCGGTGTGGACCCCCAGGTCAACCTCGACACCGGCACGGCCATCAATGACTATTCGAGGTTGTGGTTTGGAGCCGTCACCGCGCCCATCAAGGGCGAGGTGACGTTCACCGCCGAAGCCGACAACGGCTGCCGCGTATGGATTCTCAATACCCGGATCATTGACGGATGGGCGGAGAACTCTCCCCGACAGGGAGCATTCTCGTTCGAAGATGCCGGGCAATCCGTTCCCATCCGCGTCGAGTTTTTCCAAAACGGCGGCACGGCCCACATGCGCCTGTTCTGGGAATGGCCCGGCCACGACCGCGAACTCGTGCCAGCCGCGGCATTCACGCACGCGGCGCCGGACCTCGAGGAGGCCGCCGCCTTGGCGGGAAAACCTGCGCGAAGCGCCGAGAATGTGCCGATATCACATGACTACGCCTGCCGGTATGTACCCGGCCAGCAGACGCCTCCCACGCAGCCGATTCATCTCGCCAAAGGGCCGCACCTGTTCATCGACGATTACCTGATCGCGGACTCGAACAACGTGCAGCGCGTGGTCAATGTCCCGCAGCGCGACCCCGGCATCCCCAACCCGATCGTGACCGGCAAGGAAGACGGCTGCTTCCAGCCCTATATGACCATCCTGCAGGACCCCGGCACGGGCCGTTTCCGCATCTGGTACGGCGGCCGCGCGGGCGATTCCATGGGCCAGTCTCACATCAACTACATGGAATCCACCGACGGCGTGCATTGGGAACGGCCCATGCGAACCCTTCGGGATCCCGGCCCAATCCAGTTCGGCGTCAGCGTCGTCGACCGGGGGCCCGGGTACGCCGTCGCCAGCCAGCGCTACGCCGTTTCCTGGTGGATGGACGGCGGCCTGCAGATTGCAGCATCGCCGGATGGCTTCGAGTGGACGCCCATTCGCACCGGGCCTGTCATATACCACAATCACGACATTACCGGCCTATACTTTGATCCGCAGTTCGAGCGGTATGTCGCGACCATATCGACCTACCGCGAAGGCGACACCTGGTCCGGCAACCGCCGCATCACCATGCACAGTTTCAGCACCAACCTCGTCGATTGGACCACTCCCCACTATATACTGCTTCCCGACGACTCCCTCGAACCGGGCGAGACCCAGTTCTACGCCATGGACGGCTATCTGCGCCAAGGTGACCTCCTTATCGGCATGGTGAAGGTGCTTCGCGACGATCTCAAGGCCGACGATCCTCCCGATCCCCCCGATGCTTACGGAGTGGGATATACAAGCCTGGCGTGGTCCCGCGACGGCGAGTCCTGGATCCGTGATACCACGCATTTCTTCGACCGCGACCCCCAAAAAGGCGCATGGGACCACGCCCACGCGTGGATCGATGAACAGGTGCCCGTGGGGGACGACGTCTATCTTTACTATGGCGGGTACGCCCGCGGACACAAGGTGAACCGTTTCGAGGAGCGCCAAATCGGACTGGTCAAAATCAAGCGCGACCGCTACGCCGCGCGTGAAGCGGGGCCGGAGCCCGGGCTCGTAAGAACACCTCTTCTAATACTCGAGGGAGACGGCATCACCCTCAACGCGGATGCCCAAGCCGGCGAAATCCGCGTGCAAGCCGTGGGCGAAGACGGCCAACCACTGCCCGGATTCACGTTTGCAGAGTGTAAACCCATCGCGTCCGACGCCCTCGATGCCAACGTAGTCTGGACACGCCCCCTCAGCGAGATCGTGTCAAAACCCCTGCGACTCGAGTTCCGCCTCCAAAACGCCCGGTTGTACGCGTTCGCAATTTCGCAATTTCGGGGACACAATACTCAATTATGACCATGAATGGTCAAGACACTTGTGGCAGATAGTGCGCGCGAATTCCCAATTGAGTATTGTGTCCCCGAAATTAAATCACCTGAATATTCCTCTTTCCGCCTTCGTCAACTAAGGAGGCTGGTACAGCGTTCTTGTGGTGTCAAGGGAGCAAACCGGAGGGAAGACCCATGCGAACCGCGATCCTGTGTAATGCACGTGTCGTGCCTGTTCTTGGCTTAATTGCGCTGCTGGGTATGGCGGCCGCGGGCACCGCCAGCGCACAAGAAAACAGACCGCCCGTCACCATCCCCACGGTAGCAAACGATACCGAGGCGCGTCTGGTAACCGTTGAACAGGGCGACATCAAGCTCATCGAACGCGTCCTGTGCGTATTCGAAGGAAGCCTGTCGCATATTCCCATCGAGGACATGAACACCATCGTCCTCTATGGCCGGCCCAGCGTAGTCAAAAGCGCCGAGGAGCTCATCCGCCAACTCGATCGGCCCGTACATGGAGAGTCGGCAGCAAACATCGTGTTCACTGTTGACATTCTCACAAACGTCAAGGAATTGGGCGCGGCACTGACCGAGAACGCCGCAGCCGCAGCCGAACAGGTACGCAAGGATTTCCCCGCCGGGGAACTCTTCCTCATGGACCGTATCCTGATGCGCACCCGGGACGGCAGCAGCGTTCAAGGAAATGGGTTCATTCCCCTCGGTGGCGCCCAACCGTCGACGTACCAGTTCCAGGTTGAACGCGCAACCATCGAGACCGCCCCGGAAAAGCAGGTGGTCCGGGCGGACGAGATGACGATAGGCGCGGAGCTGTTCATGCCAGAGCCCGAGGGCGATGCGGCACAGGCCGTTCCTGCGCCGCCCGTACGGCCCAGGCCCGGCGGGCAAAACCGGTATAACGTCGGCTTGCGCGCGGGCATCCTCGTCCTGCAGCCGGGACAGCCGTTCGTGGCATCCAAACAGAACCTTACGCCGGGCGAAGCCCTCTATTTCGTCGTGACAGCGCGAATCGAGGAATAGGCAAGAGATTCGGGCAGCCCCCCGGTTTGGTGCGCACACCCGGGGGCTGTCTGCTTTTTCGGAGGGGTTTCATCTCCGCGGCACGCCTCCGTTTTTGACGTTTCGTCAAGTTTGAGGTACGATCGGGACAGAACGTGTCCTGTGTTGCCCATGACCAAGGAGGCGCGGACCCCATGCCCGTCCCCGTCGCTGCCGCCCAACAGCTTCCGATCTGGAATCCCTCCGAGAACTTGTCGGACAGGGTGAAGCGGCTTCGCGACGAGTACTTTTCGTTCGATTCCCGGTCCTTCCGCAACGAAGTGATGCCGTTCAGCACCGGCACGCCCTGGGACAGCGTATTCATGGCGTCGCGGTGGACCATCGTGCCGGAGATAATGCCGTTTATCCGCGCGTACGCGGATTCGCTGCTGGCCGCGGCGGTCGTGATACCCCTCCCGGGCGATTTCTGGCACAAGCCTCTTCCGATCCGTGTCGCCACGTTTTTCCATGAGGTCCTGGCTCGCCATCTTCCGGTCAACATTCTTGAGGGCGAGCTGATTGTGGGAGGACAGTTCAACGCGGGCCTGTCTTTGTGTTTGACCAGACGCGAGGCGCGTAAGCTGGACAAGAAACTCGAGTCTTTCCGCCGGGGAGTGGTCCGGGCGTCCGATTTGGGCATCGGCAACTGCGGCGCGGTACCGGGGCACTTGATACCCGATTATCCGCGGGTGTTGCGCCAGGGTTTCGAAGGGATTCTCACCGGGATCGAGGCTGAAATCGCCCGGGAACAGGACCCGGGGCGCCGGTACACCCTCGAGTCCTTTGCGATTGCCTGCCGCGGCGCGCTGGCGTTGTCCGACCGGTATGCGGACGAAGCCGAGCGGCTGGCGGTGACCGCAGACCCCACGCGGGCCGGGGAATTGCACGAAATCGCCCGGATTTGCCGCAAGGTGCCGCGCCGCGCCGCATCGACATTTCATGAAGCGCTGCAGTCGCTGTGGTTCACCCACATGCTCATTCAGACCTGCGAATCGTATCCGGGCGCGGGGACGTCGTTCGGGCGTTTCGACCAGTTTTTGTTCCCGTATTACGATGCCGATATTGCCTCGGGTCGCATGTCGCGCGACTGGGCGCGCGAGCTGCTGCGGTGTTTCTGGGTGAAGCCCAATTACGCATATGATTTCCAGGGACGCGTCGGGCGCAATCAGGGTATCACGTCGTCGTTCGGCCAACTGGTCACGTTGTCGGGCTGCGGCCCCAACGGCGAAGACATGACTAATGACCTGACCTGGCTCTGCCTCGATGTCATCGAGGAGATGAACCTCCTCGAACCCAAGCCCAACGTCCGCATCCACGACGGCACTCCCGATGCCCTGCTCAAACGGGTATGCCAGCTTGTTGCCAAGGCGCAGGGCTCCCCTTTCCTGCTCAATTTCGACGAAACATCCATGCGCGGGCTGCGCTGGGGAGGGCTCCCCGAAGAAGACCTCTGGAACTATGCACCCGTGGGCTGCCTCGAGAATACGCGCCAGGGCGACGACCGCTCGGGCACGGTCGACGTCAATCTCAATCTCGCCAAACCGGTCGAACTCGTGATGTTCCAGGGACGCGACCAGAAAACAGGCGAACAGCTTGGCCCGCGAACGCCCGATCCGCGCACCATGGGAACCTGGGACGAATTCGAGCGGGCGTTTCGCAAACAGTTGTCGTTCTGCCTCCAGCACCTGATCGACCTGACGAACCGGGCGGACTCTGCCCGCGCCCAGTACGCTCCGACGCCGTATCTCTCGGCTTTGGTAGGAGGCTGCATCGAGAATCGCACGGACGTGACGTCCGGCGGCGCGCGGTTCAATTTCATCACGGTGGAAGGCGTCGCGCTCGCCACGGCCGCCGATTCGCTTTCGGCGGTAAAGTGTCTCGTCTTTGAAGAAAAGCGCGTCTCGATGGGCAACTTGATCGCCGCGCTCGAGGCCGATTTCGATAACGACGAACCTCTGCGGCAGCTCCTCTTGAACCGCGCGCCCAAATACGGGAACGACGAGCCCGAGGCGGACCGCATGGCCCGCGACATCACCCGCTGGTGGGCCGAAGAAGCGGCCGCATCGAGCACGCCACTCACCGGCAAGCGGTACCGCGGCGGCTACCTCTCGTGGAACTACGGCATCGCCTACGCGCCCAACACCGCTTCGACACCCGACGGGCGCAGGCGCGGCACGTACCTGTCGAACGGCGTCGCTGCTGTGCCGGGGATGGACCGCCGGGGACCCACCGCCGCGGCGTGTTCCGTGGGCCATCTCGGGCTCGAGGTCATTCCGAACGGGTCCTCGCACACCATGTCGCTGTCGCCTTCGCTGCTGCGCGACGAGGCGCAACTGACGAAGCTGGGGGCGTTCTTGCGCGGCTATTGCCGTCAGGGCGGGTCGGCGCTGCAGGTCAACATGGTCGATATCGATACCCTCCGGGCAGCCCAGAAGGACCCCGAGACCTACCGCAACCTGCTCGTGCGTGTGACGGGCTACAACGCCTATTTCACGAATCTCGGGCGCGAGATGCAGGAAGAGATCATCGCCCGCGAGGCACACCGGCTATAACAACGGCGAGGTACGAATGCCCGAACCCCTGAACTCGCAAGTTTACGCGGCATTGGAGGGCCGGTTCACCCCGAAATTCCTGGCCACTCTCGATGATTCGGGCGAACCCAACTGCGTGCCCGTGCTCACCATCCATCCCTATCACGACGGCACGCTGGTATTCGGCGAGTTCCTCATGCGGAAGTCGCGCGCTAACCTGTGCGCGTGCGACGCGGTCGGCGTTGCTGTAATCGACGAGAGCTTCCGGGGATGGAGCATCAAAGGCCGGTTCCGCGGATTCGAAACCCGGGGCGAACGGCTGGATTTCGTAAATAGGCTTCCCCTGCTCCGCTACAACGCGTATACGGGGGTTCGCGCGGCCGGCGCGATTGAAGTGGCCGATGTATCGCCCCCGATTTCAATGAGCAAGTATCGGGTGCTGGGCGATTACCTTCGCGCACGGGCCATCGCACTGTTCGCCACGCGCAACGACAACCGCTCGTGCATGCCCGTTCAAGTGGCCGAGAAGTTCCTGCGTATGGGGGCGGTGCGTGCTGCCGCATACCGCGATGGCGACGGTTTCCCCCGAGCCTTCCCGCTCATGGCATGCGTGCCGGCGGGCAGGGACCGGCTGGTCATGAGGGACCCGTTTGCCGCGGCCTATATGAAAGACATCGAGCCGGGGACCCGCCTTGCGGTCGCCGTCCTTACTCGCGAGCCTGTCGCCTACCAGGTCAAGGGAGTGTATGCAGGGAACAGGACAGGCGCCGCCTTTATCGAGCTCGACGCATGCTATAGTGCCTCCCCTCCACTCCTCGGCGAACGGCTCGACAAACCCGAAGCCCGCGCGCGAAGGGCCCCGCGATAGGTCAAGAACAACGCCGCATGAGCGTCTTGCGAGTCCCGCGCCCAGGGACGTTTCCCAGTATCTGGTATAAGCTCATCTTGAACGCTGCCGAGGCGGGCGGCAGACGGCTTTCCTCTGTAATTCCTTCCGGGCTAATGTGTTAGGAAACCCGGCCGCGCTCTTCTTGACAGAGCCGGACCCGAGACGCCAGCGGGAGAATTACTTGACATGAAACCCGTCTGCTGATAGAGTACAAGTGCAAGGGAGACGGCTGTTTATTGCAGTCTGTCAGGGATAGTTGTCCATACTTGGGGGACGACTTCCGGTGAAATCAGCTTGGATGACTTTGACTTCTGGGATGGGTGCATATCGGCCAGGCAGGACGCCAAAGCAACGGGCCGAGAGCGACGCGCTTTCGAAGCCGTAGGAGGACAGGCCAGTGCGGGGCACATATCGAATTTCTTTGCTCTTGGGCGTAGTGCTGATGGGTGTTCTGACAGTTGGATGCCCCAGTCGAACAACCGAACTCCGCCTTTCCCATTCTTCGCATGATTACGGGACAATGGAATCGGAGTTTTCCTTTTTTGTGTGGGTCACAGGCGGCAGTTCGAGCGCCCGGTTCACGTGCTCAGCCGACCAGCCGTGGATCAGCGTAAACCCAATCAACGGTACTGCTTCAACCAGCAATAGCGAGACCGAAATTCTTGTCTCTATTGACCGCACGAAATTCGATAGCGGGACGTACTCGGGAATCGTTACCGTATCCTCACCGGGCCTCGAGTCGAAGACGTTTGCGGTGCGCGCCTCCGTGGGTCTGAGCACGATCGGAGTTTCAGAGACTTCGCACGACTTCGGCGCCGAAGAGACCTCGTGGTCGTTTGATGTCTGGAACGCAGGCAGCCGGGGCACCAGTCTCGCGTATACCCTGTCGGCCGACGTACCCTGGGTTTCGCTGTCTCCGACGTCCGGCGCCAGCACCGGCAGCGATGACCGTCAAACCATTCAGGTGACTCTCGATAGAAGTCTTCTCGGAAAAGCCGTGTATTCGGGAACGATCACCGTTACATCAGAGAAGGGCGATACGAGAACCATAGCGATAAGCGCGCGTGACCCGCTTGCCGCCATCGGTTTGTCCAGCACAAGCCATAATTTCGGGACCGCCGAGACGGAGTGGTCTTTGCGCGTGTATAACGCAGGGGAAGCGGGAAGCGTGCTCGATTTCGCCGTCTCGACCGATTCCGATTGGTTATTGGTTACGCCAACAAGCGGCGTATCGACGGGTATCGACGACGAACAAGAGATTCAGGTGGTCATCGACCGGGGCGGCCTGGAGGTGGGCCAGACGTACCAGGGACAGATCACCGTGACGGCCCCTGAGCTGACGCCCCAGACCGTGTCGGTCGTGGTGCAGGTTGCCGCACCCTCGTTAGCCGTATCCACCCGGCTGCTTGACTTTGGCGGCACCGATACCCAGCGCACGTTCGGCGTGTCGAACCCCGGCCAGGCGGGCAGCGTAGCGGTATATTCCATCACCGCACCGGGCGACCCGTGGATCAGCCTTGAGCCCGCCAGCGGTTCGGTTATCGCATCGGAGGAGCCGGATATCATTACCGTCACCATCGATCGCAGCACCATGAGCAAGACGGCCCAAACCAAGGCGTTTACTCCCTATCGTACCGTTGTTAGCACGGGCGCTGACGCTATCAATGTCGTCGTGGTCGGGGGCACGGCAAAGGAAATGGGACGCAGCCTGGGCGAACTCATGGCCGATGAGATCGTGGCGAATATGACCAGTTACGAGACGTTTGCCGAGGCCGTGGGGATCGACACCGCCGCGCTTGACGACGCATGGCAGAAGGTCTCGCCTTTCATCGATCAGCAGTTCCTGGATGAACTTCAAGGCGTAGCGGATGGACTCGCCAATCGCGGTTACCCCGGACGGTATCAGAGACTGGTCCGCGTCCACATGATTCCCGTCATTGAGTCGTACTCCTGCAGCGCTATCGCGGTGTGGGGCA
>Ga0209201_1003071_pt1 | contig 15097 bp, 17 predicted proteins | sample AD_UKC055_MetaG_FD_184411 | JGI IMG/M metagenome (GOLD analysis project Ga0209201, IMG submission 184411) | Active sludge microbial communities of municipal wastewater-treating anaerobic digesters from USA - AD_UKC055_MetaG (SPAdes) (version 2) | ecosystem: Engineered > Bioreactor > Anaerobic >...
ATAACAATAGGATAAACAAGAATTTACTTGAGCAAGCGCAAAGCATTTTTACCCAAGAGTTCCTTATGCTTGACCGCATCCCAGATGGCTGGCAAGAAAGCTCTCTGCTTGGTATTGCCGATTACCTCAATGGACTCGCAATGCAAAAGTACCGTCCAAAGGATGACGAGCAAGGTCTGCCTGTTCTTAAAATCAAAGAACTGCGCCAAGGTTCCTGCGATTTTAACAGTGAATTATGTTCACCTTCCATCAAGCCGGAATATATTGTTCATGACGGCGATGTAATATTTTCATGGTCGGGCAGCCTCCTTGTTGATCTTTGGTGCGGAGGGACTTGTGGTTTGAATCAGCATTTATTCAAAGTCACATCCTCCACCTACGATAAATGGTTCTATTACGCATGGACAAACCACCATCTGCAAAAGTTCGCTGCTATCGCTGCGGACATGGCCACAACGATGGGACACATCAAGCGCGAAGAACTGTCAAAAGCAGAAGTGCTAATCCCTTCGCAATCTGACTATGACCGCATAGGTGGTCTTCTTGCTCCTCTATACGATCTTGTTATCGCTAATCGTATAGAGAACCGTAAACTTGCATCCCTGCGTGATGAGCTACTTCCTCAACTTATGTCGGGACAGCTTGATGTTTCGGAGGTGTCATTATGAATAAAAAGGAACTGAGGGTTCCCTTTAATGCTCCTCTCAACGAGCTGGACACTGAATTGCAGACCTATGGCTGCCGTCAAAACAATCCCGACATCTGCGGTAACAATGGCCTTGCTGGTGTTTGCGCTTTTGTGAGCAAGGATGGAATCTGTCGTAAGCCATCTCGTGCATGGAAGAAGCAGTACCAAAAGCTCAAGGGTTAAGCTGCTAAATTCTTGTTTATCCTATTGTTATGCTCTATTTTATCCTCCAGTGGCTGTAATATTGATACTATCTTGTCCTGCTGATTTCTTGGAGGGACAGGGACAAGCATATCTCTAAAATTAGTCTTGTTGAACTTCGGCTGTGCACTACCTGTAACTATTGAATGAAGCATGTGCTGCCCGGCATGGCTTCTTAGCCAAAAGTAGTAAAAATCATCATTTTCCTTAAACTTAACCATAATCGCATTAGGTGCGAGACTCATCTTGTACTGTAGCTGAGGACAACGAAAGACTGTACCAACATTAGCCCCAACATTTGATATTATGATTTCACCACCATATAACTTGCTTTTCCCAAGGAACTCATATGCGTGTTCATCTATAAACACAAAGTCACCCTTAAAATCATTGTTATAGTCTACGAGTCTTATCAGCACTGCAACATCTTCTTCGTCTTTATAAGTGACGTTTTTAGCCAGAGATGCAAAACTACCATTAGCCACATAATCAGTAACGAGTTCCGTTACTTCTGATATTGAAGCAAGTTCCCAACTATCTGGAATCTTTCCAAAAGGAGTATCCTTATATTTCATATCCAATCGCCCCCAATTTCCTGCGAATTTCGTCCTCAAGTTCATGAGAGCGTTCAAACATATCGGAAAGCTCTGATGTCAGTCTGGTCATTTTCTCCTCAAAAGGCTCACCATCATCTTCCTGCTCCTCGATGCCAACATAGCGTCCCGGAGTCAGAACATAGTCCTGCTTTGAGATATCCTGTATTGTTGCCACAGAGCAGAAACCCTTTTCATCCTCAAGTGTGCCGTTCTGGAATGCTTCGAATGTATCCGCGAGCTTTTGAATATCTTCCTCCGTGAAATCTCGATGCTTACGGTCTACCATATGCCCCATCTTTCGGGCATCGATAAAAACAGTCTTTCCTTTCTGCTTCTTGCTCTTTGAAATGAACCAGAGCGTCGCAGGGATCGTTACACTATAGAAAAGCTGCGGAGGCATTGCGATAATTCCTTCAATCAGGTCATCCTCGATGATCTTCTTTCTGATCTCACCCTCGCCACCACTCTGGGAAGACAGTGCTCCATTTGCAAGAACAAGTCCGATCTTGCCGTTCGGTGCAAGGTGATGAATCATATGCTGAATCCATGCAAAGTTGGCATTACTTGCAGGCGGGATTCCGTATTTCCAGCGAACATCATCCATAAGCTTGTCCTGTCCCCATGGATTATAGTTGAAGGGAGGATTGGCCAGAATGAAGTCTGCCTTCAATGTCGGATGAAGATCATTCGTAAATGTATCGGCATGATAAGCACCAAGGTCTGCATCAAGGCCACGAATCGTAAGATTCATGATGGCCATCTTCCAAGTGTCCGGATTGGCCTCCTGACCATAAATTGAAATCGAGCCTCTGTTGCCAGAGTGTGCCTGAATAAACTTCGCACTCTGTACAAACATACCGCCACTGCCACAGCAGCAATCATATACACGGCAGTTTGAATATGGCTTCAGGATTGAAACCAGTGTGTTTACGATGCTTGACGGCGTATAGAATTCACCACCGCCTTTGCCTTCCTTTTCGGCAAACTGAGCGATACAGTATTCGTAAGTTCTACCGAGGACATCTCGGTTACCTTCTGTCTCTCCCATATCCATGTTGGTAAAGAGGTCAACGACATCTCCGAGGACTCTCTTGTCCAGATCTGGACTGGCATAATTCTTTGGAAGCACGTTCTTGAGTTTCTTGTTATCGGCTTCGATTGCACGCATAGCATCATCAATAACCGTTCCGATTTCCGGCTTATGCGCTGCTGCCGCGATCTTATCCCAACGAGCATCCTCTGGCACGAAGAATACGTTATCCTCAAGATATGCATCCGGATCATCCTCGAATCCATCTCCTTCGGCCACAAGCTGTTGATACTTCTTGTCAAATGCCGTAGAGATGTACTTCAGGAAAATAAGCCCAATTATTACGTTTCTATATTCTGATGCCGGGATATGTCCCCACAACACGCAGGCCGCATCCCAGATTTGTTTTTCAAAGCCGATATTGGCAGTATTCTTTTCAGCCATTTACTTTGTCCTCACTTTCAGTAGTTTCATCAGGTATCATCTCCATAATATCGGAGACATCGCAGTTCAAGACGCCACAAATTTTAGCAAGTACACTTGTGGTGACATTCTCATCCTTTCCAAGTTTTGCAAGGGAAGAAGAGCTGATCTTTGCCGCTTCTCGCAGCTGAGTTTTTGTCATGTCTCGATCAATTAGCAGTTTCCATAATTTCTTATAACTTGTTTTCACTTTGAGCCTCCTCTACATTCCACGATTCACCATAAAGCTCACAATGGTTATCAGAAAGTTTAAGCACCTTGTTATCTGTAACGATCTTTCTCGTCTCTGTTGTATATGCATCCTGCTTATCGAACGCAATGAAAATCTGCTTCTTGCTGTCGGCGTATATTTTCATGATTCCGTCGATGGAACCGTCGCTTATATTTTTCAGGATCAGTGAATCGTGCGCTATAGCCGGGAGCGCTGTAAGATTCAATACTGCAAGGTCAAATATCACCATCCCTTTGTAGTTAGACCCGGTTCCAGTATCATCCGGTGTTTCGAAGCGATAACTGTTATATTCGTTAAAATGCAAGTGTGGCGGCTTATGCCGTTCAGCAAAGAGGGAATCATTGTATTCCTTCATTTTGTCATTTATGGCCTGCTCGATATCCGAGAGTATTGTTTCTATGGCACTCTTCAGCATATCGTCGGCTTTTTTTCTTGCGTCCTGCAGGTCGGTCAATGTCAGATACGCCTCATTCTGAGTTTTTAATGCATCAATCTTTCCCTTTATCTCGGAGTGCCTATCGAGAAACTCCTTTGACAGGTTTCCAACCATACCAAGTTCCCGGATCTGATCATTTACTGACGTCACCTGACTCTGAAGGGCTTCAATTTCACGCTGCACGCTGTCGCGTTCTGCCGCGAACTGCCCATCAAGTATTGCAGCCAGTTTTTTATGATAGCCTTCCACCTCATAGAGCTTCCGGAGATTAACTTCCGGGAAGAACTCCTGCAGGCCGGAAAGATCGGCTTCTGTGGGATATAGCCCATAACTCAGGCTCATATCAAGCAGACTTAACCGACGCTTTTTTGTTTCAATACTTTCTTCCAGCCTGAACTTTTTATCTTTCAGATCGGATTTCAGCTTGTTTTTCTCTATATCTTCCTCCGAGTGTGTTTCTACCTGTTCAGAAGTCAAAGTATCTAATTCCACCTGCAAAGAATGAATCTCCGCAAGGTTCTCGTCATATTTTTCTTTGCCGCCGACAAGGTCTGATACAAAGCGATATTTACGAGCTTCTCTGTATGCAGATAGCTTTTTCTTCTGCTCCTCCAGTCTGCTCGTGTAGTCCTCTATATCACGGTAACGATCAAACAGCTTAACCAGCCTGTCTATGGACTTTTGCATCCCATCTCCCGGTATGCCATAGAGCGGTTTGCGTTCGTTGGTATTATCCTTGCCATACACCCTGAAGAAACTACTTATAGTGGATCTGAAGGATAATCCCGGAAAATCCATGTTGTATTTTTCTTTAAGCCAATCTACAAACTCCTGCCGGGTTTTAACATCTCCAGTAAGCTCATATCCTTTTGAACAAACCTGAATTTCTTCCGGAGAGTCTGTGCTTCGGGCAAAGTAATATTCCTTCCCATCAAATTTAAAGGTATAGAAAATCGTGTGATCGCCTATATGTTTTACACCGTCGCTGGCAATATAGGTATTGCCTCCAAAGACAAAATCTATAGCCAGCAGCGCTGACGATTTCCCTATGGAATTGGTACCGTCTTCTTTTCCAAGAACAACATTAAGCCCTTCCTTGAATATTATCGGAGGTCTTACTTCATCCTTTTCCTTAAATGCGGGAGACATCATTTCTACAAGCATTTGTAAACCTCCCCCTTTTCATTAATATCAACAGCTCGGAGCGCGTAAAGGCAATCCATAACCGATAGGAAATCGGTAGGATCATCAAGCGATGGTTTTAAATCGTTATATAAATCCTTTACCAGTTTCGAACCATATTGAAGTTTTTTCAGCACCTTCGGTATTAAAGCCAAGGTGCTATTTTCATATGAATATAATTTATTTGGCAATTGCATTAGAACACCTCGCAGCTTTGTATAAAGTAAGAAACTACAATCTGGCAATAAATATCGTCCTGAAGAGTCACCCTATGTACCTTATTAGAAATCTCGGTAAAGATTTCCAGTTTACTTTTATTTGCTTTCTTTAAGCGACGATATATTGCCTTCATCTGATCCTGAACTTCTTCATAATCAATGACCTTTCTCTTATCGAGGCTGATCATGATTTCGTGAATTTTCAGGAAATACGTGGTCACATAATTATTTACTGACAAATACAATGCCAAGTCCTGTGCAGGATCGATCTTTTTATTCAGCTCTTTCGGATCAAGCGCTGCCTGAATCAGATCTTTTTCCTTGAGCTTTTTAATTCTGGTAATAACACCGGTGATTCCTTTTTCAAGAGGGAGATCATCCAGTAACCGTACACTCTGCTTATGAGTTGTAAGAACCTTCTTTTTGTCTTGCAGCTCTTTGCAGAGTTTTTTGTTGTCATCAATCAGATATGTCGCATGACACATAGGGCACATAGCGAGCAGGTTCTCCGGCTTCGCTTCCACGCTTTTATCTATGAGGCTAACTTCATATACCTTCTCGGTTTGGCCATTATTTGAAACAGTGAGTTCTCTTCCACAGTTAGGACAAAATCCTGCTGATTCTGTAAGCAGGTATTCTCCGAACTTATTTTTAAGTTCAGCCGCTCGCTTCTGCTGTTTCTGCTTCTCAAGTTCATCCTGTTGAACAAGGCCTGCCGTAGTCTGGATTATTTCTACCATCCACGCTGCGACTTTTTCTCCAACATTATCAGCATCTATCATGGCGTCATATCCGCGCAAGTCATCCGCTATTAAAGACCGCTGCGTCTCATTTCTTTCATTAATTCTTTCTATAAGAATTTCCGGAGTTAGCCTGTAAACAATCGTCTGCGCGAGCTTCTTAGACAGACCTCGTTTTGCGTAATTGCGTAAGGTCTCGTCCTTTGTCTTTACCGATGGATCTTTACTTGATCCCCATTCCTCTTCAGTAACAGTCGTGATCATAGCCATAATCTCACGGAAAAAATACGGCACGTCATCGCCGTCGGCCATGTGCTTCTTCAATATTGAAAAAAGCGTCTTAAAATCCAAAACCCTCCGTCTCCTTTCTCCGTAAGATTTGAACCACGCTGAACCACGTTGAACCAAACAAGACCCAAACTGAAAGTACCCATTTTATATACTGGTCTCAGCTTCAAACAAGCGTGCTCTGACATATCTCTGGGCGCAAAAAGCGACCGTAAATATTATAGCACGAAGTGAGCCAAAAGTCAAATATTCTGTTCGAGATATGGATATTAGGTTTGCGTTTTGAATGAAGCTTCTGTCGTGTAATGCATCGTATGATCAACGATGGCTCACGTTATTCGACAGCCAAGTAAATATGTAACACAGCTATCTGATGAGCAAGAAAGCTGCAATCCGAATCGGAGAAATCCGGAGGACTGCATTCTCTTTCTATAGGATAACTGCGCCCTTTTGAGATCTCCGGTTCGAGAAATCGAAAATCGGAGGTCTCAAAATGACAAACAAAGACAAACAACGTTACTATCCACTTCGTGACCCGGAAAATCCGTACAAGGTCACACTCACACCTATCACTGAAGAGCAGTATCGTGCCCTCTATCCGGACATCTGGGCTACCCAGAAACGTGAGCAGTATCACGGTCGCTGCATGTGCCCGAAGTATTATCTTTGGAAATGCGACGGACAGTGCGATCTGTGTGAATATCACGCTCCTGATACGGTCTCTCTCGACGAACCGCTCCCGGACGGCAATGGTACCCTCGGCGATTACATTCCCGACAGCAAACCTTCTATAGAAGATATCTACGCTGACCGTGACTTGCTGAAGCATCTTATTGCCCGTTTCCGTGAGCTTGATCCGGACGCAGACCGTATTATCCAGATGCGCCTCGACAATCCTAAGATTTCAGATCGTAAAATCGCGGAAGCCCTCGGTCGCCCGCAGCGTACCTTTGCCGACCAGATGAAGCGCTACTACACCGAGCTTCATAAGATCGAAAACAAGTAAGCATCACACTCTTTCCGACCACTGTCCCTCTTTCGGATGGTGGTCGGAATTTTTTTATAAAATCCTCCGCTCAAATCGGCAGTTCATCTCCAGTGGAAACTGGAGGTGGATATGTTATGACAGACGAAATCACAAATGTTCAATCTGGATATTTCACGCAGGAGCGGATTCAGGGCGATCTGGACTACCGTAGAGCACAGACAATCGCGAAAAAGATGCTCGATGACGGCCTCATTTCTGTGGCAGAATTCAACAAATTAACCGCCATCAATCGCGAAACTTTCTCTCCCTTGTTCGCGGAAATAATGCCGAAAATCCCTTGATATGTAGTCGCTTTAGAGTGATGTATAGACGTACGGAAAGGAGGGACTTCCCTTGAAAAAAGTCACGAAAATCGCGGAAACAGCGAGCTCGAAAGTTAAACTCAAGAAGATCAGGGTAGCCGCCTACTGCCGCGTCTCTACGGATTCCGATGCCCAGCTTGAAAGCCTTGAGGCACAGAAAACCCACTACGAAAATTACATCACATCTCGTGATGACTGGGAGTTCGCTGGACTCTATTACGACGAAGGCATTACTGGCACCAAGAAGGACAAGCGCCCAGAGCTCCTACGGCTCATTGACGACTGCAAGGCCGGTAAAGTGGACTTTGTTATCACAAAATCCATCAGCCGCTTCAGCCGGAACACAACGGACTGCTTAGAACTGGTAAGAAAACTGCTCGCCCTGCACATTCCGATTTATTTCGAGAAGGAAAATATCAACACCGGCTCAATGGAGAGCGAGCTGTTTCTGGCAATTCTCTCCAGCATGGCCGAAGGCGAGTCTGTTTCCATATCAGAAAACAGCAAGTGGTCAATCCAGAAACGCTTTGAGAGCGGCACCTATAAAGTCAGCTACCCACCCTACGGCTACGATTGGGATGGCGAGCAGATGGTAATTAATCCGGAGCAGGCGGCTGTGGTAAAAGAAATCTTCGCAGCGCTGCTCTCCGGCAAAGGCACCCACGCCATCGCGGACGACCTGAACCGGCGAGGCATTCCTACCAAGCGAAACGGACGCTGGACAGCCACAACCATTCGCGGGATGCTCTCCAATGAGAAGTATGTCGGCGACTGCCTTTTCCAGAAAACGTACTCGGATTCACGCTTTGTCCGGCACAACAATCACGGCGAGCAGACACAGTACATGGTCAAGGATCATCACGAGGCAATCATCAGCCGGGAGGACTTTGAAGCTGCTCACGCTTTTATTCACCAGCGGGCAACGGAAAAAGGTGTCGTCAAAGGGAGCGACAAATACCAGAATCGCTACACCTTCTCCGGGAAGATCATCTGCGGCGAGTGCGGCGATACCTTTAAGCGCCGGATACACAGCTGCACCGGATACAAATACACCGCATGGTGCTGCAGTACCCACATCAAGGATAAAGATAAATGCCACATGCTTTTTGTAAAGGACGATGATCTGAAGCAGGCTTTCGTCACCATGATGAACAAGCTGGTCTACGCGCACAGGATCATCCTAAAACCATATGTGGACGCATTGAAAAACACTTCGTCTGATGACTCGCTTCGGCGCATTCAGGAAATACAGACCCTACTGGCGCAGAACACAGAAAAGCGCGAGACGCTGACAAAGCTCATGACACAGGGCATCATCGACCCGATCCTTTTTAACAAAGAAACGAACGAGCTGCTTTCGCAGGCAGACAGTTTCCGGGATGAGATCAACGCCTTAAAAAACGCTGTTTCCGGAGATGTAACAAAGGTCACAGCAGCCACAGCGCTTCTGCACTTTACAGAAAAAGGTGGAATACTTCAGGAATTCGATGATGACCTGTTTAATGAATATGTGAACCGCATCATTGTCCGCTCCAGAAATGAAGTACGCTTTGAACTGAAATGCGGTCTGACGCTTCGAGAAAGGATGTGAATACATGGGACATACACCCTACGGCTACAGCATTGAAAACGGCTGCGCCACGATTAAAGAGGATGAAGCCAATAAAATACGAAAGCTCTATGAGAATTACCTCTCCGGGATGGCACTGGCCAAGGCTGCTGCCGCTGCTGGCATTGAAACCTACCACGGCACGGCAAAGCGCCTGATGGAAAACAGACACTACCTCGGAGACGATTTTTACCCGGCTATCATTGATCAGGAAACCTACGATAAAGCTGCCGCCATCCGATTTGAACGTGCCGGGAAACTTGGCAGGTTGAACAGAAAAAAGAGTGTGAAACCTGCAGCGTCTCCTACCGGCTTTCGCATGGCAGCGGCAGAGCAACACTATGAAGATCCGAGGCTGCAGGCAGAATACCTCTACAGCCTCATTGAAAGCGAGGTAAGCTAATGGGAAATGTTATGGTGATTCCGGCCAGACGGCAGGTCGGAAATACGGTAAAACAATCAGCGCAGAAAAAGCTCCGTGTTGCAGCCTACTGCCGCGTCAGCACGGATTCCGAAGAACAGGAAACAAGCTACGAGGCTCAGGTCACGCACTACACCGAGTACATTCAAAAGAATCCGGAATGGGTGCTGGCCGGCATATTTGCCGACGACGGCATTTCCGGCACCAACACCAAGAAGCGCGAGGAATTCAACCGCATGATTGACGAGTGTATGGCAGGCAACATTGATATGGTGATAACCAAATCCATCAGCAGGTTTGCGCGCAATACCCTGGACTGCCTGAAATACATCCGCCAGCTGAAGGAAAAGAATATTCCCGTGTACTTTGAAAAGGAAAACATTAACACCATGGATTCCAAGGGTGAGGTCCTGCTGACGATTATGGCATCCCTCGCTCAGCAGGAGAGCCAGTCCCTGAGCCAGAACGTGAAGCTGGGCCTGCAGTACCGCTACCAGCAGGGCGAGATTCAGGTCAACTGTGCCCGCTTCCTCGGCTACACCAAGGACGAAAACAAACATCTGGTGGTCGTGCCGGAGGAAGCCGAAGTCGTCAAGCGCATCTACCGGGAATATCTTGAAGGGGCCAGCATGCTAAAAATTGCCCGCGGGCTGGAAGCCGACGGCATCCTAAACGGCGCGGGCAAAGAACGCTGGCATACCAGCAATATCAACCAGATTCTGCGGAATGAAAAGTACATCGGAGACGCCCTATTACAGAAAACCTACACAGTTGATTTTCTCACAAAAAAGCGGGTCAAGAATAACGGCCTTGTCCCGCAATACTATGTGGAAAACAGCCATGAAGCCATCATCCCGCGTGAAATTTTCATGCAGGTGCAGGAGGAACTGGTGCGTCGGCGTTTAATCCATAAAAGCCCGAACGGAAAGAACCGGGTGTTCAGCAGCAGCCACTGTCTGGCGAACATCGTGTATTGTGGCGTTTGCGGGGAGTTTTACCGCCGGATTCACTGGTACAACCGGGGCAAAAAGTCCATTGTCTGGCGCTGCATCAGTCGCCTGGAAAACACCGGATTGTTCTGCGACGCCCGCACCGTGCCGGAAAGCCAAATCGAGCAGGTGCTGGTCAAGGCCATTAACCAAACGCTTTGCGACAGGGACACCTTCCTTTCCATTCTCAAGAAAAACATCGAAACCGTCCTAAACCATGAAAACGACACAACCCTGGCTGACATCGACAAGCGGCTCGAGGAACTTCAAACCGAGCTTTTGAAGCTGGCCAGTTCCAAAGCCGACTACGAGGATGTCGCCGACGAGATTTACCGCCTGCGCGAGGAAAAGCAAAAAGCACAGCTTGATAACGTCGGGCGGGATGAACTGAAAAAACGCATCACCGATATGGGCAACTTCCTGCAGAAACAGCCAACTTCCATTACAGAATACGACGAGGCGCTTGTCCGGCGACTGATTGAAAAAGTCACCGTCTACGAGGACAAATTCACCGTGGAATTTAAATCAAGCGTGACGGTGGATGTGAATGAATAAGGACAAAAATGAGCAGGCACCTACGAAGGGTGTCTGTCTTTTTATTTATATAAACATAGAAACAGCCATTAATATTATAAATACAATAAAAAAAGGTCCGTAAAATTTATCTAAAGCATTTTTGTTTATTCTCTTACCGAATATAGGCCCTAAGATTGCGCCGGTAATCGTACCCGATGCAAGCAGGAGTACAAGAAGCCAATTCATAGCTCCTAAGGCACTATGAGTGATAACGCCCGTAACAGCTATGAAAAATAATACCATAACTGATGTCCCAACCACCTCTAAAGAGGAAAGTCCCAAACTGTAAAGCCCTGCAAGGATAGGAGGGGTACCGCTTACACCAAGCATACCAGACATCAGCCCTCCAAGAAGGCCAAAGACAAGGCCTTTTACTACAAAAAGTTTGGAATGCGGCTTAGTCTCATTAGAGTCTAATTCTTCCACCTGTCCTTTTTCGGATAATATTTCTTTCGTACGTTTTTTCCTTTGAGAAATAACCATACCTGCTCCCATTACCAGAAGAAATATACCGAATATAATTTTAAGAACCTTCATTGGAATAATTGCTACAAGATAAGAACCGGCAATCACCCCTGCCATGCCACTGGCAATAAGCAGGATGCCAACTTTAAGTTTTACATTTCCTGCTTTGTAATGGCTTATGGAAGCAGCAAGTGTGGTTGGAATAATTGTTGCAAGAGATATGGATACAGCTTGATCCATAGGAATAGCGAATAGTCCAGTCAGCATTCCTACGTAAAAAATTCCTCCCCCTCCCCCCATAAAAGAAATTAAAAGTCCGATGATAAGACCTGCTATTGGTAATAGATAGATGGATAAATGCATATTGTGACACCTTCGTCTTTCTTTTCGTCTTTGCCTCAGCTGTATCACTTTTAAATTGATACATTATTCGCCGAATCCACTTCATGGTACAAGAAGTGGATTCGGCGAATGATAGTGCTTTATTTCACACTACTTTCCAGCAATCGGGTATGACTTATCTTATAGTTCCTGCCTCAGCTGTATCGATATCCCATTGGGATCATATACCCAGAAATAGCGGCTTTTGGCGTCCGGCGTTTTTATTTCGGAAGGATTGAGTCCTTTCGACTGAACAAGTTCGTGCTTTGCATCCAGGTCTTCTGTTTCGAAGCAAAGGGATACGCCTTTACCTTCCAGTTTTGGGGTTTGCGGCATGCAGACCAATTCAATTTCCGTTTCTCCCTTGCCGCTTGCCAAAAACACCACTTCTCCCGTTCCCGTTTTGATACGGCGGGAAATCGTCATTTCAATAATTGTTTCGTAAAATTCAATTGATTCCTCAAGTTTTTCAACCATCAAAGTTACTTGTCTGAAATGCATAATAAATCTCCTCTTTAATATAAAATATTTTTCCATTACCCTCTATATAATTTTGTAGAAAATGTGCTTTCGCACTTTCTATTACTTGAGTATCGAGGCAATGTAATGAATGATATTCCGATTGATAAGGCTTATGTTTTTCCTTTTTAAATTCCACAACAATTATTGGATAAAATCGGCTATACCATTTCCAGAATCGTCATTACTATACCTAGGCATACAAAGAATATGCTTACAATTTTCGACAGGGTTTTCTCATTTACCTTGTTGGCGTACCGCCCCCCGATAATGCCGCCGATAATAGCACCGACAGAGAGAATACATCCAAGCTGCAAGTTAAGGTTGCCTCTGTACGCATAACCGATTGTAGACGAAAGTGCAGTCATGGCCATGATGAGGGTGGAAGTGCCAATCGCCTTGTGCATCGGATAAGCCAGAACAACGATTAGTGTTATAAGGATCATGCCTCCTCCGCCCGCTCCAATCATTCCGCTGATAATGCCTATTCCGATCCCTATCACTATGGAAGAAACAATTTGCTGCCAGCCTTTTGCAAAGCGAATTTTTCTATTTGGTTGTTCCTTGTCATTCTGCTTTTTGCTATTGGCTTTGATAAACATCATTATCCCAGATAGAACAAGAATCGCGCCGAAGAGCATCGACAAGGGACCTTCGTGGATTTGACTTGCAAACAAAGAACCCAACTGCGCACCGGCAATAGACGATACCGCGATCCAAATGCCGGATTTAAGCGCTACGTTTCCGTTTCTATAATAGGTATAAGATACAGTAGCAGAGGCGATTACATCAACGAAAAGGCTTGTTCCTATAGCGGTATGAGTTTCAACGTGAAAAAGCATCGTTAAAACAGGAACGATTACCATCACGCCACTGGCACCAATCAAGCTGGTGAGACCGCCTGTGATAAGGCCGGTAATTATGGCTAACAAATAAAATATAAGATTCATAATAAAGTCTCCTGTCTGAATTTATTTCAATTAATATTAACAGCTCCAAGAATATTGAAGTTAGGTGGTAATTTAACTTTATCATCAGTGATCGCTATTATGTCTTTTGCAATAGTCAAGTCCATATATCTGCCACTGTGGTATACCTCCAATCATTCCGTTTGTTTTTTCTATATCTATAATATAACACTTTTCTTACCTTATTTCCCTCACTTCCTATTTTTCAAACAAGAGCAACATTTCTTTATACCAACATCCAGCCTGACCACACAACCCTGCCAAATCCGAAAAACATCTAAATCGACCACTCGCGAGCACCAAACATCTAAATCGACCACTCGCCAAACTATGACATCTAAATCGCTCTGTCGCGTTCAAAATCATGCCTTTGGACTTGTTCTCACGAACCAATATATTTTTGATTTTCACACATCGGATTAATTCTCTCAAATCCTGGAAAGCCCTTATTTACTGAGCTTTTCACACACTCACTTCTCAACCTTTGACATCAATACCACCGTCTCAACATGATGCTCATGGCAAAAACTATGGCCGAAATTAACATCAATGGTGCACGAAGCAACATGCGCAGAGTCATCAATACCGTGGTTTGCAATTGTGTCACATCACTGGTCAGGCGGGTCACAAGAGAGGCAGTGCTAAATTCATCTATATTGGAAAATGAAAAAGATTGCACTTTGTCAAACAGTGCCTTACGGAGATTTGCTGCAAACCCCTGGCTGGCATCAGCTGAAAATTTCATATTGATTATGCCAAATCCAATAGCAATCACTGCAAGCAATACCATAATCCCGCCCATTCCGGCGATGAAGCCAATGTCCTTTTGCGGAATGCCATTGTCCACGATTTTTGCCATTAAAAGCGGTATCATCATTTCACAAATCACATCACCAGTAACCACCAAAAAGCAATATAAAATGTTCTTTTTGTACTGCCCAATATAAGCATATAGTCTTTTTATCACTCTTGTTCACTCCTTTTCAGCAGAATGGGCAATCGTGCGCCCATTGCTTCGAGGTTTTTGATCATGCGAAGATAAAACCTTTTAAGCTGTTCCCGCTCCAGTTCCGAGAACCCTTCAAACACACCTTTGTCTATCTTGTCAAATATACCGGAGCATTCTTCTATGTAACTCATGCACTTTTTTGTGAGTGTGATAACGTTGCGTCTTAGGTCTCTTTCGTCTGGAACTTTGCATAACAGTCCTGCCTTTTCCATGCGTTTGACTGAGATTGCAACAGTGGGTGGACTGATTCCAATAGCGTCGCCAAGTTCCTTTTGGGAAGCTTTCATATCTTTTGTCTTGTATCGCAACGTAACCAGGATGTGAGGATGAGTTGCTTCGCGAAGCCCATGTTTTTCCAGTGTTGATTTTAGATAGTTGTGATGCATACGGTCAAATGTACGGAACAACCACTCAAGGTTATTTTGATCGCATTCCATCAACCAGCCTCCTTCATTTTACACAAAATAGTTTGTCAACAAACAATATTGGGATATATTTATTATGTCAACAAACAATTTCAAATATTCTGCCAAAGATTTTGAAAAGAACAGAAAGAGGAATTTTAGAGGAGTTTTATTCGATGATGTTCCTCATTTGACCATCTTTTCCAAGAACTTGAATGACAGGGTCATCGTTTTCATCCAGTCCGATTATTATCCTTGGTTTGCCATCCTTTCCTGAAAATGCGAGAACAGGTGAGCTATTCTCAATTTTAA
>Ga0209201_1003090_pt1 | contig 15040 bp, 13 predicted proteins | sample AD_UKC055_MetaG_FD_184411 | JGI IMG/M metagenome (GOLD analysis project Ga0209201, IMG submission 184411) | Active sludge microbial communities of municipal wastewater-treating anaerobic digesters from USA - AD_UKC055_MetaG (SPAdes) (version 2) | ecosystem: Engineered > Bioreactor > Anaerobic >...
CAGATCCTTTAATTCATCACGGCTGCCAACGCAAATAGTTTTACCGCAATCTTCACACTTCCATACAGGTATAGGATTACCCCAGTATCTGTTTCTGCTTATTGCCCAGTCCCGTGCTCCTTCGAGCCATTTACCAAAACGTCCGGATTTAATGTGATCAGGCTGCCAGGTAATCTTATAATTAGCAGTAAGCAGTTTGTCGCGGATCGATTCAACACCGACAAACCAGCTTCCGACAGCACGGTAAATTAGAGGACTTGAACATCTCCAGCAATGAGGATAAGAGTGAAGTATTTGATCTCTTTTTACAAGTTTACCTTCAGATTTTAAACGATCTATAATATCTTTATCACAGTCTTTTACAAATCTGCCTGTAAAATCGCTCACTTCAGCTGTAAATTTACATTCAGAGTCAACAGGACAAATAACAGGTACACCGGTACCTTTAAACACCTTATTATCTTCTTCGCCGAATCCTGGAGCTGTATGTACTATTCCTGTTCCGTCTTCTGTAGTAACAAAGTCTCCGTTAAATACACGGAAAGCACCCGCTGATCCATCTTCATTTGTATGCAATGCGGAAAAATACGGGAATAAGGGTTCGTATGTAAGCCCCAGCAGTTCACTGCCTTTTTTAGTCCAGACTGTTACATAATCTTCCGGATTTTTGTAATAGGCGCCTAAACGGGCTTTTGCCAGAATGTAAAAATCTTCACCGTCCTTAACCTTGACGTAATCAACATCAGCGCCCATGGTAAGACCAAGATTTGAGGGAAGGGTCCAGGGAGTTGTCGTCCATGCAAGAAGATAGGTATTTCCCATTAAAAGATTCTTGTCTTCTTTGATCAGTTCCTCACCTGCTCCGGTTACCTTGAAACGGACCGTAATTGCAGGATCGTGAACATCCTTATAACCGCCTAAGTTTAATTCATGATTTGAAAGAACTGTCGAACAGCGGGGACAATACGGCAGAATATAATGACCTTCATACAGTAAACCGTTTTCCCATAGCTTTTTTACAACCCACCAAATAGATTCCATATAGGCAGGTTCCATGGTTTTATAATCATTGTCAAAATCAACCCATCGTCCAAGCCTTGTTATAGTCTGTTTCCATTCTTCAACATAGCGTAAAACACTTGAGCGGCAGGCTTCATTAAATTTATCAATACCGAATTTTTCTATATCTGTTTTTGAATTTAAACCTAATTCTTTTTCTATGAGATTTTCGACCGGAAGACCATGACAATCCCAGCCGAAACGGCGTTCAACCTTTTTGCCCTTCATTGTCTGGTATCGGGGAATTATATCTTTAATTGTGCTTGGAATAAAATGACCAAAATGAGGAAGACCTGTTGCAAAGGGGGGGCCGTCATAAAAAACATATTCAGGGCTTTCAGCTCTAATTTCTATTGATTTTTTGAAGATACTGTTATCTTCCCAAAATTTTAAAACTTTTTCTTCTGCTTCAGAGAAGTTCACTTTAGGATCCACAGGTTCGTACAAAATAGTCCTCACTGTAATAATGGCATTAATATAAATCGTACAATTATCGCATAAATGGGCATATTCATCAATAGGTTTTATACTGGGTTCATTGAAAACAGTTTTAATTCGTTTACAGATAGAGAAATAAACTAACTATTCAACTCCATATTCATCTAATTTCCGGTGAAGAGTTTTTCTGCCTATTTCAAGAATATCAGCTGTTTTAGATTTATTTCCATTTTGAAAGGCTAAATTCTGCTGAATGATTATTTTTTCGGCTTCCGACAATGAAATTCCAACAGGAATTTGTATAGTATCTGCGTGAGTGTTTTGTATTACCGAGGGAGGAAGATCATCAAGAGCAATGCTGGTACCCTGACACATGACAACTGCGCTTTCCATACAATTTCTAAGCTGGCGGATGTTGCCGGGCCAATCATAGGTGTATAAGGCTGAGCGGGCCCTTGAATCTATACCGGTGATAGTTTTTCCATTTTCCCGGGCAAACTCTTCTAAAAACTGTGTTACCATAAGAGGAATATCATCCTTGCGGTCTCTCAGCGGCGGAATATGAAGGTGAACTACATTAAGACGGTAAAATAAATCCTCTCTGAATTTTCCAAGACTAATTTGCTTTTCTAAATCTTTATTTGTTGCAGCTATTACTCGCACATCTACCTGAATAGTTTCCTCGCCGCCTACCCTCTCGAATTCTTTTTCCTGCAGAACGCGAAGAAGTTTTATTTGAACATTTTGATCTATTTCGCCAATTTCATCCAGAAATATGCTGCCGCCGTGAGCTAATTCAAACCGGCCTCTTTTTCGCGCTACTGCACCGGTAAAGGAACCCTTTTCATGCCCGAATAACTCGCTTTCTAAAAGCGTTTCAGACAGGGCTGCACAATGTACCTTTATAAAGGATTTATCTTTTCTTGAAGAAAGATTATGAACGGCATTGGCAATAAGCTCCTTTCCGACTCCGCTTTCTCCTGTGATTAGTACCGAAGCTTTTGAATCGGCAACACGCCGTACCATATCAAATATCTTCTGCATTTCTGCGCTTTTACCGATTATTGATTCAAAACTTTTTTTGCTGTCAAGTTCTTCCTGAAGACTGCGGTGCTGAAGCACTAATTCTCTATTTTGCAAAGCCCTTTTTACAATTAATGTGAGACGGTCAAGACTCAAGGGTTTTGTCAAAAAATCATAAGCGCCGTTGCGCATTGCATCTACTGCGCTGTCTATACTTCCGTGGCCGGTGAGAACAATGACAGGGAGTCCTGGACTTTCCGAACTGACTTTAGCAAGCACTTCTGCCCCGCTCACCTGAGGCATCCGTAAATCAGTAATAACTAAATCAATATCACCTCGTGAAATAAGTTCGAGTCCTTCTTTTCCATCTTTTGCAAGAACGGGATTATACCCCTCAAGTTCTAAAGAGGCTGCCAAACCTTCGCGGATATTTTTCTCATCATCAATAATCAAAATATTAAACTTCATAATTAACCTGTATATAAATCTGTACTAATCTGCTGAATACTCAAGCAGTCTTTTTTCTTTTTGAGGAATTGGTAAACTTATAGTAAAAATTGTTCCTTCGCCCGGATACGACTGAACAGTAATATCGCCTGAAAATTCTTTAATAATTTTGTATACCATTGTCAGACCAAGTCCGGTGCCGGCTGCCTTTGTTGTAAAATAAGGTTCAAAAACACGATGTACGGTTTCTTCATCCATGCCTATTCCGTTATCTGCAACACGTATAACAAAAAAATCGTTTGTTGTTTTTGCACTTAAAAGTATTCTTCCGCCTTCATTAAGAGCTGCAATAGCATTTTGAACAAGATTAATTAAAACTTGTTTAAACAGCTTTTGGTCTATATTAAGCTTGGGAGCTGCATCGGGAAGCTGTGTTTCCAAACTGATATGCTGTTCTTCCAATTCCGGTTCGAAAAATGGAATAAACGATTTTATAAGAGATATAACATCAGTTAATTCTAAGGATGCACTTATGGGGCGAACAGCAAAGAGGAAATCGACTATTATTTTGTTCAGTCTCTCTATTTCTTCATTAACGACCTGCAAATACTTTTCAATAAATTTTTCGTCCGGCAGTTTTTGATCAGAAGAACGGGATTTTGAAACTGCTTTTTGAATAAGCTGAATATGAATGCTTATGCTTCCTAAGGGATTTTTAATTTCATGCGCAACACTTGCAGCAAGATTTGTTAAACTGGCAAGGTTTTCCATACGTCTAAGAAGAGTATCCTGGTTTTTCTTATCTGTAACATCATCGATTTTTACAATATTTCCAATGAGTTTTCTCTCACGAACAAGAGGAAGCGTACTAATAACAATAAACCGCTTAGCACCGCCTGATGTTTCAATAGTAAACTCTTCAGATGAATTATTTTTTTCTCTTTCTGCATTGTTCTTAATAAAAGATGCAATATCAGCATCATCAATTATCTGCCAGACATTTTGTTCGAGCCGGTTTTCATTATAGCGCCAGTCGGCAAGCCGTATTTTTAAAGGTATATAACGTTCTGCGGCCTTGTTTGCCTGCAGAAGACACCAGTTTACATCGCAAATAAGAAGTCCTGTACTAAGAGATTCAATAACGGCATCAAGTGTTTCATTTTCACTATTAATAATATCAATGAGCTGTTCTACCTGCTCGGGAGAAAGTTTTGATATTTTTTGCGAAACACGCCTGACAAAGCCTCTCATAGTCAGCTTCCGTAAATGGATGTATAGCTGAGCATGTCAGATGCAAGCTTTTCTAAGGCGGAAATTGAACTCTGGTTATAAATGGTAATGTTTTCGTAGCAATTTCTAATAAATCCGAGTCTTTTATGTGTTTGTTCAAGAATTACCGGCTTAAATGTCTCGTTGCTCTCACGTATTAATTTTCTTTGAATAGTAAAGATCTCATTAAAAAAAATTGACAACAATATACGGGGTTCAAAATTTTTAGTATTTTTTACAAGAAGCTCAATATCAGGCATATGTGAACGGCATATGTCTGCATAAAAATCCCCTGCTGTTTTTTTCACTTCATCCGGCTGAACAGGTAAAAAGCTGAATAAAAATTTCTCTATAGACAGGCCTTGTGCGTGATACACCCGGTTAATTACATCGCTCTGCTGTTCCGCAGGCCGCTCAACAAAGGCGTATGTTCTTACCCGGGACAAAATTGTCGGCATAACAGCGCCTCTTCTGCTTGTCGTTAGAATAAAAATAACATCGGAAGGCGGTTCCTCTAAAATCTTGAGCAAGGCGTTTCTAACACTTTCCTGCATCCGTTCTGCATTTTCAATTATTAATACTTTTTTTCCCTCTGCACTTGTATGACGAGCCCAAAAAGAGGCATTGCGTATATGTGAAACAGGAATAGAATCATACATAAAAGAACTTTCGAGTTTGGTACATAAATTTAGTAGTTCATCACACTTTTTCTCAAGTACCGGTATTCCCTCGACAGGTCTTGAAGGGTCAATCTCTTCAAGTAATTCATCGATTGATGAAACAATTGATGATATCTTACCTGTTTTATCGTCGTCTTCCCATAATACGGGATTAAAACGGGAAATTAGTTTTCGAATACTGCGGATAAACAGATACCGGGAAGCATTGGTATGAGATGATTGATGTTGAACTGCCTCAATAAAAGTCTTCTTTGCGGCAGCTGTTTCAAGGGTGCAGTCTCTTGGACCGGTTATAAGAAGATCCCGGCTAACCAGAGATTTATGCTGCAGGCAGGAAGGACAGGTGCACATCCAATGTCCCTTATCAGTATTTTTGCATGAAAGCACCCGCGCTAATTCCAGGGCTGCAGTAAGTTTTCCTGAAGCAGGAGGACCTGAAAAAAGTAGCGAATTAGGAAGCCTGTCGCTTAATACATCTTCGCGTAAGAGATCCGTTGCATTCTGATACAATACATTATCAAACATGCATTATCCTTGTAATACAGGATTTACAAGATTAAGTATAATTGAACTAACGCTTGCCGGCTCTGAAGCCGGAATAATAATAGGTTCAAGTCCTATGAGGGGTTGAAGAACAGCAAAAAATAGGCTGTTTGCGAGTACGGATGATAGATCAAGAAACGGCTGAATAAGCAGGAGAACACAGAGTAAGGCGCAAATGACAATTCCCTCAACCAAGCCGAGAAGAAAACCTAATGAGCGGTCAAGACCGCCCATTACAGTTCCGCTGAAAAATAATTTTTTTGTAACAACTTGTATAACTTTCAAGGCTATATATACTGCAGAAAAAATTAAAATAAAAGCGACAATAGCAGGAACTACCGGAGCAGGTATAAAGGAAGCAACAAAGGGTGTTAGATTATCAAAAAATAAAACAGCAAAAATAACAGCCAGGCCGAATGCAGCTTTGCCGAAGAATTCTGCAACAAAACCCTTTACGGCAACAAGTATTGAAAATAGAGAAATAATAACTAAAAAAAATATATCAATAAAGGCTACTGACATAAACGTTCCTCCAATTCATGAAATAATATATGTGCAATAAGTTCAGCAGAATTCTGCCCAAGAGTCATATTCTTCGCATTGACAGCATACTTTTTTCTTGTTTCGCTGTCCAGCATATTCGTTAAAACATGTTGTAATGTACGAGGATTTACATCCTCATCAAGTAATATTTCTGCAGCTCCCTGCTCTTTAAAAAGCCTTGCGTTTTCAACCTGATCGCCTCTTGTTCCGGCGCCCGATAAGGGTACTAATACCATTGGTTTACCCTGTACAGCCGCCTCCCATAAGGTGTTAGCACCGGATCTTGCCAATACTACATCACAAGCAGCCAGCACATGGCTCATCTCATTATAGATAAATTCAAATGAACGATAGTTTTCATGTACAAGAGGAAGCTCTTTTCCTATATTCTTACCAGTCTGATGAACTACAAAAAAATGATCACAAAGCCAGTTAAAACTTTCGCGAATTAAGTTATTAATCTGAAGAGCTCCGGAACTGCCGCCCAGAACAAAGAGTACCGGCATGTTTTTATGTACAGAATTTCCGTATAAAAACTGTCTGCCAAGTTCCGGATCAGAATTATAAAATATTTTTCTAACAGGATTCCCTGTTACAATGAGCTTTTGCTGAATATCTTTAGAAAAACAGGATTTCGTCTGTTCATACGATATGAAGATTTTTTTTGCACATCTGCTGTTCAACCTTGTTGCAAGGCCTGGAGAAAAATCACACTCATGGGAATACACAGGTATGTGCAGCAATTTTGCAGCATAACATGGAGGAACACTGACAAAACCGCCCTTGGAAAAAAGAAATAAAGGCTTATAGCGGATCAAGACTGAAAGAGCAGCTGCAAAACCAGATATAATTTTTATAACATCAATAAAATTCTTTATTGAAAAATACCTTCGCAATTTTCCGCAGGGGATTCCTTTAAAAAGTCCGACACTGCCGCTTTTTTCGACAATGGTTTTATCCATTCCCTCAGAATTGCCGATCCATAAGAAATTTACATTTTCAATGCCTTCTTTTTTGAGAATGCATTTAAGCTCATCACAAACCGCAAGTCCTGGATAAATATGACCGCCTGTACCGCCTCCGGTAAATGCAATATAGTTCATCTTATGCACTCTTCATAAATATGTACTAAATTTTCTTTTTTAAACAACCGGGCATAATCTAAGGCAGACATACCCATCTTGTCTTTTATTAAAGGATTTGCACCCTTCATCGCAAGAAGTTCGCATATTCTTGAATTATTTGTGCCCGTTGCTAAAACTAATAATGATTGGCCGTCTTGTGCAACAATATTAACATCGGCACCTAAATCTACTAATATCTTTGTAATATCGTAATTTGACTTCCAAACTGCATCCATTAAGGCAGAATAACCGCGATCCTGCGATATAGCATTAATATCGGCGCCTTTGTCGACGAGCCATTGAATCATCTCTTTTCTGCCGGATCTTGAAGCTACACATAACATGGGGGTGCCGGCAGAGTCTCTTTCATTTACATCCATTCCGGCCTCATAAAATAGTTCACACTGCTCAACGTTATTTTTAGCAATATGAAAAGAAAAGCAGTCCGGGGTAAAAGGAATACCGTCGTTAAAAAGTTTTCTATGAGCACTTTTTTTTGCTTTCTCTGCAATATAAAGGGGAAAGTTTTCCTCTAATTTAAGTACTAATTCATCAACACTGGTATACGAAATTGTATTTGTCATTGAAGTATGCTGAATAAACTGGTCGCTTGCGCCGGATAAAAAAAGCGGGATTTGCTTACCGAAGGTATATCCTAAAACATACATGATGAGAGGAGAAAACAATACAGAATCGGGAGCAAGAATTATTATATATGTAGATTTAAATAAGGCTTCAAAAAAGCTCATTGTTTTGTTTTTTGAAATTTTATTAAAATCACATTGAATTATACCAGGATCAAGACGAAAAATAGAATGCGCTGCATTATTCCTTTTCAATAAAGATGTTATTGCACTTATTTCACTTTCTCTGTCTTCTGTTGTAAAAATCATCCAATTCATAATTTAAAAGTATACGCTATAAAACAAGGGGATACAAGTATTTTGATATATTCTTTATTGATTTTTTTTGATTCTTTTTATAGAAGCTATAATAGCATTCATTGGTACTTCAGCCTTCAAAATACTATAGACTGATATTTACAAAAAAAAAGCTGATACTTAATTAAAAGTATCAGCTTTTTGCCGCCGGACAGGATCGAACTGTCGACACATGGATTTTCAGTCCATTGCTCTACCGACTGAGCTACAGCGGCAAGATGTTGACTATCTTATAGGCACGTAAAAAAAAAGTCAATAGCTTTACACTAGTTTTTTTTTACGTGCTATGGTAACTCTTAAAAAAGAATTACAAAAAAAGACAGCAAAATAGATACCCTACTTTGCTGTCCTTGTTTAGCGGCAATGGGACTTGAACCTATGACCGAACGGATATGAGCCGTTTGCTCTACCGACTGAGCTATGCCGCCGTAACAGAAAGAAATATAACAAAGACAAAAAAAAATGTCAATACACTCATTTTAAATAATAGATTGACACTGGGTTCGTACTATACTAAAATATTACTTTCTTGAGGAGTTAATTTTATGACAGCAGAGAACTTCAATGCGCCTTTCAAAGGCAGATCTTTAATCAATTGGATTAATTATTCACCGGAAGAAATCAACCAAATACTTGACCTGTCATTTATCGTAAAAAAGCAGGCTGCTGCCGGTGAAATTCATCAGCGTTTTATTGGTAAAACGATTGCACTCATTTTTGAAAAAAGATCCACAAGAACAAGATGCTCTTTCGAAACAGCATTTGGTGAAGAAGGCGGACATCCTGTTTTTTTATCATCACAGGACATACAGCTTGGTGCAAAGGAATCTGTAGAAGATACAGCCAGAGTATTAGGAAGAATGTTTTCTGCAATTCAATTTAGAGGGTTTTCTCAAAATCATGTGGAAACTTTGGCAAAATATTCAGGCATACCCGTGTATAACGGACTCACTGACGATTATCACCCGACACAGGTTTTGGCAGATGTAATGACGCTAAAAGAGAATTTCAGGGAGCTTAAAGGATTACACCTTGCATACTGCGGAGACGGCAGGAACAATGTTGCCCGATCGCTTATGATTATTTGTTCAAAACTTGGAATACACTTTACAATAATTAGTCCACAAGAATTGTTTCCTGATGATAAAATTATTAGCATTTGTACACCCTTCGCAAAAGTATCCGGTTCCAATATAACAATTTCCGATAAAATTTCGCTTGTAAAAGGCGCTGATTCGATTTATACTGATGTATGGACTTCTATGGGAGAAGAATCTCTCAAAAAAACTCGGACTGCCTTGCTTAATCCGTATCAGGTGAATGATGAGTTAATGCAGATGTCTGAAAAAAACAGCTGTATTTTTTTACATTGCCTACCCGCGGTAAAAGGCGAAGAAGTAACACTCGAGGTTATAGAAGGAAAACAAAGCCGGGTCTGGGACCAGGCTGAAAATCGAAAACACACAATTAAAGCAATAATGCTTTCAACATTGTAGTGTTCATTTCTGCTTGTATTTAATATCTTGTTTGGAGGATGTATGAAAAAGATTGTAATGAGCCTTGCATTGTTGGTACTTGTATCACTTCCCTTTTTTGCTCAAAATTCAGAAGAAAATAGCGGGGATTTTACTTACTTTAACGTACAGGTGTTAAGGGTATATGAACATAGGGAAGCATATTTAGTACTATATAATAAAACCAGTACAAAAATGGGGCAGGTCGCTGTTCCAAAAGAATGGTTTAAATATGACAGTACTAATCACAGCAGAGTTAGACCACTGCCTGCAGGAGTAAATCCCTACATGACCGTTATTTACAAGGATAATGCGTTTTATAAAGTGTATTTAAATATGCCGACAGACAGATCTAATTCAGCATGGGCAGTTCTTTCTCCTAATATTGATATTTCCTCAAAAATAAATAAAGAAACACTTGAAATCGAGTTTTAAGTAAATTCAAAGCTGCGGCTTTTTTAATTTTTCATTATTAAAACAGATGTGCCCGGTGCATATCTGTTTTAATACCTTAGTATAAGGAACAACAGATGACTGTGATATCTGAGGCACAACTTGGCGCTTTTAAGGAATTTATTAACTCGCATAATGCTTTTTATGTTACAGGTCATAAAGAGCCCGATGGTGATTGCTTAACAAGTGCTATTGGTGTTGCTAAAATCTTACAAAAACTAGGCAAAAAATACCAGCTTCTTTCGTCCGGTCCATTTAAACGTACAGAAATTAAAAAGTATGAAGCATTATTTTCTAAAACATGCAGCGAATTTCCTGATAATAGAAAAAATATAGGGCTTATTATTGTTGATTGTTCTGAATTTGAACGTCTCGGGGATTATGAAAGAGATGTTAAAGATTTGGACTTTTTTATTTTAGACCATCACAAAACATCCGAAGGTGCATCAAATGGTATTATTAATACAAAAGCACCGGCAACTGCATATATTGTTCAGCATCTTTACGAAAAAATTATTGGACAGATCGATGAAGAAACCGCAAAAATATTATTTTTTGGTCTTTGTACCGATACCGGTTTTTTTCGTTTTCTTGATGAATCCAGCACAGAAGTTTTTATGGCAGCAGGACGTTTAGTAAAAAGCGGCGCAAATCCCAGAGCCGCATATGCAGAAATAACCAGCGGAAAACCTTTTAGTACAAGAAAACTTTTATCTATAATGCTTGAGAGGGCTGTTCAAAAATTTGACGGAAAACTTATATACACCTACGAAACACTTGAAGATACCCGTAAATTCGGACACGAAGGAAGAGATTCAGATAGTTTATATCAGATGCTTCTTTCAGTAGACAATGTACGGGCGGTTCTTTTTATCAGGCAGGATACAGAAAAAACTTGTACAGCAGGATTCCGGTCAAAAGAGGATATTGATGTAAGTGCAATTGCCGCAATTTTTGGAGGCGGCGGACACAAAAACGCAGCTGGCTTAAGCACAACAGGAAAAATACAGCAAATTCTGCCAAAAATTTTAAAAGAATTTGAAAAAATCTTTTAAAATAATTTTTTTTACCTTATTTTAATCAATAAACCGCAATTATCATCAATCTTTTCTAATTAAAACCATATATTTACATTATTTTATTGGCATAAACCTTGCATAGTATTGTCCATTGGAGGTTTTATGAACACTGAACCAGTTGTAAATGTATGCTGTGATTTAAAGAATGGTGTAATTAATGAAAAAAAAGCTATGAGTCGCGTTTTTGAATTATTATATTCACGCAAGGCTTTTTTTGGATTAAAAAATTTAGATGATGACGAAATGAATGATTTTTTATTGTACATTTTTGAAAGTCTAAAAAAATCTTTTTATACGTTTGATATTAAAAAGTCATCTTTTTTAACGTATATTCAAAATATAGTCCGTCTTAACTATAAGAGCTGGATACGCATAAACAGTAGAATGAATTCTATTCAAAGATATATTCTGCATCATTCAAAAAATGAATATCTTGAAGAAAATTCAGATCCTCTGGTTTTTACAGAAAATATGACATCTTATAATGAAAAGAGCTCAGAACGCCCGTGCCTGGACAATTTTCAGTTACTGGCAGTAGCTTTAAAATCTTCCTACTTTTTAACTCCGAATCATATAATGAAACTATCGCAGAGAACAGGCTACACAGAGGATTATATTTGGAAGCTGAAAAAAAGTGTTGATGATTTTATGAAAGAAAATTATCTAAAAAATGAAACAAGAATTGAAAAAGTTAATAAAAGCTACTTTTATAGACAGAGGGCGCTTGAGACGCTCTCAAAACTGCCGGATAATCACCCCTATTATGCTAAAGTATATAAGACATTTATATTTCATGACACTAATTGGAAAAACAGACGTATGAATATACGATATAGAACAGTAATTCCTGTCAACAGCTATTTAGCAAGACTTCTTAATGTGTCGGAAGCAGTGATTATTAGAGCAGTTGCCAAGGCAAAAAAAATATCTGCTGCCGGTAGTAAAAACATGTAATTTTTCTTATAATTGCTTTTATGGAAATATTTTTAGCAAGCGGAAATGCACATAAAAAAATTGAAATTCAAGAATTATTCCCGGAACATACATTTCTCATTCCAAAAGATAGAGGAATAACTTTTGATCCGGAAGAAAATGGAAATAGTTTTTTTGAAAACAGTCTTATAAAAGCAAAAAAATTATGGGAAATTGTACACCAGCCGGTCATTGCAGATGATTCAGGTATATGCGTCAGCATATTGCATAATAGACCGGGAATTTACTCTGCCCGATATTGCGGTAAAGATGCAGAAATCGGATCAATGCCCTTGTCCTCGGGAGAACAAAACCGTCTCCTTATAGAAGAGATTAATTATACGATAAGATCTCAAAGACTCAAGGGTCCAGCTGAAACACTGCGCAGGTGCTTCTATGTCTGTTCAATGGTCTTTTATTATGACGACTTTAAGTATGCAAGCGTTCAAGAAACCATGGAAGGATACGTTATTTCTGACATTAATCAACAAAGAGGTAAAGGCGGCTTTGGCTATGATCCAATTGTTTTTTTACCTGCTTATGAAAAAACAGTTGCAGAACTTACACCTGATGAAAAAAACCGGATTTCTCATAGAGGTAAAGCGTGCGCCCTTTTAAAACCGCTTATTCAACTTACAGAAAAAAGCTCAGAAGACCGACAAATCATTTCTAATAGTTACTAAAGAATTTTTTACAATTAATCAAATTTTAAGTTAAGTTTTGACCATTTCGTGCCGACATAGTAAGTGGGAAAAAGCAATTATTCAGTATCGTTGATAAGGAACAGCTGCTCTCCCGACTGTGTACATTTTCACGTATGTAGCCTTGCAAACGTGCAAATATCACAAAGGCAGCAAGGATGCTGCCTAACACATTCCATGGAGGAAAAATATGGTCATCAACCACAACATGTCGGCAATGTATTCCAACCGCACACTCGGAGTAACGAATTCCCGTTCTGCGAAGGATATGGAAAGACTCTCATCAGGTATGAAAATTAATCGTGCCGGTGATGACGCATCAGGTTTGGCAGTTTCTGAAAAAATGAGAAGCCAGATCCGCGGCTTGAATCAGGCATCACAGAATGCATCAAATGCTATCAGTTTCATTCAGGCTACTGAAGGATACCTTCAGAGCACGACTGACATTGTTCAGCGTATTCGTGAGCTTGCAGTTCAGTCTTCAAACGGTATTTATTCCGATGAAGACAGAATGCAGATTCAGGTTGAAGTTTCACAGCTTATTGCAGAAGTAGACCGTGTTGCAAGTCAGGCCCAATTTAACGGCATGAACATGTTAACAGGACGCTTTGCGCAACAGACTGGCGAGAATGTCGTAACAGCGTCAATGTGGTTCCATATCGGTGCTAACATGGATCAGCGTGTAAATGTTTTCATAGGTACTATGACTGCAGGAGCACTTGGTCTTCGTGAATTAGGTTCAGAACAAATTATGAGCCTTGCTGCGCCGGATGATGCCAACCGTTCAATCGGTACTCTCGATGAAGCTCTCAAAAAGATTAACAAACAGAGAGCTGATCTTGGTGCTTATCAGAACCGTCTGGATTATACTGTAGCAGGCATTGATATTGCTGCAGAAAATCTACAGGCTGCTGAATCACGTATCCGCGATACAGATATGGCTGCACAGATGGTTGAATTCACCAAGAATCAGGTACTTACACAGGCTGGAACAGCAATGCTTGCTCAAGCTAATGCTCAGTCCCAGAGTGTATTGTCACTGCTTCAGTAGGGTACAGTAAATAGCTTGCGGGATAGACTTTAGTCTATTCCGCGGCTTTTGAACGTTACTACCCTATTCCGCAGCCAATTTTCATAATCACTAAATTCTTCATGTTTGTACTTTCACAGTATGGACGATTAATACTTTTGTGTTGTATAATATAACACGAGAGATCCTTTTGCATAAATTGTTCTACCGGCAGGCGCAAAGCCGGTTGTAACGTAAAAGTGCTAAAGGGCATAAAGCATGGAAGGCTTTATGTATTAAACAACATGGAGGGTATGTATGATTATTAATCATAACATGAGTTCTATGTATGCTAACCGCACATTGGGAGTTACCAATTCTCAATTAGCAGGCAACATAGAAAAACTCAGTTCCGGTCAGCGCATAAATAAGGCTGGCGACGATGCATCCGGTTTAGCTGTGTCTGAAAAAATGCGTACACAGGTACGCGGTTTAAATCAGGCTGAAAAGAACATCCAAAACGGTGTATCTTTTATTCAGACAACCGAAGGATACCTTGAAGAAACAACAGAGATTCTTCAGCGCATTCGTGAACTTTCAGTTCAATCTTCAAACGGTATTTATACCGATGAAGACAGAATGCAGATTCAAGTAGAAGTTTCACAACTTGTTTCAGAAGTAGACCGTATCGCAAGTCAGGCTCAGTTTAACGGAATGAACATGCTTACAGGAGCTTTTGCAGCAGATTCTGCTGTAGGAAGAGTAATGCAGCTTCATATCGGTGCAAACGTAGACCAGAATGCTCGTATTTACATCGGCACAATGACAGCTCAGGCACTCGGCTTGACTGGTGCTCAGGGTTCTGATGAGAAGATTTCAATCTCTTCACCAGACGCCGCTAATATGGCAATTTCTACATTAGATGAAGCAATGAAATCTGTTAACAGACAAAGAGCGGACCTTGGCGCATATCAAAACCGTTTTGAAATTGCAGCAAAAGGTATTGCTGTAGCTTCTGAAAATATTCAGGCTGCAGAGTCCCGCATCCGCGATACAGACATGGCTTCTGAAATTGTAGAATATACAAAGAACCAGATTCTCACACAATCTGGAGCTGCAATGCTGGTACAGGCAAATACTCAGTCACAAAACGTACTTAAGCTGCTTAGCTAGCATTACACAATCATTAAAGAGAATACTGGATGTCATCTTTTTAATGAATTACTTGGTAATCGGAGGAGGTGC
>Ga0209201_1003093_pt1 | contig 15009 bp, 12 predicted proteins | sample AD_UKC055_MetaG_FD_184411 | JGI IMG/M metagenome (GOLD analysis project Ga0209201, IMG submission 184411) | Active sludge microbial communities of municipal wastewater-treating anaerobic digesters from USA - AD_UKC055_MetaG (SPAdes) (version 2) | ecosystem: Engineered > Bioreactor > Anaerobic >...
GTTTGGACTGTCATAAAGATGTATTTCGTTCTCACCGATCATTTCCTGAAGTATTTCAGGTTTTGATGCAGTAAGGACGTTTCCCCTGTCGGTATGAACCCAGCCCAGATCGCCATACCAGGTGGTTCCCATACCATGTTCAAGCCTTGATGAACTGGCGACTCTCATTTCGATACCGTTTGCATATTTACACATGAAGTCATATTCAACCGGAGCATTATAGATACCTTCCGGCGGATAAACTCCTGATCCTGAAATTTCAACAGGACCGGTATGTTCCAGACCTGCGCCCCAGTTGGCAATATCGATATGATGACCGGCCCAGTCGGTAAGCTGTCCCCCTGAATAGTCGAGGATCCACCTCCAGTCCCAGTGGCTTACACCCCGGTAAGGCACTTTTGGCGCAGGTCCGAGCCACATTTCCCAGTTCAGTTCGGGCGGTACCTCTTTGACGGGCGGAGTCCCTATCGTCCTTCCTCCATCGGGTAATCCTACAACGATCTTTGAGATCTTCCCTACCCTTCCGTTGATGGCAAGTTCCGCTCCACGGCGAAAATGAGGCTGAGATCTCTGCCAGCTTCCCGTCTGCCAGATAATATTGTTCTTCTTAACTGCAGCCACAATGATCTGACCGTCATTAATGGTCCTGCATATAGGTTTTTCGCCATAAACATTCAGCTTTTTGTTGACAGCAGCAGTATAGATTATCCCATGCCAGTGATCAGGTAAAGCAATTGATACTGCATCAAGCTGTTCTTTTTCAAGGAATTCCCTAAAATCTGAATACGTACGGCAATCCTGGCTGTTATTGGCTTTATCCACAACTTCCTTTGCCCTGTTCAGCCTGACTGAATCCACATCGCAGACTGCAACAAACCTGACTGCATCCTTAAGTCTCAGGAAATCCCTCATATTGGACATTCCCTGTGAGCCTGTCCCGATTGCACCGATAACAACCCTGTCTGACGGTGCCGTACCTTTCCCCATCCCCAGGACTGAGGAGGGAATTATCTCGGGGATCACAAAAGCACCTGCAGCAATTGCAGCAGAACGCCTTAGAAAATCTCTTCTTGATGATTTTTCTGACATATCTTAAATTATTTGACCATTAAAGGCTGGTTTGACTGTGGTAATGACCGGAGTACCAGGCACGGGTGTCGGAAAGGCCATATCGACCTTACCGAATTCAAGCTTCGCAGGACCAAGATCCATATCGGATTTATAGATCTCATCCCATGTTATCGCACGCCCGGTATAGGCAGCCGTTCTTCCCATTATTGCAGTAAGTGTGGAAAGAGCTGTCTGTTCGGCTTCATTAACATATTCACCTGTCCGGATTGCATATACCAGATGCATATGCTCCTGAACATAAGGAGGAATAACTGTCTGGTTCATCGGATTTCCATTCTCATCCTTCGGGTATTCAAACTGCCAGATTACATTTCCTTTGAGATCCCAGATAGTGTTCTGACAATTTGTATATCCTTCGGTTCCCATTATGATTTCTCCGGTAGCGTTGGCACAACTGTCTATCTGCCTGCACATACTGTGAGAACTGATCCCGTTCCCGTAATCAAAATCTATGCTGAAGAAATCATACTGATCGCCGGTGACCCTTCTGGCCCTGCCTCCATAACCAATGGCTTTTTCGGGAACTTTCCCGAGGAACCAGTTTATCACATCGATATTATGTACATGTGTATCCAGGATATGGTCTCCACATAACCAGCAGAAGTTGTTCCAGTTCCTGATCATATAGGTCATATCGTCCCATCCGGGTTCCCTTTCCCTGAACCAGACATGATCCTGGTTCCAGAAGGCTTTCGCCGAGGTAATTGTTCCAATGGCTCCGGCGGCAACCTTCTTATATGTTTCAATATAATCTTCCTGGTGCCTCCGCTGTGTTCCAGTAACAACATTTAGTCCGACAGATTCTGCTTTTTTGGCTGAAGTGATGATTGACCTTATACCTACCGGATCAACAGCAAGAGGTTTTTCCAGGAAAGCATGCTTACCTTTAAGTACCGCCTCAAGAAAATGATCGGGCCGGAACTGTGGGGGTGTGGCAAGGATGACGACATCCACATCAGGAATAGCCATTGCCTTCTTATATCCGTCGAAGCCTGTAAAACAGTTCTCCTCAGGGATCGGAAGGTTGAATGAGGCAAATCTCTCACGGCACGCATCGATCTTATCCTGGAAGACATCTGCAAGAGCAATTATCTCAAGATCCGGTCCTGAGCTTATGAAATTTATTGCAGCGCCTGTTCCCCTGGCCCCTGCCCCAATAAGCGCTGCTCTGAGCTTTTTCCCTTTGGGAGCCCCTCTCAGAACCGGAGGCAGGCCGAGTTCCTTATTATCGGGAGCCTTTTTGCAGCCTGAAATGATTGCACCTGCGCCTGCAAGACCTATTCCCGCAAGTGCCGCTGTTCCGATGAATTTTCTTCTGTTGATATTGTCCATTTTATAAGGAATTATTAACGAGTATCAGTCTTCCCGGCAGTTGTATCGATCTCACATACAACCCTGAATCCCACATCGATGCAATCGGAATACCACCAGATGCTCTTTGGCATCTGCGGATCGGTTACAAGCCAGGCTTTTGTCTTCGTGAAATCACGGGCAGCGCTGCGGACATCTTTTGCATCGCTCTTGAATGATCCCCCTCTGATCACATGTTCCTGACCTTTCAGCGGTCCCCGCGGATCTACTCTGGTCGAATCTGCTATATAGAAATCAGGAGAATAGAAATCGAGACAGAATTCAGCTACATTGCCCGACATGTTCTTCAGCCCGAAAGGATTTGGTAAGACAAATGACGGCTCCTCTGTTTTGGAAGCGCTGTTTACCGAATAAACAACCCTGGAGGCAATATTCGCGGTATCGGGTTTGATCAATCTCTTCAGGAATCCCTCAGAAGTATATTTTTTGGGGTCGCCTTCGAAGAAATAAGGAGTTTCGGTGCCTCCTCTGCATGCAAATTCCCATTCAGCTTCTGTGGGAAGCCTGTATTTCTTACCTGTCACCTGTGAAAGCCACTGGCAGTAAACGCTGGCTGCATGCCACGACATTGTAATTGCCGGCCTGGAACCTTTTCCCCAGCCCTGGTCCGGGGCGCCCCACGGAGGTGTGGCCCCGCTTATCGCATCAGTCTTTTGCGTGGTTACAACCTGTCCCTCCGTCCTTCCCTGGGAACTTGTTGCTCTGAAAAAGGCCATATATTCATCCCAGGTAACTTCAGTCTCGGCTATCCAGAAGGGGGAAAGCGTCACCTTCCTTACAGGTCCTTCATCCGGATCACGAAGAGGCTCATCATCAGGACTACCCATATTGAATGTCCCTCCGGGCAGGGCAATCATATTGAAAGAGACTCTCGTACCCGGGATCATCTCGGTAAAGTTGTTGAATCCCGTAACCTTTGCCGGTTCTGCAAATGGCGGTTCTGTTGATGTGACTGTCACACCAAAGCTCGAATCGTGAGCATGTAAAGCCGCATTTTTGTCATAGTGCCCCACATTAAGATGACAATTCAGACAACTGACAGGTTCCTTACTTGTAGTATATAAAAGATGGGCATTCCCCCCGTTAACAGATAATGTAAGAGGAAAGAGATTCTCATGGCACTCAGTGCAGGAGTTCTCATATACCAGTTTTTTGGCATTCTCCAGAAGCTTCTTTTTTCCCCAGTCAATCTCAGCTGTATCTTTGAAAAGATATCCATAAAGATCCTTCAGGCCGGTTCTGGCTTTGGCAAAAAAATATCCCTCTCCTTCCGGAGGGAGATGGCATTGTACGCAATGGACAATAGTACCCGAACTGTTATTGTGATGAGTTGACAGCTTCCAGCTCTGATCGGCATGAGGATGTACATGGCAAATCATACAGAACCTGTCAGTAGATGTTGTCTTCATCAAAAACCTGTAGGGTATTATCAGCAGGGCGAAAACAACCAAACCTGAAATAAAGAACCAGACTTTTGTCCTGCGTCCGACAGAAGCCTTTTGTCTATTCTTATGGAAAATCATGCTTATGGGAAAGAATTCAATTAAAACTTGCTAAAGTTAATTGAATAAATCATTTCCCAATAGGTTCGGGAGTTAAAATTATTTAAAGTGGCGTGCGGCGTGCGGCGCATAACCGTCAACTTAAGGCATTTTGGGGACATAAGTTTCTCCTCCTTTTTTTAAGGAGGGGTGGCCAGACCACAAAATCATCTGATGTGCAGAAATATAGATATTCTGGCCGGGGTGGTTTATTATATTCAGAGACATAAATTCCCGTTTTCTAATTCCGTTTTAACCACCCCGGCCGGGAAAAAGACAATTGTTAACGATTCAAAATTTGCAACCCCGGCCACCCCTTCCCGCCTCAGGCGGGAGGAAAGTTATTTAGCTACAATCCAGATAATTACAGTAGTTTTCATCATTTTTGGATTTCTTAGATTGACGGCTATGGAATGCGGTTACCGGTTCGTCCATCTTCTATTGCTAAAAGGAAACCGGATGCCGCACGTCGAAAGCCGGATGCCGGATACCTGACGCCGCACGCCGCACGTCGGAAGCCGGATGCCGGATGCCGGAAGCCGCATTTAGCCTGTCAGAACCTCTTTGTATAGCCGTGGCAATAAGGGACCTTGCTGTTCAGAAAATAATAATCCTGATGGTATTTCTCTGCATCATAAAATTCCGAAGCCCGGGTAACAGCTGTTGCGATCTTATATCCTTTATCCCTCAGAATTTTAAGATTTTTCTCAATGATATTTTTCTGTTCCTCATTCAGGTAAAATATTTCAGACCGGTACTGTTCGCCTATGTCAGGACCCTGTCCCCCGACCTGAGTGGGATCATGTATCTCGAGGAATAATTTAAGAAGTGTTTCATAATTTGTCTTATCCGGATCATAAATGATCTTAACAGCTTCGGCATGACCTGTTTTTCCGGTGCAGACCTCTTTATATGACGGATTTTTAACATGTCCGCCCGTATATCCTGAAGTGACTGATATTACTCCCGGTGCTTTCTGAAGGAAATACTCAACTCCCCAGAAACAGCCTCCTGCAAAGATTGCAGTACCATATCTTCCGCTTTCGAGAACTGCCGGAACGAAATCGAGTGAGACAGAATTGACACAATGCCTGAGATTCTTCTTAGTGAACATTTCCCCTGTGAAAACATGTCCCAGGTGAGCCCCGCATGACGCACATGTTATCTCAGTCCTCCTGCCATCAGCATCAACAGACCTGTTTACTGCTCCTTTGATCTCGTCGTCAAAGCTCGGCCAGCCGCAGTCTGATTCAAACTTGTCTGTAGAACGATAAAGTGCGGCTCCGCACTTCTTACAGACATATGTACCTGATTCTTTGTATGTTGTAAACTTTCCTGTGAAGGGGGTCTCTGTTCCCTTATCATTAATCACGGCAGCTTCCTGCCGGCTCAAAGAATTATAAGGCAGCTTTTCCTGCGAAAATGACACGTTACTCATTGTAAGAAATAATATAATAAACAGAAATGACGTTATCTTATTTTTCACGTTCTCTGGTTTTCATGGATAACAAAGATAATTGATAAAAGTTGAGTTCTTTTATTCAAAAAGGTGAACATTTTTTACTTTAATACGTTATAAGAGTTCGATCCGGCAGTATAAAACTCGTTGATATAAATGAAATTAACAAATTATATTCTGGCACAGAGTTTGTTTTCTCATGAAAAATCGTACTTTTGTATTTAATTTTTTTATAGTTCATATGAAGAAAGTTGCTGTAATACTGGTTTTATTTGTTGTTACTGTATTTATTGTAAGTTCATGTAACAGTAAAGTATGCCCCGCATACAGTAAGGCTGAAACAGAACAACCCGGAGAGGTAGGCTGATATTGTCGTCTCTTCATATAATCCCATTTTTTAAGGTAGCACTGACATGAAAAAGCTGCTTATTCTGATTTTCATTCTGTTACACGGAGCAGTTCTTCTCCGTGCCCAGGGAGAAATTAATGAGCAGCAACAGGTCTTTTTCCGGAATGAAAGATCTTTCGGGATCATGATCAATTCAGATGGTTTCGGCATTGGCTATCGTGAAGGAAAAAGGATCAATTACCTTAATAAGCGGATACTGGAATTTGATCTGGGAACCCTCAGGCATCCCAAGGAGTATCGTCAGAGCAATCCGTATACACAGGGAACGGGAACCTTCGTTTTCGGCAAGCTCAACAGTGTCTTTTACATCAGGGGTGGAATTGGTCATCAGCATGAGCTGTTCCCGAAAGAGGATGCAGGAGGTATAGCTGTAAGGTATTTTATTTCTGCCGGTCCCGTAATCGGACTTTATAAACCAATTTATTACAGGGTTCTGTACCCTGTCGGCGGCACTCTTAACGAATATGAGCTGAGAGAGGAAAAGTTTGATATTACTATTCATGATCCCACGATGATCTACAGTAAAGCCGGTATTTTTAAAGGAGTGAATGAAACAAAGGCTTTACCCGGACTGTATGCAAAGGGAGGATTCAATTTTGAATACAGTCGCGAAGACAAGATCATTCATGCAATAGAGATAGGAGCCCAGGTAAATGCATTTCCAAAGAAAATCCCAATAATGGCCAGCGATGACAACAAAGCCATATTCTTCTCAATATTTGCAAGTTACAGATTTGGTGTTATTGTAGATCCGCTTCATCCCGAAGATTACACACTGACAAATCTGTTCCGCAGGAAAAAAGAATAAGGTATCCTGCTTTCACGTTGCTGATTTTCCGAAAATGATTATTTTTGTGGTCGATTTTGAAGTATTAACCAATTTATCTATACAGGTATGTCAAAAATTAAAGTAGCTATTAACGGCTTTGGCAGAATCGGCCGTAATGTGTTTAAAATTGCTTTCGAAAGAAACGATATTGAGATCGTCGGTATAAATGACATTACCGATACCCAGACTCTGGCTCATCTGCTCAAATATGATTCAACCCAGGGCAAATTCCCCGGAGTAACATATGATGCTGAGAATATTATAGTTAATGGCGTGAAAGTGAAGGTTACAGCTGAAAAGAACCCCGCAAACATTCCATGGAGCCAGAAACCAGATGTCGTTATCGAATCAACCGGTGTTTTCACATCAAAGGAAAGCCCCAAAGGCGGTTATGGCGACCACCTGAAAAATGGTGCAAAGAAAGTTCTTCTTACTGTTCCAGCAAAAGACGCTATCGATGCCATGATAGTTCTCGGTGTTAATGAAGATCACCTGAAACCCGAGCACCAGTGCGTTTCAAACGCTTCATGCACAACCAACTGCCTGGCTCCTGTAGCAAAAGTCCTGAACGATAATTTCGGAATCGAAATCGGTTATATGACAACTATCCACTCATATACAAACGACCAGAGGATCCTCGATCTTCCGCACAAGGATCTCAGAAGAGCAAGATCTGCCGCTTTATCACAGATACCAACAACCACAGGCGCAGCTAAAGCAGTAGGAAAAGTCATTCCCGAACTGAAAGGAAAGCTCGACGGAGTATCAGTAAGGGTCCCCACCCCTACCGGATCACTGGTTGACCTTGTTGCCGTTCTTAAGAAAGAGGTTACAAAAGAGGAGATCAATGCAGCAATGAAGAAAGCAGCAGAAGGTCCGATGAAAGGTATTCTCGAATATACCGAAGATCCTATCGTTTCCGCTGACGTAATCCATACCACAGCATCATCAATATTCGATGCCCTCAGCACAATGGTGAACGGAAAGATGGTGAAGGTAATGTCATGGTATGATAATGAATGGGGATATTCCTGCAGGGTCGTTGACCTGATACCATTACTAATGAGATAGCACACCTGTTACCCGTAGAGACGCCCAGATTGGGCGTCTTTTTTTTGGATATAATCGTAGAGACGCCCAAATTGGGCGTCTCTACATTACGATATAACGGCACAGAGACGCCCAAATTGGGCGTCTCTACGTTACGATGTGACGGTCGATTATTCGTACCGTAATGCCTCGATCGGATCAATGTTGGCGGCCTTGACCGCCGGGGCATATCCCGAAACAACCCCAACAAGGAAACAGACAAGCACTCCCATGAAAGCCCACAGCCAGGGTATTATGAAACTTGACTTGAGCGCCGATGCCACAAGATTGCCGATCAGGATCCCCAGGATAATGCCGAAGATACCGCCAAGCTGACCGATCATAACAGATTCAAAAAGAAACTGGTATTTTATTGTTACAGGCTTTGCACCAATGGCTTTCCTGACACCAATCTCCCTTGTCCGCTCAGTAACTGAAACAAGCATAATGTTCATTAATCCCACAGCAGCACCAAACAACGTAATTATCCCTATAAGTGTCGCTGCAAGGGTAACGAATTTTATATTTTTAAGAAGAAGGGCAACAATCGTATCGCTCTTGGCAATATTAAAATCCGATTCATCACGGGGATGAAGATTGCGGACAATCCTGAAAACCGCTTCCGCTTCACCTGCCATTATATCAAGATTAACAGGATTCATCGGCATTATAGTTATCCTGAAATTAAGGTTCGGCCGTGAAAAATATTGCCTGGCAGCAGTTATTGGAATGAAACAGATCTTATCATCGCTTGTTGCACTGGCACCTTTACTTTTCAGTATACCGGAAACCTTAAGCTTCAGACCGGCTATTGAGACTTCCTCTCCCAGAGGATCGATTCCTGTCGGGAAAAGATCCTTCGCGATCTCCGAACCCAGGATTATAATCCTCCTGTTCAGACGAAGCTCTTCCTGAGTAAAATCCCTGCCGGCTTCAATCTCATATCCCGATACGGTAACATAGTTCTCATCCACACCCATTAAGGTGATATTGGGATTGGTTTCCTCCTGTCCGTACTTTACAGTTGCCAGGTCGGTTGCCCGGAAAGATATCGAAACCCATGCCGGTTCTGTAAAGGCAGCCTTGAAATCCGTTGCCTGCCTGTATGAAATATATGAGTAATTCTTCGACCTCACCCTGTCATTCATCACCTGAATATTCATCCCCCTCGATGTAATGCTGAATGAATTGGCTCCCATCATGGTGAACTGATCCGTAAGAGAATTCTTTATGGCATCAATGGCTGTAAGTATCCCGATCAGTGCCATAATACCAAATGCAATTATGCATATTGTAAGGATCGAGCGTACCTTGTTCGACTTTATCGCTCTTAATGCGATCCTTAGATTCTCCCTCACAATTCCTTTCTTCATATTTAATAAGCTGCCTGTTAAACTGCCAATACGTTTGAAAAAATAAAAGTAAACATTTTTATGCATCAGCCTTAGTATATCAGGCATTAAAAATTTTTTAAAATAATTAAGGATTTAGTTGCATAACTAACTTATTCGTTATATATTCGTAGGGTCATTCCATTAAATAAGAATTAAGAACATTTATTATGAGAGAACTAACCCGTGCAGAAGAAGAAGTTATGCAGGTACTCTGGAAAATAGAAAAGGGTTTTGTAAAGGACATCCTTGAACATTTCAAAGAGCCAAAGCCGGCATACAACACGATCAGTACCATTGTCCGGATATTGCAGGACAAAGGTTTTGTTGACCACAAAGCGTATGGAAGGACGCATGAGTATTATCCTGTGGTTACCAAGGATGATTATTCAAAATCTCATCTGAGTAACTTCGTAAACGATTATTTCTCCAATTCTTTCGGAAAGATGGTCAGTTTCTTTGCAAAAGAAAAGCACATCTCGGTAAAAGAAATGGAAGAGATCATGAAGATCATGGAAAGTGAAGTTAAAAAACAAAAATCCGGAAAATGAATCAGTTCTTTTTATACCTGCTTAAGGTTGCAACAGCTCTGGCATTCTTTTATATTGTCTATCATTTCTTCCTGAGCCGGGATACCATGTACAGCCGCAATCGTTTTTTTATACTTCTTTCACTGGTTTCATCGCTTATCCTGCCTCTGATAACAATTAAGACCAGACAGCCTCTTGATATACAGTTCTTTGGAAAAGATCTTACAGGGGTTGTTATCACGGGTACGGCTGAAAATGATGAATCATGGCGGGCAATCCTTTCATCTGCAGGTATTATGAAGATCATATTCATAATCTATCTGTCGGGTGTAATTCTGCTTAGTGTAAAACTGATGGTTGAAATGTCACACCTTCTTCTTATTGTTTCCAGGAAAAAGGTCAACGGCAATAAAGTGATCAGATTGTCGGGCAATAAAGTATCGGGATTTACTGCATTCGGGCACATTTTCATTGATGAAGTACTGAGTGCAGGCGATGAAGAGGAGATAATAAAGCATGAGCAGAAGCATCTTGACCGGAAACATTTCTTTGATATTGTTTTCATTGAGCTTGTCAAGATATTACAGTGGTTCAATCCCGTTGTCTACATGTTTGACAGGTCACTGAGGGCGGTCCATGAGTATCAGGCCGATGATGAGTGTCTGAGTTCAGGCATACCGGTAATAAGCTACCAGGGACTGATGTTAAACCAGGTTTTCAAAACCAGGGTTTTCAGTGCAACAAGCAGATTTTCAAATCCAACACTTATAAAAAAACGAATGATCATGATGACAAAAAAACGTTCCAAAGCTCCGGCAAACCTGAAGATGCTCCTGGTTTTGCCATTTGTTGCACTGTTGCTGATAATCTTTTCCACCTGTGCGAAGAAATCTTTTGATAATTTTGCAGGAAGTGATACTCCCCCACCGTCCGGTACAGACATGGTTGCGGTTGAAAATTCCAAACTTTCTGCCGTAAAAGAAGGTGATGCATTTGTTGTTGTTGAAGAGATGCCCATGTTCCCGGGAGGAGACCTTGCTCTTCTGAAACATATTGCAGAAAACACAAAATATCCTGCAGAAGCAAAAGAAAAGAATATCCAGGGAAGAGTAATTGTTCGCTTCAAGATAATGGATGATGGTGCCGTACAGGATGTTTCTGTTATTAAAGGAGTCGATCCCGTGCTCGACGCGGAAGCACAAAGGGTAGTGTCAGAACTGCCTTCATTTCAGCCCGGGAAACAGGGTGGTGTTGCTGTTCCTGTATGGTATATGGTGCCCATCACCTTCACATTATCTGATAAAAGTACTGCTGTACCGCCGCCACCGCCACCACCGCCGGCTGATGTCTCAAAAGGAAGCGGAGGATCTTTCTCTTCAGATCCAAAGGAACCATTTGTAGTTGTTGAAGAAATGCCGATGTTTCCGGGTGGTGATGCTGCATTGCTTCAGTACCTTGCCGGGAATATTAATTACCCTGAAGCAGCTAAGGTTAATGGCATTACCGGGAGGGTAATATTGAGATTCTGTGTAACCGAGAACGGAACCGTTGACCGTATAAGCGTCCTGAAAAGTGTCGATCCACTACTCGATGCAGAAGCCTTCAGGGTTGTTTCGACATTGCCTGCATTCAAGCCCGGGAAACAGGGTGGCGTTGCAGTTCCCGTCTGGTATATGGTACCGGTGACCTTTGCCCTCGACAAACCTAAAGTCGAAGCAGTCCAGGCACCTCCGGCATAATCATATATAACCGATCAGCTTTCGTCCCCCGTAATACTTTTTGTTGCGGGGGATTTTTTATATTTAGCAAAGCAACTGTATATTAACTATATATAATAAAATAATACGTATTAAAATACGTATTTTAATACGTATTTTAATGGCTCTGATCCAAAATATTGTTCAGCAAATCTGAAATTGATATTTTTAAAAATTCTGTTCTCTTTTCCGATTTACCTTGGACTTTACCGCGTAGCGGTTATGGTATTGTAGAAAGGATTATATTGTTGGAATGATTCCGCGTAGCGGATATGGTATTTTGCTCCATAACCTCTACGAGGTATAAAAACATGTCATATAACCTTATCTACAATACCTTATGCCCTACAGGCAAAGGAGACTAAATCTACGTTTTCTAAATCAAAACAGAGCCTTTTTAATACATAGATCGGCAATAACTCTGAAATATATCTGAAGTAAATTCCTCACAATTGTATAGCTGTAGCTGATTGATCGCTGTACCGTTTCATTAATTTCTGTAATTTTGCCCTCTTAGACAAATCTAATGACATTATCAGACCGGATAGAAGCATTCTCATTTCTCGGCGAAACACTCCGTGATGCAATTGCCGGAAAAGCAACACCTTTTACTGCAAGGATCTGGCAGCTTACGGAAACCCAGCATATTAATAATCCGTGGTTCACTCCCGAAAACGTAAAGCTGGCATTAAGCGCCATCGCAGGTGAACTGACCAGGGAAAATCTTACCAGATGGTGCTCAGCATATCCAGGACTGGATTCCGGGAAGAAATCATTAAATGTCGGAGTAGTAATGGCCGGCAATCTTCCGCTTGCCGGATTTCACGATTTCCTTTCCGTACTCATATCGGGAAACAGGATCATTGCCAAAACAAGCTCAAAAGATCCCGATCTGATAAGACTGATCGCTGACATAATCATCTCTTTCAACCCTGAATTCGGAAGCCTGATCTCATTGACTGAAGACCAGATATCTGATTTTGATATCGTAATAGCTACCGGATCTGATAACAGTTCAAGGTATTTTGAATATTACTTCGGCAAATATCCTCATATAATAAGGAAGAACAGGAACAGTATAGCAATTATTGACGGGACTGAAAGCGATGGTGAACTCCGGTCACTCGGGACAGATGTATTTTCATATTTCGGACTAGGTTGCAGGAATGTCTCCAAGCTATACTTACCTGATAAATATGATATTACGAAGATTGTTAGTTTTTGGGATCAGTATACGTCCGTAATAAATCACAACAAATACGCTAACAACTATGATTTTTATAAAGCCGTATATCTGATAAATAAGGAGCACTTCACCGATACCGGTTATCTTATTCTGAAGGAAAGTAATGAATTATCTTCTCCTGTATCGGTACTTTACTTCTCATATTACAGATCGGCTGCCGACCTGAAAGATCAGACAGAATTACTGAAAGACAAAATCCAGTGTATTACAGGGCATAATCATATCCCTTTCGGGAAAGCGCAGGTGCCTGCCCTGTGGGATTATGCAGATGGAATTGACACGTTGGATTTTCTTTCAAAAAAAAACTGACGGGGGATATTGTAAAATAAAAAATACTATATTGCACCCATCGAATCAAAAGCGATTATGATTTATAGGTTTGTTGTCTTATCGGATGAAGATGAGTCGTTTATGAGAGAATTTGAATTTCTCGACTCACATACCCTGCTGGATTTTCACAATATGATCCAGGAGGAACTGGAATTTGATAAATCGCAGATGGCATCTTTCTACATGGCAACAGATAACTGGGAGAAAGAGGAAGAGTTTACGCTGTTCGACATGGGAACCGGTTCATCGACAATGGAAGATACAATTCTCGATGATATAATCTTCCGCAAGAATCAGAAACTGCTCTATGTTTTTGACTTTTTTAACGACAGAAGTCTGTTTGTTGAATATACAGGTGAAGCAAAAGAACTGCAGGGGCATGAATATCCGTCCTGTACAAATTCAAAAGGAGTTCCCCCTAAACAGGTCGTTTTCGGTGGCAGCTCAAAAAAACTATATAATAATATAGTAGTATCCGACGATGAAGAGGATGAAGATGAAGATGAAGTCGATGATCTCTTCCTCAACGGTGAAGATGAAGATGTTCTCCCCGATTTCGAAAATGAAGAACCCCTGAACGAGGAGGAAGAAGAGGAGGAATGATCCTTCAGGGGAAATAATCCCATGAAAAATAATCTGATAGTTCTTCTCGGACCGACAAGTGTCGGGAAGACTGATATTTCCATCAGACTGGCCGCTGAAATAGGATGCGGGATCATATCAGCCGATTCACGTCAGTTTTACAGGGAAATGAAAATCGGAACAGCTGTTCCTTCTGATGAACAGTTATCAGCTGTGAAACACCATTTCGTCAGATTTATTTCAATTAATGATTATTACAGCGCCAGCCTTTATGAAAGAGATGTCATGAAACTTCTTCCTGACCTCTTCAGAAAAAACAGAATTGCTTTAATGACCGGGGGATCAGGTCTGTATATAGATGCGGTTTGTAACGGAATTGATGATATCCCTGATGTCGATATTGAGATACGGGAAAAATATGCTGTAAAGTACAGGGAAGAAGGGATTGAAGGTTTACGGATATTGTTGAAACACCTGGATCCGGACTATTATGAAAAGGTCGATCTCAGGAATTATAAAAGGATCATCCGGGCGCTTGAGATCTGTGAGACCACCGGCAGACCGTATTCAGCCTTCCTGACAAAACAAAAACGGCAGCGGGATTTCGGTATAATAAAAGTCGGTATAAACAGGCCCAGGGAGGAACTGTATGAAAGAATTAACAGCAGGGTTGACGACATGATGATGAAGGGGCTTGAAGAAGAAGCAGGAAATCTGTATCCGTTCCGGCACCTGAACGCACTTAACAGTGTTGGTTACAGGGAGCTCTTTGACTATTTCGATAAGGCTGTTTCGCTTGAGAAAGCCATCGCGCTCATAAAGCGCAATACCCGGAGGTTTGCAAAACGACAGCTGACCTGGTGGAGCAGGGATAAGGAGATCACCTGGTTCAATGCTGATGAGGAAGAAAGGATCTCCGGCTTCCTTAGGCAAAGGATATCTGAATGATTAATCTGACTTTATTCAAGCCTTTTCAGCTGCCTTATCGTAGCTTCCGGATCCTTTGAGCCGAAAACAGAATTTCCGGCTACCAGTACATTGACACCTGTCTCAACCAGCTTTGACGCATTTTTTGTATCTATTCCCCCGTCGACCTCGATAAGAACATTATGCCCTCCTGTCTTTATCATCTTGCTCAGTTCTGAGATCTTGCTGTAACTCTCCTGAATGAATGACTGACCTCCGAATCCCGGATTAACCGTCATTATCAGTACCATATCGATATAAGGAAGGATATTTTTGAGCAGAGACACAGGTGTATGCGGATTGACTGCCACTCCTGCCTTCATGCCCAGCTTTCTTATTTCCGAAACCGTGCGGTGAAGATGTACACATGCTTCATAC
>Ga0209201_1003098_pt1 | contig 14990 bp, 18 predicted proteins | sample AD_UKC055_MetaG_FD_184411 | JGI IMG/M metagenome (GOLD analysis project Ga0209201, IMG submission 184411) | Active sludge microbial communities of municipal wastewater-treating anaerobic digesters from USA - AD_UKC055_MetaG (SPAdes) (version 2) | ecosystem: Engineered > Bioreactor > Anaerobic >...
AACGGCAACTTTGGGGATGCCCATCCGGCCAATGCACTGAAAACGTTCGCCGCCATCCTGTATCGCCTGGAACAACTGAGCTTGCGTGCCAGAGAACTTCATGCCCCATTATACACGGACCGGAGGTGTGAATTAGAACTATGCCGCCTGTCTTTCAGGACCTGGCGCTGGAGTCTCAAGCGTGCCATTCCCGTCGACTGCCTTGAGAATTCCCGGGTCCGGGTAATGGCGCCTGAGACCTTTGGTCTTGAGCTGCGTTGCCGGCACTCGCTCGAGGAACTCGGCCAGCGTGCGAGGCACATGCGCTTTGAGCAGGGCCAATCCCTTCTTTGAGGCCCAGAAATCTCCTTCCAAAGCGTTCAGCGCGATTCGCGCCTCGGACTCGCTCAAGGTTGAGGCGCGGCCCATCAACCAGACCAGGCCCGGATCGCCGGACAGACAAACCGGAAACGGGAGATACTGCACCTTCTGCGGCTTATCATCGGCCTCGTCCGGATCCACTTTAAAATCACCTTCCAACTTCCCTTCGGGCATTTCCACCGAGACGCTCAGCAGCCCGTCCTGCTCGTTCGGGACAAGAGTCACCTTCCCCTGCGGGAAGGTTTCGGCCATGAGCTTTTTCGCCGCGCAGATCTCGGAGGCCTCCAGCGAACGCACCTTGTAGTCGGCAACGAAGGAATCAAAGAACTGCCGCGTCCGCAGGAAGCTCCACCGACGCTCCAGCCTTTCCAGAATCGCCTGGGCGGCCTCCGGGAATTCCTGCCGCAGAAGCCGTTTGGCCTCTTCCAAATACATGCTGAGGCCAGCGGGCTGCCCGGCCTTTTTCCCGGTCGTTTTTGCCATACTTCATTTTAGGCTGTTAAGGGGTGTCCTGGCGCCCGCCTCGAACGCGGTCTCCACTTGAGCCGCCCGCCCCATTTAGTCCAGGTTCCGGACTGATCGAGAACCGCGAACGCCCGCGAACGCGACGCAAAAGATTCTTATGGACCCTGCAAAATGAGTTCTTCCGCCTGGTCGCCGGCAAGACCGACGGGAACCATGCGAATTTTACAGCCGCCCTGGGACCGTCCCAGCGCGGAGATGGGATCCGCGTGGGCGCACCGCGAACAGTTTGCAATCGGGGGAAGGAGAGACAGTTGAGAAGGGATGGCAGCGCAAATTTTGGATTTGCAAGCTTGGTTTGGGCCTGAATTTTGCTGTTTCCCGGCTGCGAAAATGTGACTGCCACGCGGGCCAAACACACGCTCCCCGCCCTATAATGAAGGAACGAATGTGGCTGAACAAAAGCACCATGAAGACCAGAATGTTTTTTGCCGTGACCCTCGGCGTGCAGTTGCTGCTCGGAGCAACTTCATCATACGGACAAACCAGCAACCGGCCTACCGCCGTCTTGAAGCGGGACACTAATGTCTCGAACGTGGGCACTAGTCGAAGTCAAGAAGCAGCCAATAAAGGGGCCGACACCGACCGGGATTATTTGGTTCAAATCCGCAACCAAGCCGTCCAATGCGCTGCCAACACCGTTGTTGCCACCAATGACGCGCCGACCGAGGTCGGCAACCTGGAATGGACCGGGCAGTACGCCGAACGCTTCCTGCGCATCCCGGAGGGGAACTCCGGAAAACCGAAGCTCGTCAGATTTCTTATCCCTGTCTACCGGGAGAAAAGCACTAAACCGGAGGCGTCGGTTGGAACCGAGGATAAGCGAGAGCAAGATCGACGGGTGACGGAAATCAGTTCGACAAAATCGGGGTAGGTTCGCCCTTGCTTGTCTGCGTTTGGTGCCTGAAATAACCCTCCACCGCAACTTTTCAGGAGTGGGGTTTTGTTTTGAATCGGAGTCGTATGAGTACGGCGTACCTGGACAATTATTTGAATGACATCGGGAAGTTTGCATTATTGACAGCGGATGAAGAAATCCAGCTAAGCAAAGCGATAAGGGAAGGGGGAGGGGAAGAAGCCACCCGCGCAGAAATAAAGTTGATCGAGGCCAACCTCAGGCTCGCGGTGTCCGTGGCCAAACGCTGGCAGCACACGCACCTCAACATGGAGGAATTGATCTCCGCTGGAAACGAAGGGCTCCAGATCGCCGCCAAGAGGTACGACTACCGCAAAGGCACCCGGTTTTCGACATACGCCACTCAATGGATCGAGCAGAGCATTCGCGTGGCCGCCAATCAGGCTCACACCGTCCGGGTTCCCATCCGGCGCTCTTATCAACTGCACAAGGTGCTGACGGCTCCCAGCTACAATGAGGATGCTCCGCGCCAGGACGTGGAGCAAATCGCGCGCGAGACCAACCTGAGAGTTTCCGACATCTGCTACGTCCTGCGCAACCGGGTGACCGAGCTGAGCCTCGATTCGCCCGCTTGCGATGGAAGCGACGAATCGGTGGGCGGGGTTATCCCGGAGGAGCGTTGTCTTCGGGAGGAACTGATGCAAAGCGAAGACCTCGCCCTGGTCCGCAACGCCCTGGCGGAGTGCCTGGATGAAAGGCAGCAGTTTGTCCTCAAGCAGCGATTTGGATTCGACGGCCCCAAAGCCACCCTCAAAGCTATTGGCGATCAAATCGGCCTGACCCACGAGCGGGTCCGCAAGATCGAACAAAACGCCCTGGCCAGCCTTCGCCTAAAGCTCAAGGAGACACTTCAGGCCGCTCTGGATCTGGAAGCCGCCTAAAAAAGCGCTGCTTAAAAATCCGAGATTGGTGCAAGGCGAAATCTTGCGCTCCCTCAAGCAGCGGGGATGAAATTTCACCGGCCCCATTACATCCCGCAACCTTACCGCATCGCGTCGGTGGGCGGGCGGCTGCTGCAGATACCAAACGCTGGCGACCGGCGCCTTCAGCGGGAGATCTACGAGCAGGTCAAACCGTTGTGCCCCGTCAGCTGGCAGCCTGAGCAAATCCAAACGCGCATCCGGGAAGCGCTCCGCGCCAACCCGAAGAAGATGGCCTTGCGAACCGACCTGCGGAATTGCTTTGGAACCATCCCACAAAAGCTGGTCTGTTCCCGCATCGAGGCGCTGCCCTTGCCTGAGCATTTGAGGCAGGCGCTGCTCAATGTTATCCGGCCCGTCCCGCGCGGATTGCCCACGGGGAGCCCGCTGTCCCCTTGGTTGGCGGAGTTGGTCCTGCGCGACGTGGATGCCGCGATGGGCAGGTTCAGGCACTACTTCCGCTACGTGGACGACATTTGTGTCCTGGGCAACCCCGAAGACTGTGCGGCGGCCAGGAAAAGCCTGGAGGAGTCGCTGCGGCCTCTGGGCATGTCCCTGAACCCGGAGAAAACCTGCATCCTGCTCGCCGAAGAACTAGTCTTCCTCGGCCGCTCCTATCAGACGCTCGACGACGCGCAGCTGCTCGAGGTGGACCTGAGCGGTGACACGTTCCGATTACCCAACCACAAGCAGGTCCGGCTCCGCGTCAACAGGACCGGTCAACCGTACAGCGACGCTGGCGCGCGCATCACCTACAGTGTGAGCTGCCTGCTCAACCGCCTGAGCCAACAGCCCCCGCCTTACGTGCTGGAGATGCTCATGCTCCGGCCGGCGTGCGAGGACCCGACGCTCAGCCGCATCATCCAGAATCCCGAGTTGATCGTCGACCAAGGCCTGCCTCACGCCTTGCACGGCAAGATATATCGCCATTATCTCACCAACGTGAAGGCACGCCTTGGAGGCAAAGCGACTCTGCCGATCGGCGCCGCGGGTGAAGTCTTCCGGTGGCTCCATCTGACCAACCACATCATGCAGACAGGCCGGCTGCCGGACGATTATCAGCCGGCGGAGGCCGAATGGCCGGAACTTCTGGAATCTTTGGAAGCGGGCCAATACGCGCCGTATCACCAGCGCATCAAAGAACTCTTCAAACAGGAGTACGAGCTTCGCAACGGACTGCGCACAAGGGCAGCCGAGCTGCCGGCCGCCAAACCAGCTTTGGCGGCCTTCGCCCTGGATTAGGAGAGGGAGAAGCTGACTCGCTCAGCGCCACCCGGCCCCGGCGATTTCTCCGCCCGAACGGAAAACAGCCTCGGTTGCGGCTTGGGATCGTAGAGGGCATTCCAGAGGCCCTTCCGGTGCGCGATCGCAGCCAGGTTCGCCTCAAGAAACTCCTGCATCTTGGGGTGATACGGCTGGAAATTCGTCACCCGAGCCAGGCCCTGTTCCACCAGGAGCTTGTTGATGCAGACCTCTTTGCCGGAGGCCGGATCCCGGGCATAGAGGTAACACGGCTGGCGTCCGTAAAGCGCCGGCTGATTTTTGGCCACTTCCACGCGCACCTGCGAGCTCGGGGGAATCAGTTGCCGGACAACTTCCCAAGCTTGCTGTGCGCCCGGCTGGGACTTATTGGGGCTTTGATGGTCCACCTCCGGCGTGTCAATGCCGATCAAACGATAACGCCCGCGCTGGCCAACGAAGGTGTCGCCGTCCACCACCTGCGCCACCGTTTCAGCGCTGGACTCCAGCTCGTAGGCGGACGGGTCAATCTTGATCGGATGATGGCCCCATTCCCGCGCTTTGACGGCCGGGCTGACGCGCCGGAAGGCAATGTTGTTGTCGCCCACCGGGAAGTGACGCAACGCCTCCAGGAACTCCGGGTCAATCTGACCGTCCTTATTCACCGGAATGCCTTCTTGAATGCCGCGGGCCGCCAGGTCCAGTCGCTGGTCCAGGATGATGCGGTTGCCCATCTTGATGTAGCGCTTCAGCGCGGCAATCGCCAATAGCAGGCCAACCACACCCTTCAACCCCATGGATTTGTAGGCCAGCATCCCGGCCAGGGCACCCAGCACCGCAAGCGTCGCCGGGTTGGCCTGGCGCACAAAGTTTATCGTCGCATTGAGCATCCGGTCACCAGACAGGCCAGGCAGGAGATCCATGTCATCGCGGGTCTCCACCGGATAAAGGCTGGAATCCGGCACCGAGGTTGCAGGCCCGGAAAGGGGATCGTCCACTGACGGCGCGTCTGCTTTCATCTCCGGCGACTCGCGTTGGAGCAGCTCCACCTGCTGCTCAAATTCCGGGTTGGACTCAGGAGGAGATACCAGCCAGAGATTCTCGGCGGGCACATAGAGACCGCCGGACTTGTTCCGGGCCAATTCCTGCAGGGTATCCTGAATGTTCTGCACGGGTTTGCGCGCCTGGCCGTCTGCGGAGCGAACCTCCAGGTCGCGAGGGAGCAAATGAGAAAAGTAGACCATGCGCACCACGTCGCTGTCCGCAGCGGAATAGGACAGTCCGGTGGCCAGGTCGTGGAGCTGAAGCAACGGATCCGCAGCGACTCCCTTGAGGAAGGCCGCCGCCGCCTGCTGAAAAGGCCGCTCCTTCGTTGGATCCGGCTGCTCACCCTGTCGCAGCAAAATGTAGCCAGCCGACGTGTCGGGCATACCTCATTTTATCGGCCCCAGGGGGTGTTGCCCCAAGGAAGCCCGCAAGGAACGGCGCAGTTTTTCCAGGATCGGCGCGCCATTCCCGGTGGCCAGGACAAACGGGACCACCTGGCGATTCAAGGCCAGGCGGTAGGGAGGGAAAAACATGTTCACCTTGATGTGCCGGGGAAAGCGCGCCATCAGCTGCCTGAAGTCCGGCAGCAGGCACAGGCAGCCCAAATCCACCAGCGGCATCTGCACAACCATGACTTGCCTGGATCGACCAATCTTCATTATGGAGCCGGCGCCCAATAATAGATCCCGTTGGTTTGCACGAGAATTACATCTTCGGTGCTGACGAGCGACGCGAGAAACCCGGCGGCCTTGAGCGCCGCAATTCGGCCGGGACCATCGGCTGGGGGCGAAACCGGATCCTGGCCCAATGCCGGCGCGGAGGAACTGTTTTGGTCCAGAAGGGAGCGCTCCGCGCCATTGAGGGCGGCGGCCGCGTTGGTCCGGCGCAGGCCAACCGCGGTATCCTTCCCCGAGACGAACACGGCGATGACGATACCGGCCAAGATCAAGAGCACGCACACCACCGCGATCAGCTCTATGGCCGTAAACCCCCGCAAAAGCTTCCGGCTCATGTTTCAGTACAAGGTTTGGAGAACGTGCTAGCGACGCAGCAGTGCTTGTAAACCCGGGTCCCGATGATGTAGGCCAGCATCCACGCGAGGCCCGCAGGGGACGGCAACAGGAGGCTGATGAACAGATTGTTGGCGTGCAGAAAAATCTTCGTCCACGTGAATCCCATGCGGAGGAAGTGGATGTAGAGCGAATAACATACCCCCACGTGCAGCAATCCACCCAGCAGGATGGCCTTCAAGAGCCATTGGTGCTCCCGGTTGTGCTGCTGAAGTTGCGCCAGCCGCGCCCCGGCTTCTCGGTAAAGGGGCTGTAAGGCTGGATCAGAAGGCGGTTTCTGTGACAGGTCCAACACCATCTGATCGATGCGCCGGTTGAATTTCTGCACATTGAGCCCAGAATGGAGAAAGATGAGCGCTTGCAGAATGATGATTGCCAGGCTCAAGCGCGAGAGAATCAAATAGTAACGTTTCACCACTCCAATATAAGGCTTTTATGCGTCGCATTTGCCGCCAACGCGGATTCACCCTGGCCGAAATCATCGTGGTTGTCGCCCTGCTGGCCATTCTTGGCACCGGGGCCTTGGTTGGCCTCAAGCGATCGCGGGACAACACCGCCTTGCGAAAGACGGTGCAGAACTTGAGCGCCATCGATCTGGCCAAACAGACCTGGCAACGATTCCACCCCAACGACACCTGGCCGGCCAACGAGCTCGACCGCTGGAACGCCGTAGCCCAGCATCTCAACCTGGCGGGTGCGGCGGTGGAGACGCCGGCGGGAAGCGGATACTACTACTGGGCCGGGTTCACGCCGGAGGGCTATGCGTACCACATCGGATCGCTTGCGGAACCAGCCGGCGGCCAGTGCAACGGGACGCAGATCACGCGACCGCTGGATTAAAGCTCCCCCCAATCGGGCGCCGAGGAGACGGGAGATTCCGGCAGGTCCATCGAGTGGAGGCTGCTCAGGAACGCCACCAGGTCCCGGTCGTAAACCGGGCGCACCGAAACGGGTTGGTCCGACCGCAGCAGCACGCGGTCGCAGAAGATTTGAGCCACATGGCAGCCGTCCGCACACCCCACCTTGACCTCCTCGGCCTCCAAAACGCCCACCATCAAGCGATTCGTTGAGATGGAGAGGCGGCCTTGCGCGGTTACCCCCTCGAGATAGTCGGCGACGATGTACGAGTCAAACTGGTCGTCGGCCGCGAGATTGAGGAAGTTCAGCTCTCCGCGGCAGCAGATGCGGCTGTCCCGCATCAGGATTTCCTGGATGGCCTGCGGCTCCTGCGCGGCGTCACTGAAGTCCTCTTTGGGGCCGGAAACCTCATTCGCCTCAAGCCAGCTGCGTGAGAGTTCAAACCGCTTGGCCCGGACCACCGGCAGCTGGATATCCCCGGTCACCTTCAAGAAAGCAACCTCCACCTGGCCCATTGGCGAGGGGCAACCGTGGCCGCTCACAATCTCCAGGGTGGCCTGGCTGTTTTTGACCGTGACCAGTTCCGCCCGGGGGTCGGGCAGGTCATAGTGGCGATCCCCGCAAAACGCCCGGCCGTGGGCGCCCTGGGTGAAGTCCAGGATCAGGTGATTCCCGTCCTCTGGGCCAAATGAACCCTTCGGCGCACCGGCTGCAGTCGTTAGCCCCGTAAATCTCATCCCTCCATTGTACGCTTTTGGACCCTCTCGAAAAAACGCTCCGCGAAAAAAACCGGAAAGGCAGTGGCAAATTTGGCGGCACTCGTCTCCGGGCTCGAAGACAGGCTCTGTCCTCGCCGCCGCGAGATTGCCCTATGCCGCTTGCGCCGGCAAACCGTGCGACTGGAACCCACCGAATAATGTATGGCTGAAAAACTCCCTCAATCGCTGCGGCAACGGCTGGTGCCGCTGTTCAAAGAAATCCTGGCCTATCACTGGGTCGAGGAGCTCACGTTCAACCGACTCAGCGGCGCCGCTTACCAGGTGCTGTTGTCCGAGGAGAATTCCCGCCTCACCGAGGACCAGGCCGTGGATTTGGCGGTTAACCTCACGCGCCGGGAGCGCCTCCCGGAACTGCTGGCGCGCTACGACGCGCTCGTGCAGAAACGCGAACAGCAGGCCCAAAAGCAGGTGCTGGGCATCGTCAACAACATGATGCCCGAGGACACACCCAATCGCGCGCACGTGGTGCAAGGCACGCTGGACATGCTGCACAAATTCCCGCTCGTGCGCAGCATCACAGGCATCCGCACGCTGGTGCAGGCGCGCATCGACAATCACCACCAGGACGTCGACGAGGACGAATACCTCGCGCTGGCATAGGTTGGAGCCTCCACCTTGGAAGGATGGCGGCGGCGGCTGATGCGCTCCGGTTGCCAGGATACTCCCCCACGTTCTTCCGCTGAACCAAGCCCGCTGAAGGGCTCAACCACCCCTAAAAGCCTTACAATGGGGTGAATGGGCGGCAAAGCCTCAGAGCCAGAGCAGTTTCAAACCGGGAGCGACAGCCCCGGCGCCCTCGATGACGCCCAAACGGCTTCGCCCACCGATGATCAACAGGCAATGAGCAGCAAGACATTCGCATTGGACACAAGCGTCGTCTTAAACGATCCGCGGGCATTATTCAGCTTCGAGGACAACACCGTGGTCCTCACCGAATACGTGCTCTACGAGCTGGATGAAAAGAAGCGTGGAACCGAAGAAATCAACCAAAACGCGCGCGAGGTCGGCCGCCAGTTGGAAAAGATCACCGAGGGCCTTTCCGACCAGATCATCAAAAGCCAGGCGGACAACCAGAAGGAACTGCCACTCGAAGCCTCGACCGGAATCTCGCGACCAATCGATATCCCCGGCACCGCCGGCAAGCTGGTGCTGCTGATGGATGACCGGAAGGATCCGGTCCGGGGCGCGACCCGCGACGACAAAATCCTCGAGCTCCTGAATCGGCACCGCAAAGACTTCAAAACCCCCATCATCGTTGTGACCATTGACACGCTGATGGGCATCAAGGCGCTGGGCCTGGGTTTCGGCCGCCAGAATTACCGGAGGGAGCAGGCCAAGACCCAGATCCGAAAACTCCCGGTAATCACGGCTGACAGGATCTCCCGGGCCAATGACCTGTTCGGCAAAGGGAAATGCAGGGAGCCGGAAATCCTCCAGAAAACTTATCAGGATTGCCAGGGCAAGGATCGGGTCATAGCCCCAGGTTACTTTGTCCTGGACTATGGCAATGAGCGGAGCGGGCTGCTCCACATCAATCGCGAAGGCGATATCCGCCTGATCACCAGGACGCCCACCATTTGCCGGAGCGCCGCGACGCGGGGATTGAACGCCAAAAACCTTGAGCAGAACGCCGCGATAGACGCCCTGCTGAATCCGGAGAAAACCCTGGTCTGCCTCCTCGGACCGGCCGGCACCGGAAAGACCTTGCTGGCAATCGGGGCCGCGATTCATCACACCCGGAACCTGCTCCCTCAGAATGCCGTGAAGGCCGCAGAAGCTGAGGGGAAGGAGGAGCGTTTAACCCGGCGGCAGCGCAAGCAGCTTCGCACGCAGGAGGAAAAGCTGGCAAACGGCCAGGAAACTGAGCGCCTTCAGATCTACATCACCCGGCCGCAGGTTTCGATGGGCAAAGAGATGGGGTTCCTCCCTGGCGGCATCGACGACAAGATGGACCCCTGGCTCCAGCCGATCTACGACAACCTGGACCAGATCGTCGGGCAGCAGGCCCGGCAAAAAATGATCCGGGACGGGGCCATCAAGCTGCAGCCGCTCCCCTACATTCGCGGACGCAGCCTGGTGAACGCACTCCTCATCGTGGACGAGAGTCAAAACCTCACACCCCACGAAGTGAAGACCATCATCACGCGCGCCGGACGCGGGACGCGGATCATTCTGACGGGCGACCCCGACCAGATTGACAACCCTTACGTGGATCGGCTCTCCAACGGGCTGACCTACGCGGCCGACCGGCTGGGGCGCGAGGACTTCACCGCCGTGGTGCCGCTGGTCCAGGGCGAGCGCAGCCCAATGAGCGCAAGAGCCGCCGAACTGTTGTAGAGCAAAATCCTCCCCGGAGTGCAGGCGGTAACGGGCCGGCGCGAAGGACTTTCACTGCGCCGGTCATTTGTTGCGGCTGATGTAAAGGTCCAGCCAAGGAGCCAACCAATCGTTGCGGCAGCGCTCCCGCGCCCCCGTTAGGAGATCGCGCGCGTTGGTTGGCTCGCAGCGAACCGTGTACTCCACCAGCCAGGCGGGCTGCCGCAACAGCTCCCGTTGCACCACCTGATCATACTCACCGGGGAAGCGGCAGGCCCAAGCCAGCATCCAATCCGGGTGCCTGAACGCGCTTCGAAAGAGCACCTTGGAATCAAGCTCCGGGTACAAATCCAGCAAATTGAAACACAGCTGCGGATCGGTCAGCAGGAGCGGCAGCGACCGGTTGAGTTCGGCCAAAGCAGCGGCGCGCGTCAGCCGAGGGGCCCGCATTTGATGCCAGGCCCATGCGCTCCTCGCGTTCAGCTCGCGCGACCCATGAACGAAGTCCAGAATCCGAGCGTAATAGGCAGGATCGGGCTGGAGACGCTGCCATTGGATGGCCCAGAACGGATCCGGCAACAGGGCCTGCTTGAATGCCTCGACGGGGTTTGATGTTTTTCGATCGGGGCAAGCACGAAGCCAGTTCAGGAGGTGGAAAGAATACTCCGGAGAGAGTTGGAGGATTTCCTCCAGTTGCGGGTTGCCCTGCTGCTGATAGGCCTGCAGCACCACGTACATGTGGCGATACAGCACGTGCAGGGAATTGATGTCCAGCGCCACGCTATCGTCCAGGCGAAGAAACACCTGGGGCAGCAAGTCGAGCATCTCCAAAATGTTTTTATCCCACCCGCATCTGGCCAGCGCGGCTGCCACCTGGGAGAGGTAGCGGTCAAAATCGGCAAGAACCCTGGGGTCGCGCGAGGGCAGACCAAAAACCGCTTGCGGCTGTTTTAGGGTCAACGCAGGCATCGTCAGCCCAAATCCATCCTGGGCGCTTTGGGCGGAGTGAAAGCGTAAGGATCGAAACTGGCCTTCTTGATTCTATCACCGGCCTCTGAGGATAGAGCCTTCCGATCCATGGGGTTTCCCACCTCACCCTCGAACGGGTGCCCCGCTTTTGGCGAAAAAGGCGCACCCGCCTGCTCGCGATGCGACGCCAGAACCTCAGCCTCCAGCGAATTCGACGAGTCCGGGAGGCTGGTCGTTGCCGTGGGCGCGGGATGCGCCTGCGGAGGCGGCATCGTCAGCACTTTCGCTCCAAAAGCCGTGCCATCCCGCACGGGTAACATACCAGAACGGGTTGCCGGGTCCATTTGGTTAAAGGTCCGCAACGTGCCCACCAGTGACGATGAGAGCATCATATAACAATTATAGCCCGTCACTCACTCACTTGCTTGCCGGTGCGGGGTCTGCCGCCTTTGGTGAAATAAGTCTGTTAACGTCCTTCCAAAAGTTCCTGTAAGCACGGCCCTCCATCACCGGTCAACTGCACCCCGAGAGCCGTGCGAAGGTTTGCGGTGACGCTTGGGGAAAGGGAATCGAGGTGCATAGCACCCTGGGTCGCCCAGAGGGCCTGGGCGTAGTCCCATGCGTGCCCGTGTAGGCCATGCAGCAAACGCCCCAGTTATCATCAAAGCGAGCGAAGGGGTGCCAATGGCCCAGCGCGAGGAAATCTTGACCGCGGCGAACGGGAGCGTCACGGGGAATCGGGTAGTCCGCTTCGCCATTGGCGATTCCTTAAGGTTCCCGTGTGCCAAACCGATCGCGATCTTCTCGGTCTGGGCGGTATCTATCCAAGCCGTCGGGTCCTTTAGTGAAATACTTCTCCTTCAACGGTCCGGGAAACAAAACACTCAGTCCAATTTCACGCCCCACAACCACTCGTCAGCGGCGCTGCGCGCTTTGTCATAAGTTCCGTGGTCTCGATCATAATCGAAAACGAGACCGGCATCATCCTCGGCGACGTGAATCACATCATCCTCGGTGACGAGACGTAGTTTGGAATTCAGGAGCTGGAAGCCGAGGGGCGTGAGAAATGAATCCCTCAACCCGTCGAGAGCGCTCCTCGGCAGCCGATATTTTGTTGGCCAGTGTCCATGTTTCTTATGAAATCCATCAAGGGTGATCAGCATCCGCGTTAAACACCCGCCGGTATACTCTTTTAATATTTCTGATTTTGTAAGGCGTTTCGTGTGATTTCTCATTGCGCCGCCGGACCGGGCTGTTGCCGTTTGCACCTTAAGCATTCCGCCCCAAAAATCATGGTAGGCGTGGAGCTTGTCTTGCTGCTCTGGCAGCGAGGCGACCCGGTTCTTAAAGTTAGAGTAATCGATGGAATCTGCGAGCGTGGAGAAGACACGGGCCAGATCTTCATGGCCCACCACAATACGAAACCCGTAATCCGCCTTGGGGGTTGAAATAACCTCGGTATCCAGACCAGTCGCTTCGATCAGCTCGTGCAGATCGTTTTCACAACGGGCGCGTATCTGCCACATTCCAGGCCCACCCTTTTCGACGATGCTGAAGAATCCGAGCTTTGAGCATATCCACATAACCAGAGGCAGTGTATTCGCCGAGTCCTACGTTGCAAGCGTCCGAGTTCCCCCAGGGACTTAACCATCCAACCACTTAATCCGGCGGGCGAATTTCTGCCGTGCAATCGGAGAGAACGCGTTCCAGTTCCCCTGCCGTTTTATCACGATCCATTGCGACTTGAAATCCTCGGTGCCTATACCACTCCGGAAGGCGCGGGTTGACTTGCAACGCCTTCGGAAAAAGCTTTCCGGTAATCCGGCCGAACCTGCGCTGCCGGGCGCGTCGAACGACGAATTCGAGCAACTCGGCGCCCAGGCCGCGGCGTGCGGGCGTGCCACACCGGCTTCACGGGTCGCAGAAAGCCTACACAACGAGGAGCGGTTGTGGAAGTTCGGGCATAACCCGGCATTTCCGGGCGAAGACCAGCGATTTCCTGCGAAAATCGCGGGAAATCGTCATACTTACTTATTTATAGAGGCCCCGAAAGATTTAATGGATGACCCCAAAATCGCCCAAACCCCTCTGGCACGACTTATAATAGGTGAGCGGGAATACTTTTTCTCCGCCTCTTATGAGCGAGCCAAACGGCGAAACCTACAAAAGTGGCAGTGGCGGCAGGGTTGGCAGAGGAAGCGAAACCCGCGGGAACGATCCCGCCGCCAAACTGAACCGCGAGAGCCTCGCCCAGTGGGCGGAATCCTCCTGCCAGTTGAAACGAAACCCCGAATGCATGGTCTGTTCTCGCACCATTTGCGGGCGCTGCGTCACTCTCGAAACTTTGGAACTGGATTACTACCTGGTTGTCCAGGCGCAAAGGGCAGCAACCGGCGCCAAGGTTCATCGCTTTAACGAAGCCATCACGGTTTACATGGGCAACGTGGAACTCTGGAACCAATTTCTCCAGCAGGTCCCCCTTAACGTCTGCGAGTTGCGGGAAAAGATGGTTCTTCGCGATCGCGCGCTGGCCTTGCAGACCAAGCTGCGGCAGGAGGTATTCCAAGCGGAGCTACGCTCAAAAGGCTTCGTCACCGATGACCCGGCAAAACCTCGCCGCCCTGTTTTGCAAATGGCCGGTTGCTAAACCCGCCACAACCGGTCCGGCCCACATGCCGGTGTTTCAGTGAGCAGAACGGCTGCACTTGTTCGGGTAAGAAAAGCTCAGGCCGGGAAAACCCCATGAACACATTCACACGCATCCAGGAACTGCCTGCCGAACTGCGCAATTTCATCCAGCTGGTGAGGGCCAACAAAGGCATCGACCGCGAGAAGGAGGCCAGAAAGAGAGCGGCGCTGATAGCGCTGAGGCGGGTTCTGCCTCAAGGCGCCAAGAGCCTCTTTGTCATTACGCGCAAGGATGTGATCCTGGCCGACATCAACCCCCAAAGCCACGCGCAGTTCGATCCCGAAGATGCCAGCCCCGAGATTAAGGCCATCCTGGCCGCTCAAAAGGAATTGGCCGCAGCCCAAGTAAAGTTCAATGGCGCCATAGCCGCGGGGAAGAAAGCCGGCAAGGTCAAGGTGACCAACGAGGACAGCCTCCGGGTCGAGGTGCTGACACCGGCCAAACTCATTCCCATCATGCAAAAACATGCCCAAGACATTCGGGCTCTGCGCCGCAAACCGGCGGTCGCCCTGGCCGCTTGACCGCTGAATGAAGCCCCCGGAAGAAAAGCTCTACGACTACCAGGCTGAGGGGGTCGATACATTCGCCGCCTGGGTTCAGAATACCGGTCCGGAAGCTCCCAGCGAGGCTCTCATCTCCCTGGCGATGGGCATGGGCAAGACGCGGACCGCGGCGTCCTGCATCCGCCGGCTCCTGACCACGATCAAGCCCAACGCAAAGATACTCTGGTTGACCCACCGCGAGGAATTGATCGAACAGTCAAAACAGGAGCTGGAGCACTACACCGGCGAGTATTGTGAAATCGAACAGGCCCGCCACCGATCCACCGGACTGTCGAACATCATCGTCGGCTCCGTAGCCACCCTGCACGGCAGGCGCCTGCAAAATCTGGCCGGAGATTTTCAGCCCGACCTGATCGTCTGCGACGAGGCCCATCACGCCTTGGCCTTGAGCTGGATGCAGGTCAAACAGACCTTTCCCCAGGCCAAGATCCTGAACCTGACCGCCACCCCTTACCGTTCCGACATCGCCAACCGCATTGATCTAGGCACGGTGCTCGTCGAGAGAAACACAACGGATGGCATCGGCCTGGGGATTCTGGTGCCCCCCAAGCCGGTCGGGAAGCTCGAACTCAACCTCGGTCACGTCAAAAAGCGGCTGGGAGACTATGATGCCGAAAGTCTCGCGGACCTTCTATGTCATCCCGACATCTTGCGGTCCTGCGTGAAACTCCTTCAAGAGCATGCGCCGGGGCGGAAGACCATCCTGTTTGCCGCCACCGTGGAACACGGCAGGAAAATCTCC
>Ga0209201_1003114_pt1 | contig 14900 bp, 2 predicted proteins | sample AD_UKC055_MetaG_FD_184411 | JGI IMG/M metagenome (GOLD analysis project Ga0209201, IMG submission 184411) | Active sludge microbial communities of municipal wastewater-treating anaerobic digesters from USA - AD_UKC055_MetaG (SPAdes) (version 2) | ecosystem: Engineered > Bioreactor > Anaerobic >...
TGGACTTGCTCATCGGTATCCTCCGTTTGCGTGAGATACCTATGTTATATCACAAATCGGCAATAGTTTCGAATGTTAAGGTTCTAATTCCACTTGCGGGCGCAAAAAGTTATACCGTAACTTTAGTGGACTATGTGGACCACTCCTACATTGAGTGGGAAGCGAACTGTTGGGGTATTGGTATACGAAATATAAGTTACTCTATCGTACGCGCACTGCAGACAAGTGCTTGCGGTTGGAGATTTCCAAATGCATCTGAAACGACGCTGTACGATTCCAATCGCTTTGATTACGACTGGTCCGCAGGCGATCTGTCCATCCAAAATAGCGTTTTTCTCCAAGCCAATACCTATAACGAGCCAGCGAGGTGGATGCTTCAGTACCCGCGATTTGCAGATGCTGGTCTAGCAACTGCTAGTGAAAACTACAGATATAATGCTTTTCTTAGCAAGTATTGGGATGCCAATAAGGCTCACTGGATGCGTATTGAACCATTTCCAGGAATCAGCCGTGATTACTACTTTGGATTGACACTCAACTACTGGGGAACAACTTCTTCAACCCTTATCGATGCGCTAATACATGACTTCAATGACGACTTCAACATTGCACATATTCTGTATCAACCCATTCTGATCACTCCCACTACCACTACTTACCCCTTTGTATGGGATGTCACCCTTGCCACGGCCAGTCAATCCAGTATGAGCGCCCTCCATGGTCCTACGCCTATCGTCGGCGCCGAGCCAGTGACCTTTACCGTGACCTTCAACCGCGATATGGACCCGACCATCCAACCGGCGGTCTCCTTCGGGCCGGATGAGCCGTACACCGATTACACTGTGCGCGGCGATTGGATTGACGCCCGCACCTGGCAGGGAGCATTCAATGTTACCCCTGTTACCGGCGACGGCTATCAGTTTATGCGCATCGCCGGTGCGGTGGCTGCCGATGACGCCTGGCTGGTCACGGGTGACGACGCCGGACGCTTCCGCTTCCTGGTGGAGACCTCCGGCACGGCAGCGATGAATCTGCAAGCCAACGGCGGCGAGGGCTACGTGGATTTGATGTGGACGCAGACCGACTTCGACCTGTTGGCGGGCTTCAACCTCTACCGGGCCACGACCATGGATGGGGAGTACACGCGCCTCAACAGCAGCATCCTGCCGCCCGACCAGCGCGATTACCGCGACACTGACGTGATCCCCGGCCAACCTTACTACTACAAGTTCACTGTCGTCCAAACCTCGATGGTCGAGTCGGATTTCTCCAACGTCGCCACGGCCACGCCGATTGACACGATTGCGCCGGTCGTCAGCCACACGCCCGTCACGTCGGCGCCGCCTGGCCTACCGCTGACACTCAACGCGAATGTGACCGACAATGTGGCCGTGCAGAGCGTCACGCTCTTCTACCGCGCCCTGGGCGGCTCAAACTACAGCAGCCGGGCGATGACCAAGACCACCGGCGACCGGTACTCTGCGACGCTCGAAGGCTCTCTGATGGTCTCCCCCGGCATCGAATACTATATCCAGGCCAGCGATGGGGTCAGCATCGTGCGCAGCGGGCGCCCGGACTATCCGCACCAGGTTGTCGTTGTGGATCGCCCAGTGGTCGTCTCGGTGACGCCGAACCGCGGCCCGGCGGGCGGCGGCACGGGGGTAACGATTGCCGGCAGCAACTTCAAGGCTGGGGCGACCGTCACCCTCGGCGGCGCAGCCTGCAGCAGTGTCGTCGTGGTCGGCAGCAATCAGATCACCTGCGTCACGCCGCCACACTTCCCGGAGATGGTTGACGTGAGCGTGACCAATCCCGACAATCAGAGCGGAACGTTGTTGCGCGGCTACACCTTCCAGAGCGAGACCGCCTCGTTAGGCCTGCCGCACATGGGCGGCGGGCAATACGCCATCGTACAGGTGCCGGTCAATCTAGCAAACGTCACCGGGCTGGCGGCAGCTGATCTTGTTATTACTTTCGATCCCGCCGTACTGGTCGCCCAGGGTGCAACGACCGGTTCAATGACTCCAGGCTGGAGTCTGGTCGCCAACACCGCCACGCCAGGACAGATCATCCTATCTATGGCCAGCTCCGGCGGCACGGTCAGTGGTGCAGGCGTGCTGGCGTTGTTGGAGTTCGAGGTGGTAGGCGCACCCGGCGCCAGTAGTACGCTGGGATTTGGTTCTGTTTCGCTCAATGATGGCGCGATCCCCACGGAGACAGCAGCCGGATCTTTCAGCGTTGATCTGGTCTATGATGTCTCGGGAAGCATCAACTTCTGGAACGGCGGCGCGATTTCCGGGACCTTGTTGACCCTTGTTGGCGACAGGCTGTACACCGGCATGAGTGACGCTGCAGGTGCTTATACCGTTGTCGGCGTTCAGGCCGATGACTACGTGTTGACACCAAGTAAGGCAGATGGGGCAACTGATATTACTGCTTACGATGCCTCGCTGGTATTGCAGCACGCCGCGCAGTTGATTACCCTTACCGGTCACCAGGCTACCGCCGCCGATGTCAACCGCTCTGGGGCGATTACCTCGATGGACGCCTTCTACATTCTGCAAAAAGCCGTGGGTCTGCTTACGTTGCCTTTCCCCGGATCGGGGCGCGTATGGGACTTCGACCCACAAAGCCGCAGCTACACCAACCTGAACAGCAGTATGACCGGACAGGACTTCACTGCGATTCTGCTGGGCGATCCTTCCGGCAACTGGACGCCGTCAGCCCGAGGCGGAATGCCCATGCTGGGTGGCGAGGACAGCGACGGAGCTTCACTGAATGGCGTCACGGCTACACTGACACTCCCAGATGTTGCCGTCCTGCCGGGCTCGGTGATCACGGTCCCGCTCGCTTTGACCTTACCGCAAGGTCAGGTTTACGGCGCCGATATCATTGTGACCTATGATGCGGCGATCGTCTCCGCCCTCCGGGTGATCAAGGGTCCTCTGGCCACCGGCTGGAGCATGGCCAACAACCTGGGGACGCCGGGCGAGATCCGTGTGGCGCTGGCGAGCGCGAATCCCATCACGACGGATGGTGATCTTCTCCTCCTGGTGTTTGAGGCCGTTGGGGCAGCGGGAGCAGAAACTGCCCTGACGCTGGTGCAAGGTGACCTGAACGAGGGCAGCATCCCGGCAACCCTGGAGCAGGGGCATTTGCGCATCGCTGTGCCCGTGCAGGCCGAGTTCATGGCTTCTCCGGTCTCCGGCGTGGCGTCGCTCACCGTGGTCTTCACCAATACTTCCACCGGCGATTATGACACTTCCGCCTGGGATTTCGGCGACGGTGGCACGAGTAGCGTGGAGCACCCAACCCACGCATACGACTCTCCAGGCGTGTACACCGTGACCTTAACCGTCACAGGCGACGGCGGTCAAGACACCGAAACCAAGGTGAGCTACATCACCGTCTACGCGCCAGTGAATGCGGCATTCAGTGGAACCCCCACAAGCGGCGTGGCGTCGCTCACGGTTAGCTTCACAAATGCCTCCAGCGGCGATTTCACGACCTGTGCGTGGACGTTTGGTGACGGTGGCACAAGTAACGTCTGCACCCCGCCTGCTTACACCTATAGTGCTCCTGGCGTTTATACCGTCAGCCTCACTGTGAGCGGCCCCGGTGGCAGCGATACTGAGACTAAGTTGGACTACATCACTGCCTACACACACGTCGTGGCGGACTTCAGCGGAACACCGACGAGCGGCGTGGCGCCTTTGACCGTGGCCTTCACGAATACTTCCACTGGCGACTATACGACTATCCTGTGGACCTTCGGGGATGGTGTCACGAGTACCCTGACAAATCCATCACACACTTACACGGCAGCGGGAACCTACACCGTCGCGTTGACCGTCAGTGGACCAGGGGGACAGCACACAGTGACGAAGAACGCCTACATCACGGTCATGTTCTCCAGCGTGTCCGGCACGGTGCGTTTCTGGGAGAATTCCGCTGGTGTACCGGGCGTGCAGCTCACACTAGCGGGCACACAGGTCTACTCCACCACCTCTGCGACGTCCGGGGCTTATCTCCTCGGCAATGTGCTCCGCGACAGCTACACCCTCACGCCGACGAAATCCGATGACGCCGACGGCATCACCGCATATGATGCATCATTCGTGCTGCGTCACGCAGCTGGCTTGCTGACGCTGGAAGGAGCGCAAGCCACCGCCGCCGATGTCAATCGCTCGGGGGGCATCAGCTCGCTGGATGCCTCGTACATCCTGCAGCGCGCCGTGAACCTGATCCCCTTGCCCTTCCCGGGGGCCGATGTGGTGTGGGACTTTGATCCGGCAACCCGCAGTTACCCCGATGTGAACGGTGCAGTTACCGGGCAGGACTTCACGGCCATCTTGCTGGGTGATGTCTCTGGGAACTGGGCAGCGGGGAATAACCAGGTTACCCAGACAGCAGGCCCGGCAATAGTTGAAGTGCGGGCCAGCGTGCCTGATCCTCAAGGGGTGGTCACGGCTACCGTGTGGGTGGATCCGGATGGGATCGAGCTCTACGGTCTCGACCTGAGCCTGAGCTTCAATCCCACCGCAGCCACTGTATTGGCAGTGGAACTGGGGCCGCAGGGCGAAGACCTGGTGCTACTCTCCAATACCAATCAACCTGGTGAAGTGCGTATTGGCCTTGCTGGTGCGCTCCCCGTAGCCAGCAGCGGCACGCTTCTGATCTTGCGCTTCCAACTTACTAACTCCAATCAAGGCACCCCTCTGACCCCGATGTGGGGGCAGATGAATGAAGGCGCGGTACCGGTTGAATTGCGGGGTGCACAGTTAGGGCGCGATAATTGGACAATCTACCTGCCATTGACCTTGAGGAATTCTGCCCAGACAAGCCTGATTACTGGGGAGTCACTCGGAATAGCTCCCACCGAACGCCTCTGGGCGCGATGACGGCAAGCCAATCATAATGGTGCAGGTGGGCAGGGGTTGTTATTCCTGCCCACCTGTTCATTTTGCTGTCACGCCTTTCCACCCTCTCCCTCACACGCGCCTTTGGAATGCAAATAACGCGTCATCAAATCCCTGGTGTGCCCACCCCATGGCGCGGGCAGGGCCACAATGCCACCGCTCTGAGCCTGAGCGAGCGTGTGCAGGGCAGAGATCGGGACGCAGTGGCATGGTGGCGCGGGCGGTAGGGCGGTACATTCGGCCAATGCGTCCTACCTCGTTGGCGGGTTCCGCGCGTTCGGTGTAGCCATTCCACATCCCCTCGATACTGTCCGGTTTGTAGGACGCCTGGTTCGATTGGGCATCGGCATCACCGCTGCAGTGTCGTTGCGACACAACCAGCCGCACAGGTCTCTATGAGCCTCGGTTGGATTTTCAATACAACCGCTCCTCGGGAGACAGGGTTGTTGATCCGATCTACATGCGTGCTGGAGCACAATCACACAGATCACAAGGCCAATCAGAAATCCCGACGCCGCGACTCCCGCCCTCAAACATATTCACAAAAGGAATAAAAAAGGCAGTATGTTTCCTTGACAGATCTCCAGATTTGTCTATACTGGAATAGTAAACACAACAACACCCTGGAGCGCGGCAATCGTTTGGGACGTGCACCGCGACGATACCTCCTCCGCAGCGGAAGTTATCTGACTCCATCCACACACCGATGCAGGTCGAAGTGCCGGCGGATGTCATTTGTTCCGAACATGCACGGGCTCTAGTCCAATGAATTGGAAACACTTGCCGAATGGGAGGATAAATGAACACGCATAGGATGAGTCGAAGTTTGAATTGGATCTGTATCCTGGCTCTATGCTTGTTGCAAGCGCCGCTCGCGACTGGATCACCACTAGGACCTGCTGAGTCTGTTACGGCGGACATATTACCGCAGGCGACTGCTGCGGTGGCATCTCCGCCACCGGCAGTTGATGCTTCTGCTGCCTCCTATGCAGCAGGGACAGTGTTGGTGAGGTTCATCCCTTCTGTGGGCTTGAAGTTAGCCCTCCGCGCGCCGGATAAGGCGGCGACGACCGGTGTGATCTCCCTGGATCGCCTGGGGACGAGGTATGGATTGCGTGCTGCAACGCCCGTCTTTCGGCAGGCTGCGCGACAGAAAACGTTGATGGCGCAGGCAGGACTATCGCCGCAAGCCGACCTCGGCGACATTTACAAGCTGACCTTCTCCGCAGATGTGGATGTGCTGGACGTTGTTGCCGCCTATGCCGCCGATCCCACGGTTGTCTACGCCGAACCGGATTACTTCTTCGAGTTCGACGGCGTCCCGGATGACCCGTACTTCGGCCAGCAATGGCATTTGCACAACACCGGGCAATACTATCTGGAAGACGCCGACATCGACGCGCCGGAAGCATGGGACATCGTGACCGGGACGGAAACGATGGTCATCGCCGTGATTGACACCGGTGTGGACCGCGATCACCTCGATTTGGCCGAGCGTATCTGGGCCAATCCCGGCGAAACCCCCGGTGACAGTATAGATAACGATGGCAACGGCTACACCGATGACACCTGGGGCTGGAACTGGGTCAGTGATGTAAGCGATCCCGACGATTACGAGTTCAACGACCCGCGCGATGACAACGGGCATGGCACCCACGTTGCGGGCATCGCAGCCGCCGCGACGAACAACGCGACCGGTGTGGCCGGCGTGTGTTGGAACTGTCGTATTATGTCGCTCAAGGCGTTCGAGTCCAATGGAGTGGGGACAACCAGCGACATCGTCCAGGCGATCAACTACGCGGCGAGTAAGGGCGCGCACGTCATCAACATGTCCTTTGGCTCCTACGCCGAATCTCTGCTGTTGGAAGACACACTCGCGGCAGCTTACGGGCAGGCCGTGCTGGTGGCGGCGGCAGGCAACTACGGTAAAACGCTCTATGCAACCGTACCTTACTATCCTGCATCATATCCTTACGTGCTCGGCGTCGGCGCGACGGACGTAGGCTGTGTGGAGCGTGACAAAATCACATTGGCCTGCTTGCTGGTGGATGAACACCGGGCCGATTTCTCCAACTATGGTATCAACACCGATGTGGGTGCCCCAGGTGTGAGCATTTACTCTACATTCCGGGGCGGCGGCTACGCCAATCTCTCCGGGACCTCGATGGCAACGCCGATGGTCTCCGGCCTGGCGGCGCTGCTCCTTAGCAAGAACCCGAGCTGGTCGAAGGAGATGGCGCGCGGGCAGATTATCCAGACGGCCGAGGCCATCTACACCGGCGAGTTTAGCCGCGTCAACGCCTACGATGCTGTGACCGTTGTCCCCACGCCCGACGTAACGCTGTTGGGTGACAGCATCCTCTACGGCGACGCCAGTGGCGACAACGACGGCATCCCCGACGCGGGCGAGACGTTCAGTGTCACGATGCTGCTCAAGAACTATTGGGGCGAGGCGATGACCACCACCGCCGTTCTGAGCACGTCAGACCCTTACGTGACGTTGGTTGAGGATACGGCAACGTTCGGCGACATCTCCGCCTACGCGACGATGCGCAACAGCGCGACGCCGTTCCAGGTCACACTCGACCCGACCGCGCCCAATAACCACCTGGTGGACTTCAGCCTGAGTATCACGGCGAATGGCGGCGCGTACGCCACGGCGGCTGAGTTCTCTTTCCTCGTGCAGCGCGGCATCGAACTGCCCGGCCCGCTCTTCCCGGCGGTCATCACGCAGAGCATGACGCTGTACAACGACTATCTCTACATTGTCAAACAGAACATGCTCGTGGCGCAGGGCGTGACGCTGACCATCGAGCCGGGGACGCGCTTGCAATACGACCCCGGCAAGTTCATCAAGATACAGGGTACGCTCATCGCCAGCGGCACGGCAGAGTTGCCGATCTACTTTACGTCCAATCAGAAGGACCCACAGCCGGGCGACTTCCAGGGGATTATCTTCGACGATCAGGCGGTGGACGCTACATTGGTTCCCACGCCGACGGTGACGATAATAGCCACTGAAGGTGCGGCCATCCCGGAGATAGGGACGGTTATCTCTTTGACTACCCCGCCGCAGCTCATAGGGACAGGGGACGTTTACTTCTCGGCGCTCATTGACAGCGCGCCGGATTACGAGGGCATTTTCTATTGGATGGACGAGATCGGCGTCTTTCCGTTAGTCAAAGCCGGTGATGCCGCTCCCGGCGGCGGGCAATTCGTGAGTTTCCCACAGTTTTACGCTGCGGATAACGGCGACCTCTATTTCATCGCGCAGGTAATCAGCGGCACGCTGACCAGCGGTGTGTTCAAGCAGACCGTGGATGGGCTAACGGCGATTGTCCGCGCCGGCGATGCTGTGCCGGGCGTGAGCGGTGGGACGTTCACCGGCTTCAAGCATCTGGCGGTGGGCAGCGACCTGGTGGCGTTTGCTGGAACTTATGACGATGGCATCGGCGGCAGTGGCGTGGGGCTCTATGTGAAACGCAATGACCTGAACCGCTTACTGCGCGTGCCGATAGGAGATGTGATGGGCCCGGTGCTGGATGTAACTGCAGTGTGGTATCCTAGTATATTGTCTGGCCCTGGTGCGACTATTAGTGGCACTGCACAGATCGTGTTAACCTATGCAAACTACGATTCAACTTACCAGCGCTACAGTGCCTCTGCGGCTTGGCAAAATGGAAACACAACCCTATTGGGCGGTTCCTACCAACCAGGCATCAACGACCGAATGTACCCATTAGACGCTTGGTACACTGTGATGACCATTAGTGGCGGCAGCGTCCCGCGCGCGTTGTTCAGATGTGGGCCTATGTGGAACTGCACTGAACTCAACCAAGTCGTGCTTAAGGACGGCGACCTGCTGCCCGGCGGCGGCATCCTTGACCTCAGCGGTCCGTTCGACCTGGGATGGGACGGCAGTCACCTCGTTTTCCGCGCTGTGGTCAGCGGCACAAGTACCACGCGCCTGGTGCGCATCCTGGATGACGGCGCATTGGAGAATGTCTTTACCGAAGGCTTCCCTTTGCCCGATGGAACGACGGTTAGCGGTTTTGGCGCGCTGCCGGCCGGACCATTCGCTAACGCCTTCGGCGAGTTTGCGTTGCGGGTGGATACTGCTGCCGGCCAGCGGATTATCCAGACCGAGTTAAGTGACGAGTATGTGAGCGGCAACATTCTTAACCACATCATCTTGGAATACGGCGGCGGACTGCTCATTGATGATAGCTTCCCCTACGTTGCCAACTCCACCTTCCGCTACAATCGGGGCGCGATTCCGGCGGGAAGCAGCGAGCCGCACGGCGCAGTGACCGTGATGCGGCAGACTCCGTCTAACAGCGGTTTATTGGTCCTGCGAGGGAATACCATTCGCGACAATCCAAGCCATGGTGTATATATCCATCGCGGGGGTTCGGGCCAAGTTTTCTTACGCGAGAACCAGATTTTGAACAATTTGCCACATTGGCCGGTTATAGTTTACTATCAGGGTGCTGGTTTACACTTAGTATATTCTGATTTGGCAGTGGATATACATAATAACCAGATCCAGTACAACCGCGCCTACTATTGTGGTGGATTTGACGCTGAATCTGGGGATAGGCTTAGGCTTGAAGGTAATGAGGTAACACGAAACCAGGCGTTTGCAGAAGGCGGAGGTGGTGGCGGTGGCTGTTTGGGCTACTCATCGCCTTTGCTGCGTCGAAATGTCATTGGCGGCAATATTGATCAGAATGGTCACGAGCCGGGAAATGGAAACGAGTATTTTGGCGGCAGCGCGTTAAAGATTTTTGAGGCCGGGCCAATTATGCAGTTCAATACAGTTACAGGCAATGAAGCCCGGCCTAGCTATGATCTCCGCACTGCACCAGGAAACACCATTGCTTTTGTCCAGGGAGCCTCTGGCAAATTTACGCACAACAATATCCTCGGCAATCAGGCCAGCTTCGACTTATACCTTTCTAACTATCAAAGCCTACGACAAGATGTAGACGCTGTTTACAATTATTGGGGTACTACCGACGCCAATGACATCCGCTACAACCGCATCTACGACTACTGGCAAGATTTCAATCCCGGCGAAGCCACCTTCCAGCCTTTCCTCACCGCGCCGGAGCCATTGGCCCCCGGCTTCCTCTGGAACGCCACCACCACACCGCCCTCGCCCGTCGGCGCGGAGCCAATGACCGTCACCCTCGACTTCTCCCGTGATATGAACACGGCCATTACCCCCACCGTCACCTTCGGCGTGGACGAGCCGTATACGCAGCATCGCATCGAAAATGGACAGTGGATCAGTCCCACGCGCTGGGTGGGGAGTTTTGATGTGACGGTGGACACGGGTGATGGAATCAACACGCTCAAGGTCAGCGAGGCGAAGGACAGCGGTGGAATGCGCATCCCCGAGGACACACGCTTCAGCTTCGTCATTCAGACGGCGGGTACGCAGTCCATTCTGCTGGAAGCAGCTGCCACTGTGAGTCAGGTCGCGCTCACCTGGACGCAGAACGACGTGACGGACCTCGCGGGGTACATCCTTTACCGCAGTCCCTATACCAATACCGGCTACACGCAAATTGGCGGCGGGATGTTCGTGGATACGGCCTACACGGATACTAGCGTGACCAATGGCGTCACCTACTATTACAAGTATTCGGTGCTGGATACGGATTTCAATGAGGTCGCGTGGTCGAATGAGGTCAGTGTCACACCGGACGACTATACGCTGCCCACCACACCCATCGTAATCGACGATGGCGCAACAACGAACTACTTCGACCGGTTGCACGCCAGTTGGTCTGCCGCTGACCCGGAAACGGGTGTTGCTGAGTACCAGGTCTGCGTGGGGACAGCGCCGGATAACTGCCACCTCATCGCCTGGACGGCCATGGGACTGACAACCACGCAGACCTGGACGGGTCTCAACCTGGCTAACGGCGCGACCTATTACGTCAATGTGCAGGCCCGCAACACCGCGAACCACTGGAGTGCAATCGGCTCCAGTGACGGCATCACCGTGGCGAAGCTGCCAGCTCCCGTCATCACAGCCGTGGAGCCAGTTTCCGGTGTACGCAACGTGGCGCACGTCATCACGCTCACGGGCAATGGCTTCCAGGCCAGCCCCGCGCCAACGGTGCGCCTGGGCGGTACGACGCTAGGTGGTGTTGTCGTGATCGACGCCGTGCGCCTGACTGCTCAGGTTCCGGCGGGGATTGCGACGGGCGTCTACACCGCCACCGTGACGAACTTCGATACACAGATAGGCTCCCTGGTACGCGCCTACACAGCAACAAATCCGACTACCGGCCCGCGTCCGTTGTTGTTCTCGCCGACACCTCGGCTGTTAGGCGACGATGAAACCAGCACCACGGTTGACGTGATCGTGCAGGATGTGAGTGACCTTGCGGCCTTCCAGTTCGACATGATGTACGATCCGGCAGTTGTACAAGTCAGCGATGTCACACTTGGTTGGTTCTTAGCTAGCAGTGGACGTACGACTGCTGCCCTGGGGCCGCAGATTGACAACGGCGCTGGGCAAGTAACGTTCGGCGGCATCAGCTATGGTGCAGCTCCTGGCGCGGAAGGTAGTGGGACGCTGGCTACCCTCACCTTTACACCGCAATCCACCGGCACGACCAGTTTGAACTTCGCGAATGTGCAATTGCGCGACTCACTCAACAGTGAAATCCCTACCGAGTTACAATCCGGGCAGATTTGGGTGGTACAGTATCCCTTTGGTGATCTCGATCGGGATTGTGACGTGGATGTGAATGACATCATGCAGGTAGCATGGCGTTGGATGGATCCCGCCAACTATGACGTGCGCTACGACTTCGATGCCGACAGCGACATTGATGTGGCTGACATCATGCAGGTGGCAGCTGCGTGGGGCGATGTATGTGTAGGCGGGCCATCCGTGCAGTCCCAGTCTTATGCACTTGACGGCCCTGTATTGCGCCTGACCGGCCCGGCAAACAACGCTATCCGGGCTGGGGATGTGTTTACAGTTGCGTTACAGGTAGAGGAGGCCGTGGATCTGGCCGCCTACCAACTGGAACTGGCCTACGACCCGGTGCGCATGGCCGTTGTGGATGTAAGTTACACGGACTTGTTGTCTACGGGCGGCAACACCGTCGCCACGCTTGGCCCGACGGTGGACGAGTCAGGCGGGCGTATCACACTGGCGGGCTTCGGCTATGGCGGCGCGCGCGGCGTTGATGGCAGTGGCGCATTGGTTCTGGTGTCTATGCAGGCGCTTGATAACGGTTTGCATAGCTTGGACCCGGTCGCTGCTATCTTGGTCAATCAAAGAGGTGTGCTGATGATGCCGGGGTCATTGGTGGGGTGGTTGTCACGCGGTCAAACGATCTACCTGCCGCTGGTGCTGCGCGGGCATTAATTCCGAACCTTCCGGGAAGCGGTTGGCTTCCCGGAAGGCAACCCGTGCCATCGTCGTTCCGAGCGAAGCGAGGAATCTCTTATGACAAACATCCGTGTCCATCCTGCCATCCAAATCTTGCTGGCTTTGGCTGTTGCCCTTGTTGGGCTATTGGGCCTGACTGCTTCCCTAAGCTTGGGGCAGGGTCCACCTGTGGTAAGCGTCACGCCAGCGCAATCTCGCGTTGCTTTGAGCGAAACCGTACGTATCTCCATCACCATTCAAGACGTCAGCGACTTGGGCGCTTTTCAGCTCGACCTGGTTTACTCGCCCACGTTGGCGCGCGCTGATGGCGCGGCTATTACCGGCTTCCTGGGCAGCACCGGGCGCAATATCGCGCTGCTCGGCCCGACTTTTGATCAAACTGCAGGGCGCGTGACGCTCGGCGCGTTCAGTTTCGGCAGCGCCCCCGGACCAGATGGCGATGGCGTGCTGGCTGTCATCACCTTGACCACCTATCTCACACCAGGCGTGACGCCGTTGACTTTACAAAACATCCAATTGCTCGACACGCACGCGAATGCCCTAAGCGCTACTCTCAATAATAGCCAGTTGATCATCGGTAATCGCGCACCTCTTACGCCATCCGAACCCGTTCCGGCGCATCTTGCCGAGACTGTTCCGTTAACGCCAACACTACAATGGCAGTGCAGCGACCCCGACGAAGACCCATTAACCTATACTATCGCTTTTGGTGCAGATAATCCACCGCCGTTGCTGGCAACAGGCGTTACCACGACCACCTATCACCCCGGTAACTTAACGTTGGACACGACTTATTACTGGGTTATCACCGCCACCGATGGTGTCAGCGAGACATCTGGGCCGCTCTGGGCCTTTACCACCATTGTCCCGCCACCCGAAGTAGACTTCACCGCCACACCGCGCAACGGCGACGTACCCTTGACCGTGCAGTTTACAAGTACCCCCACTAACATAGGCCCTCTCTTCCCGCCAGTCTATGCCTGGGATTTTGGCGATGGCAGTGTAGCATCAACTGCGAATCCAACACACACTTATCAGAGTGTGGGTAGCTTCGACGTGACATTGGTGGTTACCGGGTCAGGTGGGACAGCGCAAGCGGTCAAGCTGGATTACATAACTGTGAGCGAACCTATGCCACAAGTGAACTTCAGCGCAACACCACGGAGCGGAACTGCGCCTCTAACCGTGCAGTTCACCAGCGTGGTGACAAACACTGTCACCAATTACGCTTGGACCTTCGGCGATGGCGTAACGAGTACCCTGACAAATCCGTCACACACTTACACGGCAGCGGGAACCTACACCGTCGCGTTGACTGTCAGCGGGCCGGGGGGACAGCACACGGTGACGAAGAACGCCTACATCACGGTCATGTTCTCCAGCGTGTCCGGCGCGGTGCGTTTCTGGGAGAATTCGGCTGGCGTGCCGGGCGTACAGCTCACACTGGCAGGCACTCAGATCTACTCCGCCACCTCTGCGACGTCAGGGGATTATCTCCTCGGCAATGTGCTCCGCGACAGCTACATCCTCACGCCTGCGAAATCCGATGACGCCGACGGCATCACCGCATATGATGCATCATTCGTGCTGCGTCACGCAGCTGGCTTGCTGACGCTGGAAGGAGCGCAAGCCACCGCCGCCGATGTCAATCGCTCGGGGGGCATCAGCTCGCTGGATGCCTCGTACATCCTGCAGCGCGCCGTGAACCTGATCCCCTTGCCCTTCCCGGGGGCCGATGTGGTGTGGGACTTTGATCCGGCAACCCGCAGTTACCCCGATGTGAACGGTGCAGTTACCGGGCAGGACTTCACGGCCATCTTGCTGGGTGATGTCTCTGGGAACTGGGCAGCGGGGAATAACCAGGTTACCCAGACAGCAGGCCCGGCAATAGTTGAAGTGCGGGCCAGCGTGCCTGATCCTCAAGGGGTGGTCACGGCTACCGTGTGGGTGGATCCGGATGGGATCGAGCTCTACGGTCTCGACCTGAGCCTGAGCTTCAATCCCACCGCAGCCACTGTATTGGCAGTGGAACTGGGGCCGCAGGGCGAAGACCTGGTGCTACTCTCCAATACCAATCAACCTGGTGAAGTGCGTATTGGCCTTGCTGGTGCGCTCCCCGTAGCCAGCAGCGGCACGCTTCTGATCTTGCGCTTCCAACTTACTAACTCCAATCAAGGCACCCCTCTGACCCCGATGTGGGGGCAGATGAATGAAGGCGCTGTGCCGGTTGAATTGCGGGGTGCACAGTTAGGGCGCGATAATTGGACAATCTACCTGCCATTGACTCTGAATCGCTATGGCAGCGCACAACTGCTGATCTTTGAGCCCCTTGCGAAGCCCTTAAGCAGTCGCCTACGGTCGCGGTAATGCCAATTCCGTGATGTAAAACAATTGGCGGGCGGAAATGAAATCTCCGCCCGCCAATAGTTTAAATTAAAATTACGGTATAGTATCTTGCACTGAGCGTCGCTCTTTAACATTCGAAACTGTATCCGCTTCAGGTAGACAACCATATTTGCGTAGGACATCTGTCGGCGAGGCAATGTGCGGTGGCAATTTGC
>Ga0209201_1003120_pt1 | contig 14876 bp, 9 predicted proteins | sample AD_UKC055_MetaG_FD_184411 | JGI IMG/M metagenome (GOLD analysis project Ga0209201, IMG submission 184411) | Active sludge microbial communities of municipal wastewater-treating anaerobic digesters from USA - AD_UKC055_MetaG (SPAdes) (version 2) | ecosystem: Engineered > Bioreactor > Anaerobic >...
ATTCATGGGCCTGCACCTCATACTCTTCGTTGGTCTGATTTACATAATAGACAAAAATATCATCCAGGTCGATCATCCCAGAAACCTCTCGCAAGGATTCCAGAGTGCCCTGGGTGAGAACCTTCCCCCGATGGATCAGCACGATCTTATCGGCTAGACGCTCGGCTTCGCGCATGATGTGGGTGGAAAACAACACACACTTTCCTTTGTCTTTGCAACTGCGGATAAAGGACACTATGTGCCGCGCGCTGAGTATATCCAAGCCAACCGTGGGCTCGTCGAAGATCATTACCTGCGGGTCGTGGATGATAGAACGGACGATGGATACCTTCTGCTTCATGCCGCTGGAAAGAAACTCGATCTTTTTATCCAGAAAGTCGTGCATCTCCAGCAAGGTTGCCATTTCCAACATGCGCGACTCGATGTCTTCATCCGCCACTCCATAAAGCCTGCCAAAATAGCGGATGAATTCCCGCGGTGTCAAACGGGCATACAAACCTGTATCGCCAGACAGGAAACCAAGGCTGCTGCGCACCTTGTCTCCCTGGGTCACCACATCAAAGCCGTTTATCAGGGCTGAACCAGATTGCGGCTTGAACACAGTGGAAAGAATGCGCATGATGGTTGTTTTACCTGCTCCGTTTACACCCAACAGACAGACGATCTCTCCATTTTGCGCCTCAAACGATACGCCGTCAACAGCCCTGAATGAGCTGCCGTCTTTCTTTTTGAACTCCTTTACCAATGATTCAACCTGTATCATACGATCTCCCCTGTCAATTATATCGCTATCTTAGTAAGGAATGAATTTCAGCATGCGCCCAGGTGTCAAGTTCTTTAAGTTTTAACTGCCAAAATGGTTGAAGTGTTACTTTATGTCTCTCATCATATCTTACTGGTTATAAAGCTATAACACCTATAGTATTTTCTCCTGTCAATCCGCCTCTCCAAGTTCTGATCGTAGCACCTATATATTATGGAGGTGGTTCTCATTTGCATCCCCCTCTCCAGCGTGGGTCTTCCTGGGGTCAACCTTATAATTTATAAGGATGACATAAGGATGATGGCTCCAAAGCCAGTAGCAGCAAAGGAGGGCGGTATGAAGGATGTTGCGAAATGTATCGATTTATTTTTGAGGTTGTGAAGGAATTGAGGCCGGTTACTTTTTGACGTGTGCTTGATTTTGAGCTTTAAAAGACCGTTCAAGGCTCAAGCCACCCCACCGGATCGTTACCGATCAGTCGGGATTCCGATGGCCGTTATAACTCGGGATATAATTTGGCTGTTGTCCGTGTTTTAACAAGCTCATCCATTTAGATAAAGTGTCTGCATCATGGCAACTACTTAAAACACGGCATTTTTACAACAGGTGCCTAACAATTATTCCATGTGATTCATCACAAACGTGATTAAATAACTTGACGAGAATAAGCAGGCTGAAAAGAATTGCATCAGATATGCTATATGGCAGGTGTAGCTTTGAAAGCTCGCCTTTGTATCAAATCATCCCAATCAAATAAATGAGGGGATAGCATTATGAAAGATGCTTACGGCATTCTGAATCAGATCTCCGCGGATATGGTGCTGGATGCTGCCACAGGAAAAGGTGATTTTATCAACATCCTCAAGCAGAATTTGAAGTCATTCACCCAGATCATTGGCGTCGATGCTTCAGAACGCGCAGTGGACTACGCCCAAAAACTCTTTCCGGAGAACAATGTGGAAATCTACCGCATGGAACTGGAAAAGCTGCAGTATGACGACGGTTATTTTGACCTGGTTTGCATCGCGAATGCTCTTCATCATATGGAGAAGCTGGATCTGGTTTTGGCGGAGCTGTTGCGTGTGCTCAAAAGCGGCGGTCGTATTTTGATCGTTGAGATGTATCGTGACGGCGAACAAAGCGAAGCCCAGAAGACCCACATCATGCTGCACCATTGGCTGGCAGCAATCGATACCAGTTTTGGGGTGTATCACGGCAAAACTTTCGCCCGCCATGAAATTGAAGCGATTGTCCAAAAACTGAAGCTCAAAAAACTTCAGTGGTGCGATTTCTACATACCCGTGGACAATCCCAAAGAGGGACGCAGTTGCGAAGGCCTCAAGAGGAATTGCCTGGAAAACATCAAACGCCTGGAAACCCTGGAAGGCACGGAAAAGCTAATTGAGGAAGGCAAGGCGATTTTGGAGCGCATCGTGAATATTGGCTGCGCCAGCCCAAGCAGGATGATGTATGTTGGCGTGAAGGTCTGAGGTGATCAAGATGTATATTAATAAAGGAGCATAAAAATGTTATTTGAAGAAAACCTGTTTGAGCTATCGCAAAATCAACTGCAGAAACTGGGAAAGAAATACTCGATCTCCGGTTACACTCAGATGAAAGGCAACGATCTGGTCTTCAAGCTGTTGGAGTTCCAGGCAGCTCAGGAAGGCCTTGCCTTTGTGACCGGATGCCTTGAAATAATGGAGGATGGCTTTGGCTTTCTTCGCTTTGCCCAAAACAACTATCTGCCAGGCCGCGATGACGTGTATGTCTCCCAGACGCAGATCAGACGCTTCGGCCTCAAAACCGGGCATATGATCTCAGGTCCTGTGCGCTCACCCAAGGAAGGGGAAAAATACTATGCACTGCTGAGGGTTGAGGCCGTGAACTACATGGCTCCTACCGCGATGCAGGATCTTCGCACCTACGACGCACTCACCCCTTATTATCCAACAGAGCGGCTGAATCTGGAATTTGATCCGGATAACTATTCCACCCGCATCATCAACCTTTTTACCCCAATCGGCAAGGGACAACGCGGCTTGATCGTGGCAGCCCCGCGCACGGGAAAGACCACCCTGCTGCAGGACACAGCCAACGCCATTCTCACCAATCACCCGGAAGTTTACCTGATTGTGTTACTGGTGGATGAACGCCCTGAAGAAGTGACAGAAATGAAGAAGATCCTCAAACCCGGGAACCGCGAGGTCATCAGTTCCACTTTCGACGAATCTCCCAAGAATCACACTGCGGTGAGCGAAATGGTTCTGGAAAAAGCAAAGCGCATGATCGAACTCAATCAGGATGTCGTGATCGTGCTGGACAGCATCACCCGGCTGGCCAGGGCTTACAACAACATCACCCCCTCCAGCGGCAAGGTGTTGAGCGGCGGAATTGACGCCAACGGCCTCATCAAACCCAAAAAGTTTTTTGGCGCAGCCCGTAACACCGAAGAGGCAGGATCACTTACCATCATTGCAACAGCCCTGATCGACACCGGTTCCAAGATGGACCAGGTGATCTTTGAGGAGTTCAAGGGCACCGGCAACATGGAACTGGTTCTGGATCGCAGCATCTCCGATATGCGCCTCTACCCCGCCATCGATCTGGTGAAAAGCGGAACCCGTCGCGAAGAATTGTTGCTTACCCAAAACGAGATCAACCGCATGTATGTGTTGCGCAAGTATCTGAAAACAATCAGCCCCATCCAGGGCATCGAAACTTTGCGCAAGCGCATGCAGGGCACTAAAACCAATATTGAACTGTTGAACTCCATGAGCAACTGATCAAGGCTTTGTCCCGGCAAACACAGGAACAGATTTGAACAGTTCTATTAATCTCCTGATAGTTGTGGCGATCGCGTTAGTGATCACGCCCCTGGCACTTTTTGCAGTTGAATTCAGGGCTGAATTCCGGAGCCTGGAAACCCTGTATCAGAGCGGTAACCTGAATGAACTGGGCGCCCGGCTTATGGATGTCAAAGCGAGGAACAACGAAGAATCTTCCCTGCTGCTCTATCTGAATGCCATGCTAAGGAAGAGCAAGACTGATTCCGCCTCTTTGCTGGAAGACAGCGCCCGCAAGTATCCCAACACCCACTATGGGCAACTCAGCATGCTGGAGCTGGCCAAGCTCCATCTGCAGGAACGGGATGCCAGCAAGGCAAAAAGCTATCTGCAAAAGATCACCTCGCAAGATCTGCTGGAACGCTATTATTGGCTGGCAGTCTGCGCCGAGGCGGGTAACGATTTCAGCCTTGCCATCGCCAATTGTGAAACCTATCTACGGCTTGCCCCCAGGGGCAAGTTGGTGGAAGAGGCCTATTTCCTGATCGCCGAAGCCTATCAATACCAAGGCAAATTCCAGAGCGCCATCTCAAGCCTGAAAAAGTTACAGGCTCTGGATGGCTACCCCAGGGCAGTTCAGTATTTCCACTATAAAATGGGATACTTGCAGCAACTGGCTAATAAACCCAATGAAGCCCTGGAAAGTTACAAAACAGGCCTGGAGATCGACAGGTTGTCGCATATCGCCTTTCTGATTGAGGACAGGCTTTTTGAGCTTAAAGACAAATATCCCGCCAGCGTTGACCTCAGCTTCCTCTATCCATACACCGAACTGCAATTGCCCGAAACGGTTGCAGCCACCAAACCTGTTAACGGAACCAAGCTCCCCCTAAAACTCGATAACAAACCCAGCGGGGGCTTCTTCCTGCAAGTGGGGAGATTCAGCCAGGAAAGCAATGCCACCAGGATGTCAGCCAGTATCAGGGATATGGACCTGCTTTCCAGCTATTATGAAGACAAGGATAACAGGACTGTGCCCTGGGTGGTGGTTAGCGGCCCGTATCAGACCAAGAACGAAGCTGAGATGATACGGCAGGCTTTGCTGGATAGGGATATCAACTGCTTTATCACCCAGTTCTGACACAAGCATGAGCGACACGGGCAAACCCAGGGAAACCAAGCTGACGCCTATGCTCAGGCAGTTCCGGGAGGTTAAGGAAGCGCATCCCGACAAACTGATCCTGTTCAGGATGGGCGATTTTTACGAAACCTTCTTCGATGACGCCTACCTCACCTCAAAGACCCTGGGCATCACCCTCACCACCCGGGATAAGAACAGCGCCGATCCGGTGCCCCTGGCAGGCTTTCCCTACCATGCTTTGGACCAGTATCTGGACAAGCTGATCAAGGCTGGTTTCAAGGTGGCGATTTGCGAGCAAGTGGAAGACCCCAAAAAAGCGGTCGGCCTTGTCAAACGCGAAGTTGTGGAAATTATAACCCCCGGCACGGTTTTGGACCATACCCTCATCGATGGCAGCGCCAACAACTTCCTCAGTGCGGTTTACTTTCCCAAATCGGGGAACAAGGCGGGTCTGGCGAGCCTCGACCTTTCCACAGGGGATTTTACATTTACAGAGCTTGATTTCGGCGATCTGGCAAATGAACTGCTCCGCCTGAAGCCAAGCGAGATAATCGTGGACGGCACTGCCGCCGAGCTTACGGTCAAGGAACTGAAGCTGGAGCATCAACCCACAATTACCATTTTTGACAGTTGGCAGTTCAAGCCTGCTGAAGCGGCGCAGGTACTAAAAAAACACTTTGGCGTGCACTCGCTGGAAGCTTTCGGCGCGCATGATAAGACCCTGGGCGCAACCGCTGCCGGAGCCGCCCTCGCCTACGTGCAATCACTCTATCAGGTTCCCCTGCAGCATATAGCTTCCCTCGGTTATTACTCTTTGGACAGCTTCATGCAGTTGGATGAGATCACCCGGCGCAACCTGGAGTTGAGTAAATCGATCCGCTATGGCACCAGGCACGGCAGCCTCCTGTCGATTTTAGATCAGACACAGACTCCAATGGGAGCCAGGCTGCTGCAAGGATGGATGCTCCATCCGCTTTTAGACCAGGCACAAATAGAGACGCGCCAGGAAATGATTGCGATTCTTTTGAGCAATACAGCTTATCTGAAGGATTTGCGTGGCTGCCTCAGGGAGATTGGCGATATCTCGCGCCTGGTGTCCCGCTTGGGAGCCCTGAGGATCACCCCCCGCGAACTTTTGTCCCTCAGATCATTCCTTGCCGCCAGTGTGGAGCTTAGAAAAAAACTGCAGGCCTTCCGCGGCAGCTTGCTGGACCATTATATCGAAAGCCTGACCAATTTCGATGCGCTGATAGCCACCATAGATGCCGCCATCCAACCTAATCCACCCACCGTCATCACGGAAGGCGGTATCTTCAATTCTGGTTATAACAAGGATCTGGACGAGCTGCTGGTGATCATCCATGATGGTAAATCCTGGATCGCAAGCCTGGAAGAAGATGAGCGGCGCAAGACCGGAATACCGAATCTAAAGATCGGATACAATAAAGTTTTTGGCTATTACCTCGAAGTGACCGCCTCCCATAAAAACAAGGTGCCGGATTATTACATCGCCAAGCAGACGCTGGTCAACTCCGAGCGCTATATTTCCCCGCGCCTGAAAGAATTTGAAGCCAAGGTGCTCAGTTCCGAAGAAAAGATCAAAAACCTGGAATATGAACTATACAAGGAACTAAGGCAGCAACTGTCCAAAGAACTGGAAAACCTACAAAAGCTGAGTGATACCATCGCCCACATCGATGTCTTTGCCAGCCTCGCCTGGCTGGCCTGGCAAAACAACTATTGCCGCCCCACTTTTTATTCCGAGCGCAAACTTAGCATCAGCGAAGGCAGGCATCCCGTGATCGAGCAGCTCATTGAGGGCAGCGACTTCATCCCCAATGATACTGAACTGGCACATCCTGATACGGCGATCGCCATCATCACCGGTCCAAACATGGCTGGTAAATCCACCTACTTACGCCAGATCGGCCTGCTGGTGATCATGGCCCAGATCGGCAGCTACGTACCATCCCAACGTATGAGCCTGCCTATCTTTGACCGCGTTTTTACCCGGGTTGGCGCCTCGGACAACCTTGCCCAGGGACAGAGCACATTCCTGGTCGAAATGATCGAGACAGCCAATATCCTCCACTCCGCCACAGACCAGTCTCTAATCCTGCTCGATGAGATCGGGAGGGGCACCTCCACCTTCGATGGCTTGAGTCTGGCCTGGTCGATCATCGAACACATCCAGAAAACCAAGCACGCGCTTACTCTCTTCGCCACCCATTACCATGAGCTGACAGAGATGGAAAACCTGTATCCGGATATCAAAAACTACAATGTTCTGGTGAAGGAATACAATGACCAGATGATCTTTCTGCGCAAGATCGAACGCGGCGGAGCAGACCAAAGTTATGGAATTCAGGTGGCCAGACTTGCGGGTATCCCTGACCGGGTGATCAGGCGTGCCAAGGAAATCCTGAAAAACCTCGAAGAGCACGAGATCAGCCCCCAGGGTCTCGCCTCCACCCTGCGCAAAAAACTGGGCAGGCACTCACCCCAGCTCGAACTATTTGACGTTTTGGCCAACAAAGCATCAGAGACCGATCCCATCATCGAAGAGATCAAAGATTTGAACCTGGATGAGCTCACACCCATCCAAGCCTGGCAACAAATAAAGGAATGGCAGAAAAAGCTATGAAAAACACTATTGTCAAAATCCTCTTCCTCGCCTTCACACTGGCCGCATTGACAGCCTGTGCCGCAAATCAGGAAAACCTGGCCGGTAAGATCAACGGCACCCCCATCCTCTACAGCGATTACATAGAATCCTACCGGGGACACTACAACAACTTTCAAATCCTCAACAACCGCGCGCCTGACGCAATCGAAAAGGAAGCGCTCAAAAGCCAGACCTGGACCAATGCCACCAAACACGTGGTGCTCAACGACTACTTCAAAAAATACAGGATTTCCGCATCCAGCCAGGAAGTATTGGATACCCTCCGGGTAAACATCCCGGATTACATTCTGCGCTCTCCCCTTTTCAACATAAATAGCAAGTTTGACCGCGCCGTCTATCTGCAATCGCTGGAATTTGACACCCCACACAATCTTCAGCCATTGCGCAGGCAATACCGTGATTATTACATCCCGGTGATGAAGCTGAAAGAGAAGTTGATCGACGACCTGCTGCTCACCTCCAAAGAAAAGAAGCTTGGCACACGCATCCTGCAAAGCAAGGCGGACATCGAATGGCTGGTATTGGATGCCAGAAACATCCAGCCAGTCATCACTGAAGAGCAGCTACGTTATGAATATGAGCAGAATTTACCCCAGTATAAACTTGAACCGTACTACAGTCTGAATTATTTCAGGGTGCCGGTCAAGTTTTCCAAGACGGATATCCGCCGCAGTTATGAACTTGCGGATTCACTGTTTCAGGAACTCGTATTGGGAGAAGACATCGAAGCCGCAGTGGCAAAACGTCTCCCCTATTTTCCGCAATTGACACTCAAGAACTCGGGCTACATCCGCAACAACGATCTTGACCCCGATCTCTACGCCAGTTTTTCTTTTGTCGAAGAAGGCAGCTACCTTAACCCCCTAAGCGATCAGGATGGAGTGACCATCTACCGCCTGGACAAACGCACCAAGAGCATGAGCAGCTTCACCTCGATCCGGGTGCCCTATCTGCCTTCCGAAGCCAGCATTAACTTCACCCTGCCCGAAGCGCAGAACCTCAGATCCCTGGTGAAAGACCTGGGCATTAACGCCGCCGCGGAAGAACTTGACCTGAACTATGTCAGCACCGGAAATATCAGGCCTGATGCTGCCTGGCTGGACGACCCATCCGTAGTGGAAGCGGTGAACCTGGAGCTTTCCGGTAAGAAGCCCGGCTATGCCTTTAAGCCAATCTACTCTGAAGCTCAACGCTGCTGGATAGTAGCCTGCCTGAACGACACCCGCCTCGAAGCCTATAAACCCATCGAGGAAGTGAGGCAGGAACTAACCGAAGCCCTAACCCTCCGCAAAAGAGCTGATATGGCAAGGCATCAAGCCAGCCAAATCATTGCAGGGAACAGCAGCTACGCCTCTGCCGCCCAAAAGCTCATGCTCCCGGCCATGACATATCAGACAAAGCTGCTCGAACACAACGCGGACAGCATCTTTTTCAACGTCATGCATGCCCATTACAGCAAATCCAAACAGCAATACCACGAGCTTGGCGACCTCATCCTGATCCCCCGGGTCACGCGGGTGATATGCGATAAAGATACCAAAGCATCTTCTGCCGATATCAGACGGCTCTTTAAATCCACCCTCGATCCAGAATGGTTTGACGACTGGCTGGACAATGAAGTGGCCAAAGCCGACTTGCGCATTTATGCCGATATCTGATCTTCAAGATGTTGCATTAGTTCATGATAAATTTTAGTTTACATAAATGTCTTCATCCCTTAACGACTGGAATTATTAGGCATGATATTTAACACAATATAAGGCTCCTATGGTTTGGATATTTGGTGTTACGTTACTCACTTGGCAGTTCCTATCAACTTTTTTTTCTGCCTACCCACTTGGTTTGGAAGAGAGCCAAAAAGAAGTTGACTTGAATTAACAAGATTTAAATATTGAAATTGACTACTTTGCATTACATGGATTGTGATTAAAGAAGGAGATCGAAACCCTCAAGCAATCAGGTAAACAATGAATTTTGGTTTTAGACAAACATTTTAAGCCCTACATAATCGCGTTTGTAAAGGAGTAAATATATATGCAGGAAATTAAGAAGTAAAAGCATCAAATGAGCTGTTAATTTGAATAGTTAAAGGAAATTCCTACTCTGATGAGTGCAGAAACAATGGTCTTTAATTAAATAAAGGTTCTGATGGAGGAACAATGAACAACGCCATAAATCCATTCCAAAAGCTTGGATCAATCAATGACAACATACTACACATTCTTGCTCTTATGGATAATATAGGGGACAATGAATTATCTGATCGACAGACTGAACTAACTGAGTTATATCGTAAATCGTTTATAATGCAAACATTGACAGATCGGTATGTGATAGCAGTTACAGGTACTCAAGGAGTAGGAAAAACAACTCTTTTAGCAAAGCTGTACAATGTTGAAGACGGTGTACTTCCCACCAACCAAGGCAGGGGAGAGCAGATTCCAATCCTCTTTACTGAGAGAAAGCCAGGAGAACAAAAAGCATACATGCACAGAATTGCCTGTCCGAACGGTTCTCTGGAGATAATGCGAGACGAAATTGACAGAAAAAAAGTCCAATCTCTTTCTATGAATTATAATCCCACTACTGATTTGTTTATAGAGTTGGAAGTCCCCGAAGCTGTGTTTTATTGTGACACAAAGCACTTTTTGCTGCTACCGGGAATAGAGAGCAAGAACGACTACATGTATAATCTTACGTGGAGTGCCCTAAGAACTGCAGCTAACTGTGTGATTGTAATGTTTTCAAATGCTTACGCAAGAGAAGATACACGAACCTTGATCCAGAGATTAAACGAGGATTTCAAAAACTCCGAACCGGTTTTTGTGCTGACTATGGCTGACCAGACAACAGATGGAAACGAGAGTTTTAAGAAGACGATTATGCACGACCTAAACATCGAAGAAGATAGAATTGTAATCTCAGGTACTTCGGATGATTTAATCGAAAAATGGCCTGAGCGGTTCAAAAAAACTCTGCAACGATATTCAGCAAGCACCGGAGAATCTATTAAGGTCAAATGTGATAATATGAAAGAATTGCTTGCTGACCTAAAGGACATCAGAATAGAGCTCGATAACTTTTTGAAGAAGTTTGATATTAAAAAACAGTTTGAGGATCTTAGAGTAGATAGATATTTATTATCTTTTAATACGGAGTTCCAGAAGATTCGTAACGAGATTTGTGATGAGTTTCATAAGCATATGGATGATTTTGAAAATCGTATGAACACCGCAATACAAAAAAGAATAAAAGACAAATCATTCTGGCAAGAATTATGGAATAGCTTCATCAAAAGAGACATTACACGTCTGATTGAATTTCAACAGATGATAGCAGACTGTTTGGGCGAAGCGATAGAGAATCACTTTATCGAATTAGGGTTTTTGAAATCAATTGAGAGTTCTCAGATAACACACTTATACGCCAATCAAATAGGTCAGTTTGACAAATCTTTGGATCAGTTATCTCAAGCCTTGGTATACTCCCAAACCGACCTGAGCTTAGCAATTTCCAACAGCGATTTAGTTAGAGATATTATTCACCTCTATCATCCAGACAAAAGTGAAAAGATACAGCAAGTTGGCCCGTCATTTGAAAATACGCTGAAAACAATACCACATCTGTTTACAGAACTTGTGAGATTGAATCTTCTGGTCCCCAACGCTTTCAAAAACCAAGTGGAGGATAAGTACCTATATATTTCAGCAACTCCTGATACTACAAAGCGTGCCCTGGAAATCTATAGCGAGTATAAACCCACATTATCAAACGCACTTGGGGCAATCATTGGATTGGACATGGCCATGGACGGTCAGTTGGATTTATTTAATATTCTAGAAAATTTCATACCGCAAACCGCTGGAAAACTGGCGGAGTCCGTTACAGCAGCGATTGGCGTAGCAATGATTGTATTTCACTCTTATGATTACCTATCCAACCTTGTAAACCGAACTCAAATCAGAGAACTTGAAACAGCTCATGCGATAGTAGCCGATATTAGAAAACACATAGAGAATGAGTTTATACATAAGTATGACAGAGCTGTAAGAATATTCTCTGAATACACTGTAGATGCTGTCAGGGATAAGCTTGGTATATCGAAAAATCTGAGTATGTTATGGAATCTCGAACAAGCTCTATACAATCTAAGAGTAGTAAGTAACTCAGCAAGGGAAGAGATTCGTGTCATTCCTTGCTAAATGGGCTAACTGGTTTATATACAATAGATTTGATTGGATAACTGAAGCCAAAAGGAGAATTCGAGATCAATTCGAGCATCCTTTTACAAGGCAGCTCGTTTCTTCAGAATCCAGTAACAATGTGAATGTAGCCCTTTTTGGAAAGACACAGGTTGGGAAAACCACTTTAATTCTTAAACTGATGGAAATAAAAGACGAGTGTTTTGATATAATCTCCACTCTATTGCGCTGTGGAAGTGAAATTGGTTATTCAGCTACTCCCACTGCTATGATTTACTGCTACTCGGATGATCAAGAATTCAAAATAGCTTTGCATTCTACTGAGAATAGTTCCCCAGAGATGCCAATGTCACTGGATTTCAAAGGGATTGATGGCATGTTAAAACATATCCGTCAGAAGATTGAATCCAATCAATTCAGTGATTTAAACGCCATTAAAATTGGGATTCCCAAGTTATACTTCAATGAAGGTGATCATATTGATATTAATATCATTGATCTCCCTGGTTTGAACAGCACGAACGTCCACGAAAAGTCTTGGACTAAGACTCTAATTAAACAATTCTTGCCTGCTGCTAATATTGTGCTTGTTCTTGATCGTGGAAATCAAGTAGCTGGATTTCTGGATCTATTTGAGGATGATGAGCTAAATAGAATCACGAATTGGAAGTATTTTCCAGAAAAATACCGAGTGATTACAACGTATTCTTATAGTGCTGAGTCCGTGCTAAAAATGTTTGAGCATAGCAGTGATGTAAGTTCTGAAGGTATTCTTAATCATTATAGGCAGGAAATCAAACGAAGTCTTTCAAGTGATGAGTGTGAGAATCTAATTGTCTATCCCCTCGAGTATGGTGATTCCTGGATCAAATTTTGTAATGATAATGCCGAAAACAAATCATTGGGGAACGTTAAGGAAGTTAACCATCAATTCTTCAACATATTGAAGCAAGACATCAAGGAATCTGCAACGGAACTCAATCAGATATCCATGTTGTTAAAACTTAGGATTGCTTTCAAACTTAGAATTAAAGAATTTGAAAAAGAATTAAAAGCGGTTGATGCTAAGTATGAGCAAGATAAACTTCAGTTAGATACTCAACTTAATGAGATAAAGCAAATCATAGAAGAATTACGAGAAAGGGTCACTTTGATTCATCAATCATACGAAGACTTAAAGAAACCCCGAATAGAAACTGCAGGTTTCTATTACTATGAGATAAATGGGAATGATTCATACGAAAGAAATAAACTCCTAAGTCGCATTGAGGATATTAAAAGGTACTCAAGAGAACATGTAGACAACTTCGAAAGAGAGATTAAGATGATAACGGATATTCTCAAGATCAAGAATGTAGTTGATGACGAAATAGACACTGTAATCCACGATAACGTAGAAATAATACAGAAAACACTAGGAGATAATGTAGCTGAGCTATTCGCTGAAGTAAAAAATGAGTTGAAATATATAAAACACAACAAAAGGGATTCGATTCTATGTGGCTTAATTCGATGGGGCCCTCAACAATACCACGTTGATATGCTAGACAAGGCGACTACATTACTAAATCAATATTTGAGGGATGAACTTCACAATGAGGTTGTCATGCCTCACATTGGCCAGATATATGATTATTTGGGACGCGTCTGTAATAGATATGAGACAAGATTATCCAAATCAGAACAAACACGAATTGATCTTGAAAGATCTAAGCAAAACAGGTTTGATGATCATAACAGACTAGTGAGCGAAATCAGAGGCAATATTGATATTTTGGATGCTGATGCAGAAAAGGCAGCGCGAGTATCAGATTCTATAAAGACAGCGAATGATCACTATCTTGACATCTATAATAGAGGTCTTTTAGAAAGTAGCGGCTCAAATATCCTCCTGAATCTCTTAAAATATGCCCAAGTTCGTAAGGATTACAGCGCATCATTAAAAACAGCGGAGAAGTAAATAAAATGACAGAATATGATGAAGACAGAGCAAAAAAAGAGTTGGAAAACCTTTTCAATGAGTTGTTTGTATCGGATCTTAAAACTCTGATTGGAGAGAACTATTTAAAATCTGAAAAGCTCTACAATCAAATGAAAGGTGAGTTGCGAGAGCTTATCGATGTATACCTCCTAAAAAAAGTTGAGACAACTATTGAGGAAATCAATAAATCAAACGACAAGGCTCTCTTGGGTGTAATAGAACAGAGTAAGACATTGTTGGATTCTTACAAATACAACTTCACCGATCTCGACCAGACAACAAGAAAAATGAAGCTAAGCATTAATCTCGTTTTACTAATAAGTATTATCTCTCTGGCTATTTCGGTTATAAGTATGGTGAGTGGTTAACTACAAGAAGTATTAAGCTTGGATCTATTATTTTCTAATCACATGTGCTTTGGATATTTACAAATTACTACAACTATCCAAAAAATGATCTTAAGATTGCAATAACCCTGTCATAGTTTCGGTGATTTAATTCAACAAGCCTGCGACATCCCAGTTTCAAGGCATTTCCTTGAAATCGCATAAATAATCCTATATAATCCGCAATAACCTTCATAGCGCCCTCCTTTGCTGCTACTTGCTTCGGGGCCATCATCCTTAGGTCATCCTTATTAATTATAAGGTTGACCCCAGGAAGACCCAGGCTGGAGAGGGTGATGCAAATGAGGACTACCCCCTCATAATATATAGGTGCTATGAAAAGCTCGCGGAATGGTCAAAAGGTTCCCTGAAACAAGCATTCCCAGCCACAAAACTGCGTCATCACGGGCTGTCGGGGTCCCCGCCAAAGCACGTAGCGGTTTGGTGGGGTAGCTTGAGTTGCGATCCAGTCTTTGAAAATGAGAGCCAGTTGTAATAACACATGCGAAATAGTATTACCTGCCGCATTAGCTTGGGAGGAAACAATAACAACAAAGGGATGGAACGTCCATCCCTTTGCTACGTTGTGGGGAATATCTTTTACGCTACTTGATGAGCATCATTTTACGGGTGGAAATATAGTTGCCCGCTTCCAGTCTGAACAGGTACACGCCCGAGGCCACGTTTCTGTTTCGTGAATCGGTCCCGTTCCAGATTAGCTGGTGGTGTCCGGCAGCCAATTCTCCGCTGGCGAGGGTCTTCACCAGTTGTCCACGCAGGTTGTAAACGCTCAGTTTCACCTTGGTGTTTTTCGCCAGGTCAAAGGAGATCGTGGTGCTCGGATTGAATGGATTGGGATAGTTCTGCAGTAACCGTGTGACCAGAACAGGGGTTTCCGGATCCTCGCTTGCGGTGATGGGAAATGAGAATT
>Ga0209201_1003121_pt1 | contig 14861 bp, 13 predicted proteins | sample AD_UKC055_MetaG_FD_184411 | JGI IMG/M metagenome (GOLD analysis project Ga0209201, IMG submission 184411) | Active sludge microbial communities of municipal wastewater-treating anaerobic digesters from USA - AD_UKC055_MetaG (SPAdes) (version 2) | ecosystem: Engineered > Bioreactor > Anaerobic >...
CACCTGGCTTCTTTTTTTTCTAAAGTTTCGATACCAGCGAAACGCTTAAATATAGATGCATACATGTATACATCTATGTCAAGACCATTCTTGCCAAGGAACGTGCGGAGAAATCATTCCATCACCGCACGATTTACTGACGGGGAGGCTGCAATGCTGCGCAGTGTATCGCGCTGTGATCACACAACAGTCTCCAACACAGTGCGTCAGTTGTGTATAATCGGACTGAAGATACAATCCCTCGTGGATAGCAATTGTGACGTGTGTTCTTTACTCGCTGACGAGGATGGCACATATGAATTCAACCCTGACACAATCGACAAGAAATGTTTTGAGTGTTTGTTGGAACGCATGGTAGAGGCCAGTGGAATAGAAGCTGGTGGCTACGATGGCTGCTAGTGAATCGTCTCATCTTCCACAGCCCGATGCTGTGGAAGCTCCAGACGCCGAGGTTGAATTCGAGATACCAACGCCCGTTGAACGTGTATATACAATCAAAGCGCCGCAACATCTACGTGATAGAAACATATGGGTGATGTGGAAGTTCGAGAAGAGAAAGGGAAAGACAACGAAGGTTCCGTATCAAACATCAGATAAGAGAGCATCAACAACAAACCCCGCAACATGGACAGACTACGACTCTGCGATGCAAGCACTCGAACCACGTGACACGCCATTTCATGGAGTCGGTGTTTGTTTCGATGGAACATTCGTCGGTGTTGATCTTGATGATTGTATAGTCAACACAGAGTTCACAGCACACGCGCTTGAGATAATAACAGAATTAGACACGTATTGTGAATACAGTCCAAGCAAACATGGTGTACATGCACTCATTATCGGCGACATCGATCTGCCAAAGAACAAGAACAAAAAACTTGGTATTGAGATCTACAAGAAGGGCAGATTCTTCACATTTACTGGAGATGTTGTGCCTGGGTGCAAATCTGAGATGAACAACGATGTTACTAAACTCACTGCAATATACGCCAAATACATACTTGATCCCGCCAATGACAGCACCCCAACCGATGTCACCCTGGCCGACCTTTCAATCGCACCAGTCCCGGTCAGCGCGGAAAGTGTCATCAAACGGATGGAGGAGAGTTCGAAGTGGGATGAGATCAAAGCTCTGATGGATGGCAATATCGCCGCGTACACGATGGACGAGAGCGCGGCAGATCTGGCATTGTGCAATCATCTCGCCTACTATACTCAGCGAAATGTAAAACTCATCGACGAGATTTTCAGAACCACGAAATTGTTCCGCGAGAAGTGGGACGAGAAGCATGGTGCTCAGACCTATGGAGAGATGACAATCGAGAAGGCGTGCCTCGATACCAAGGCGGTTGATGGTGACATCGTTCGGCACAGGTACACAGAGGGCGGCAATGCCAACAGATTGTCAGATCTTCATGGCAATAACATTCGATACTGTGGGCACATGGGCACTTGGTTTATCTGGGATGGCAATCGATGGGCAGAGGACAAGACCGGCACCATCTATCAAATGAGCAGGGACGTGGTCAAAGACCTGTATGCTGAAGCCAAACTCAAGCTGGCCAGACTTCACAACGGACAGGGCAGCGCGGCGGCGGCGGCCATGGTGTCCAAGTTTGCTCAGACAACTGACACGTATCGAGGGCTGAACAACATGGTCACTCTGGCCCGGACCCTGCCTGAGTTGGCTGTAGCCCCCGATGACCTGGATAACAAGCCCATGCTGCTCAACACCATTGGCACCACTATCAACTTCGAAACCCCGGAGACACCATTACAAGATCCCAACCGATCTGACCTTCTTACTAAAGTCTGTGGTTGTGCGCTTGATACTGAGGCAGTGTGCCCCAATTGGGAAAAGTTCATTGACGAGATATTCCACAGTGATGATGAGTTAAAAAGATTTGTACAGAAAGCGATTGGCTATTCGCTAACAGGCAAGGTATCTGAGAAGTGCTTCTTCTTCTGTTGGGGCGATGGCTCGAATGGCAAGAGCGTCTTCCTCAATGTGATCCGCGCCATGTTCGGCGACTACGGGCAGCAAGCCTCGATCCGCACCTTCCTCAAGAAGAAGGGCGAGAGCGACATCAGGGATGATCTGGTCAATCTGAAGGGGGCCAGATTCGTCTCGGCTGTGGAGCCTGACGAGTCGGCGCGGTTTGACATGGAAGTTATGAAACCGCTAACAGGAAACGACCCGATCCGTTGCCGCACACTGCATCAAAGACAGATTGAATATCTACCTGAATTGAAGCTCTGGTTGGCTGGCAACACAAGGCCGCTTATCACAGAAACCAACAGCGGTGCCTGGGATCGTGTCAGATTAATTCCATTCACGGTTTCATTTGTTGGCCGGGAAGATCGCAAGTTAGAAGATCGGCTCAAGACCGAACTATCAGGGATACTAAACTGGGCTATCAGGGGTTACGCTATGTACGTGACTGAGGGGTTGCACCCACCAAAGTGTATAAGTTCTGCGACGGAAGATTACAAAGTGGAGTGCAACTCGCTGCTCTCGTTTGTAAACCAGGAGTGTGTTATCAGTAAACTCGGTGGCTTAAAGATCAAGTCCGGGGAGTTATATGATGCATACAAGGATTACTGCGTGCAGGAGGGGCAGTACCCCTATAGCAGTAAGCGTGTCAAGTCATCGCTTGCATCCAGTGGTATCGATTACGTGCATGAGAGGGATGGCCGATATTACATTGGGATCACGCTGAAGGCGCGTGCTCCCGGCCAAGTCCAGCTTCCACAGGGGAGATGTGGGGAAGCCCCGGAGATGAATGGCCTGGATGTTCCAACACTTGGTAAGATTGATCGACCTACTCCAGATAGCGAGGAGGTGAATTGAATGGTTGATTCCATGGGTATTTTACTGATTGCTTTCTTGTATGTGTTGATCAAGGGCGGTCGCTCCAAATGTTGTGACTGTGGGCTGTGCGCTTGAGCGGTCTGTGACACGAGTGACTCCTGTGACTGGCGGTGGTAGGTAATTCCCCTATATAATGCGTTTCACGTATTTGTGCATAATTACGCTCTATATATGTCGTTTAACCTCTACTGCCTGTCACATGTGTCGCACGTGTCACGAGGCCCCAGGATGTCACATCCATCCTGTGGAGTATGGCAATTTGAGTCGAGGTTTGCGGAATGCTAACCTTCGATTATATATATGGTGAACATATACGATTGCATTATATATGGAGACTGTTATGACAGACAAGAAGAAACAGAGGAACAAGGTGACACGCGATGAAGAGAATCGCATGTTGATGTTGTTACTCGAAGGTAAGAGTCCCTACATGGTAGGGAAGTTGGTAGGCAGAGATCGTGGTGTTGTTGTTCGTGTAGCACGAAAGCATCAACACGAACTGTCTGACACAATACTAACCAAGTTGAAGATGGCAACGATAGGAGATGGACTTGATGAATACTCAAGATACCTTGAGTCATCACGCAGACTGGGGTTGTTGTCACAATCACTTGATCGTGTTGCACGCATGATGTCAAGGGAGACACTGCCAGCTAGAGATATGCGTGATCTGACAGTATCACTTGGTATATTGATTGACAAGTTCCAAGTTGAGAATGGTAAAGGGGACGAAGATGCAAAGGCATCATTGATTGCACTGTTTCAGAAGATGGAAGGAAACATTACGGTGAATAACAATGGAGTTGCATGTACCAGTGGGGAAGCAAGCACAGTTCATAGTATCGAAGCCGAAGCGCATGAATATACTGTGGGGGAGTTGGAGGAGCAGCAAGTCAATAGCGGTGGATCTGAAGTGGATCAAGGATGTTCTGACACTTCCTGATGGAAACATGTTGATGGTAGGCAACACCATCAACTCACTGGTTAGGAATGTCATCACACCAATTAAGAGTATGGTCGGCAAGAAGAATGTCGAAGTGCGTATGCAACGCAAGGAAGTAGACATCTTCGGCAGAACAATATGGATGGAAGGTGCAGACAAGATAGATGCGTACAAACGCATTGAAGGTGAGAGTTTACTGCGTGCATATGTAGACGAGTGGATACATGTACCAGAATCGTTTACCAAGACTTTGATGAGTAGGTTGTCTGATCCAGGGGCGTGTGTGTATGGCACATGCAATCCTGCTGGACCAGGACATTATCTATACAGAGATTACATCAAGCGTGCTGAACATCTCGACATTGCGCTATGGCACTTCACACTTGATGACAATCCGTGGTTGGATGATGATTATAAGCAAGCAATCATACGCGAGAATCCAATAGGCACGGTGTTCTATGACAGGAACATACTTGGCAACTGGGTAGCAGCAAGTGGCATCGTGTTCTCAAACTTCGATGCAACTAAGCATGTTGTTCAGTCACCACCACCAACATTGCGTCCAAAGGAACTGAGAGTTGGTATAGACTACGGAACATTCAATCCTACTGCATTCGTGTCGATAGAGAAGTATCTAGTCCCTGGGCGCACACGGCCAGTGTGGTACGCCACTAACGAGTACTACTGGGATTCAACCGTGATGTGCCAACAGAAGACAGATGGTGAATATAGTAAAGATCTTGCAGCATACCTTGGCGGTAATTGGATACAACCGGAGAGATTACAACGCATATTGGTGGAATCAGGGGTAGAGGCTTATGAGAACAAAAGTGGTGGAATTGAGGAAAGTAAAGTTGATTTGAATGAAAGTATGGATGATATAAGTAAAGTAAGATTGAGTAGTGAAGGAGAGAGCACCACCCGCGCCGCGCCCGCGTGCGGAATGCATGGTTATCATAACGAGGCGCATGAGCCACAGCCGCAGGCTGTGGAACATGCGCCGAGAGTAGCCCGGTATGCTAGTACAATCGAGGTTGATCCATCTGCTGCTTCGTTCATACTTCAATTGAATAAGGATGGTATGCGCAAGGCACGACCAGCCGACAATGATGTATTGAATGGAATAAGAAAGATAGCAACGATGATTAGTGTTGGTGATCTCGTGATCACTGCGCAATGTCCCTGGTTGATACGATGTATGCAGACGTACAGTTGGAATCCTGATATGATGCAGGATGAAGTGATCAAAGAGGATGATCACCCAATTGATGCACTAAGATACGTAGTTAATTCACTTTGAATTAACTATGTACCTTAGTGTTATGATAACCATGCGTTCTTAGTAACAATGTATATACTACAGTGCTATCCTTATCTTTATCCTTATCCTCCTCCTACCTTCATCTTCTTCTTCATCATCTGCTTCCTCTCCGTTCTTCTTTTCTCTCCTCCCCTCACCTACCCGTTTTTTGGCGGCTAAAGGTCGGCCTTAAATACGATGCCCGTTATTGAATACATTATGTTGACCAACCTTAATTGGCTACACCCTGGTGAAATTTTTCCGCCACCATCGGAGAATGACAGATTGGCAATGTACACAGAGAATGAGAAGTTGTTCAAGGGAGAGTTTCACAATGTGTGGCATGATATGTGGGACATGCAGGACTTAACGCAAGTTGATGCCACTCTCTCAAGCTTCTCGTCTATACCATATGGAAGGCGCAAGTTGGAGTTCAATTGGTTCCTTGTCGTGTGCAACGTGTATGCAGACTTCTTGTGCAGCGAGCCTCCACGATTAACAGGTGCAAATGATGCTGAACAGAATACTCTGGATAATATTCGGATGCGTTCTAATCTCGATGTTGTACTATACAAAGCCGCTGTGAACATGATCAAGTACAACAGCGCCGTAATGAAAGTAAGATTCAAAGGAATGGAACACAAAGAGCCGGGATCTGTTATCGAGAACATTAAACCGTCGATATGGTTCCCCATAGTTGATCCAGACAACGAAGATGAATATACTGCACATGTTCTCGCATGGACGTTTGTTGAACAGATAGGATCTGCACAAGCGAAGTTGTTGAAGGTGGAGATACATACTCCTGGCCAGATACAACACCAACTGTACTGGATGAATGGTAATCAGATAGATCACGCGGTTCCGTTGAATACATCGCGCAAGTATCAATCTCCAGTTTTCTCATCATCTCCTGTGGACACTGGCGTTCCGTACCCATTGGTGTTCGCTGTGAACAACATGACAGACGACTTCGCAAACATGAAGAACCTTGTACATGAGCTTGTGGTGCGCATACTGAAGGTCGCGTCTATACTCGACATACACGCCAGACCAATTATGGCGGGGCCTGATAATATGTTGAGCATTGACATGGAGACTGGTGAAGAAACATTGAAACTAAACGGGCGTTTCTTCCCAATAAGAGATCCACAACTCAAGCCGACATACATCACATGGGACGGGAAGTTGAACTCATCGTTTAGTGAGATGGATAGAATCACCGACATGCTGTACAAGGTGACTGATCTTACACCAGCCGCCCTTGGTGACTATACCCAGGGTATGCAAGTCAGCGGGTCTGCCTGGAGGAGATTGCTTGTCAGGACTCTGGCTAAGACCAGTCGGATCAGGACGACATTCGACGTGCCACTAAAACGGATGCTGGCGGCGGCTTCCACACTCGATGTAAATGGGCACCTCCCAGGAGCCACTGTAGTGACGCTACACAGGGTTGGATGGCAGGATGGATTACCACGTGACGTGAAGGAAGAAACGGCGGTAGAGCAAGCCAGGAAGAACAGCGGTTTGACGAGCAAGCTTTCCTCGATCATGAGGCTGGATGATTGTACAATGGAAGAGGCCCAGGCCGAGCTTGACCGGATGGCAAATGAAATCCCAGATGCACCAAGGGAGCAGTCGCCTATTGGAGCGCGGCTTAGAAACGAGGGCAAACAGCCCAGGGCCGATCTTACTCCCGATGAGAACCATATTGATCAGATGAAGTGAGAGATGCGATATGAAATCTACAATATGTTTGTGCATGATAGTGAAGAATGAGGCGCATGTAATAGCACGTGCGCTTCGTTCAGTGAAGCCGTACATAGATTATTGGGTGATTGCAGACACTGGATCGACAGATAACACCAAGGAAATAATAGAAAAAGAAATGGCTGGTGTTCCTGGTGAATTGCTTGATATCCCATTCAAGAACTACGGATACAATAGAAGTGAAGTGTTCAAGGTGGCTGATACAAAAGCAGACTACATGTTAGTGCTTGATGCAGATGATGAATTCATATGCAAAGGAACAATGCCACAACTCACAGCAGACTCATACAAGATGAACATTGAGTTGGGTGAAGGCGGGTTGTGTACATACAGACAGCACAGACTATTCTCCACCAGACTGAACTGGCGTTACAGAGGCGCTGTACATGAATATCCAACCGCATCTGTTCCATGGAAGACAGACTTCATATGCTATCTAACAATCAAGTCATATGGAACTGGTGCAACATCCAAAGATCCAAACAAGTACAAAGAACACGCCAGGATGATCAGAGAAGATATGGAGACAAACCCGGATTGTGATATACCAAGATCGACGTTCTACATGGGACAATCCCTGTTCTGTGCAGGAGAATACAAAGATGCGATCCAGTACTTCCGATCCCGCACGCAGATGGGGGGCGGCTCCAACAACGACGAAATATACTACTCCTACTACCAGTTGGGCAACATCGCTTTCACACTCCATGCTGTGGACCATGCGGTTGCGAACTTCCTGAACGCGCACAACGAAGATCCAAGACGCGCCGAACCGCTATACAAACTGTGTTTGATTTATAGAACGGAGAAGAAGTACAACATTGGATACATGTTCGGACAGATGGCACTGAAGTGCAAACCTGACAACAAATACATGTTCTGTGAGCCTCATCTTTACAATGTTGTGTTATGGGATGAAGTTGCGCTCTGTGCGTACTACACGGGTAAGATGAAGCTTGCAGAACAATTGAACAAGAAGATCCTCGCAACACATGGACTTGCCGAGGATTATCGCAAGCGAATTGAGAAGAACCTGGAATTTGCCCGCAACGGCGGGCACGCTTAAATAGGATAAACGTACCCGTTATTACTAGGCAAACAACTGCCGTTAAAGGTTGGTTAATATTATGCCGGACGATGAAAAGAAATTCACTCAGGCCGATGTTGATAGAATCGTCAGCGAGCGACTTGCCAGGGACAGAGAGACGAGAGGCGATCCATCGGTGCTTATTCAAACCGTATCCGAACTGAGGAATCAGTTAGCACAGGCTACCGCCCTTAATGAAACTCTCAAGAGCAAAGTCGATGCCAACGACCGAACTTCGATTCTGTCCAAGGTGGGGGTCGAACTTAAAGTTCCTCCCGCCCTCACCGAATTCATAACAGGAGCGACAGAAGAGGAGATGCGAGCAAGCGCGACTAAATTAATGAGCAGCATCGGCCCCGGCCCCAGTCTCGGAGGATCTACCAATCCACCTGACGGGAACTCCGCCCCGAAGATCTACACGGCACAGGAACTCCACTCCATGTCGCCTGATGCCATTAATAAGGATTGGGCTAATATCAGCGCACAGCTAAAAGCTGGTCAAATAAAGTAGTTGATGCGATGACAGTAACAGGATTTATACCGACGATTTGGAGCGCACGTCTGCTTGATAATTTGCAGAATGCGTTAGTGTTTGGACAGCCCAACGTGATCAACAGAGACTACGAGGGCGAGATCAAGGGCAAGGGAAGCACGCTGAAGATAACCAGCATCGGAGAGATCACCATCGGTGACTACACCAAGGACAGCGATATCTCTGACCCCGAAGCCCTTGAGGACTCCCAGGCGATTCTCAGCATCACCCAGGCCAAATACTTCAACTTCGCTGTGGATGATGTGGATGCTGCGCAGACTTCTCCTTCGCTGATGAATGGTGCAATGCAGCAGTCTGCATGGGGACTGGCTGATGTGGCCGACCAGTTCATTGCCAACCAGATGTACAACAACGTGGCTACCGGTAACAAGATCGGTTCCAATGCCACCGCTATCGTTCCTACAACCACTGTAGACTCTGGTGCCATGGCCTACGACTATCTGCTCCAGCTAGGGACTGTGCTGTCCGAAGCCAATGTCCCCAAGCAGGGCCGGTGGGTGATCTGTCCTCCCTGGTTCATTGAGCGCCTTGCAGCCGACAAACGGTTCTCCGATGCCTCTGCATCAGGTTCCACAGACGCGCTGTTGAATGGTCAGGTCAAGAGGGCCGCTGGTTTCGATGTCCTTGAATCCAACAACTGCCCGACCAATGCTGGAACAGGGGCCGAGACTTCCAAGACTCAGACCCAGGTGATAGCTGGTCATGCGATGGCAACCACGTTCGCTGATTCCACGAACAAGGTGGAGGCGTACCGGCCTGAGAAACGGTTCGCTGATGCTGTCAAGGGTCTGCATGTGTATGGTGCCAAGGTCACTCGGCCTGATGCTCTTGCTCTCTTGACATGTAGGAAGGTGGCTTAAATGGCGAGAGTGAAAATCAACTTCCCCGAACTCGGTGGGTCGTACAATGATGGTGAGATCGGTGAGGTGAGATTCGTTGAGTCCATCGCCTCTGCCTCCCTCGGCGCGTACATCGATGCTGCCGACGTGGACGAGGCCGTGTGGCTGCGTCTGGCGCTCACCGCTCAGACCACTGGTGGTATCACCATCAAGGCCGGGAACGGACCGCGTTCGGGCTTAGGAGACTTCGTTTCCGCGCTTCCAAGCTCTGCTGGTGGACAGACCCCCATAGTCATCATCGGACCACTGGAGACGGCTCGCTTCAAGTGGCTGTCTGGCACGACTGACTACAAGGGTAGAATCCACGTAGACTTCACTCACAAGACTGCTGGAAAGATAAGCGGGTTCAAGTTCAGGTGATCGAATGAAAACCCGTTATCTACTTTTTTCAGAGCCGATTATCCCTGACAAGACCGAAGTGCATTGCGAGAAATGTGGCGGTCGTTGGACTATAGACAGTGATTCGCCAGTTGGAATATGCAAGTGTGGTATTCCATTCACAGTGGACATGCCGATCATACAGTCTGGTTTGTTCTGTTGGGTACAGGCTTTCAGAGAACAGGGCGGCGTGGGTGAGATGTATCCCACGATTGAGAAAGATTATTTGGAGAGATATGATATCGTTCATATTAATTACACTCCGGGTCATCCCAATTACATTGAAGCGGTACGCAATTCATTGGGGAAAAGCGATACTAAGATTGTTGCGAACGTAGACTATGCCATGAGTATGTGGGAAACAATAAACCCATTTAACATGAAACAACAGCTTGGAATGGCTGATATGGTGTTCCATGTTGAATCCATGGGCGCATATGCACTACAACGGTTCCTTGGACGGGTTGTTCACACCATCCCCCATCCTGTGGATGTTAAACATTTGAAGATGGTTAAGCGAACGCCAGACGAAAAACCGCTAGCAACATGTCAATGGCATAGGTATGGCGCAACATGGAGTTCATACTATTACGGAATGCTAGGTATTGACATCAAGAAGTTTCTAGTTGCGTTTGTTGGGCCAGGACCGCAGCAGTTGGTGAACCTGGAGACTATGTTTGATCGTGTTGTACCAGCAATGCAATATGTTCCATACATACAAGATGTGTTGAACAAGGCCACAATCAATCTCGATCTCGCGCCGGATATGACATTTGGACGCGGGCTGATTGACGCTGCTGCACTTGGCATACCATCTGTCGCCAGCGAAACAATAGAAGCTGCACGAAACATCTGGCCTGAACTGACTGTCAGACCACATAATCATGGAGATATCGCACGCAAAACCAAGAAACTGCTGACAGACAGAAACTTCTATGCTGATATGGCACAGCGTGGTCTTGAACGGTCTGAGTCATATAGTTGCGCCTCTGCATATAATAGAATGATGGAGGCGCTGTATGGCAACGGCTGAAGACAAAATGTTAAGTAACCTGATCACAGGTCCTCTCGTCCTTGGCGAACTCAATGCGAGGGTTCGCCCCACTTTTGCTGAAGCACTGGCCCGCATTAAGAAGGCTGGATTCTTTGCTCCTGAATGCCCAACCAAGCCACTTCGTGTTGGTTTCTCTCTGATGCCAACTGATGCGCTTGATGGAACGATATGCATCTGTGATGACACACAGGAGATCTATCGCTTTGATGTTGACACGTGGGTGAAGATCGTTCCCATCTCCGAACCTTATGGTGTTCGAGCTATCCAGGGCGTTCCCGTTGAACTGGATGAACTTACTGAAGGCAGGGCACTCGGCATCTCTGGCGGCATCTTCACCCTTGTGGAAGCTGGCGGTGGAGCCACAGGGCCGACAGGGGCGACAGGGCCGACAGGCGGGGATGGTGCGACAGGTGAAACCGGACCCACTGGACCAACTGGATTAGACGGATCTGCATCGGCCACAGGGGCTACAGGGCCAACCGGCCCGACTGGACCACAGGGGGCCACTGGTGAGCAGGGCGCAACTGGCGCAACTGGTGCAGATTCTACAGTGACTGGCCCCACTGGAGAGACTGGTCCACAGGGGGCTGCTGGCACAGATGGCCCTACTGGCCCGACTGGCCCAACTGGTGCTGACGGAGCAACAGGTGCGACTGGCCCATCCGGAACTGGACCGACCGGCCCCCAGGGCACGGCTGGCACAGCAGGCACAGCAGGCGCTGATGGGCCTACTGGGGCGACTGGGGCCACTGGCCCGACTGGGGCGGATGGAGCAACAGGGCCGCAGGGAACTGCTGGTACAGCAGGCGCGGATGGTGCCACTGGCCCGACTGGGGCGACTGGAGCGACTGGCCCAACTGGTGCCACTGGTCCTACGGGGAAAAGCGGCGGTTCTGCTGTATATGCGGAATACACCACAGACACTCAACAACAGTTCTCGTGTACCGCGTCTATCGTCAACTTTGATGATAAGGTAAGTGATTCACTCGACACGGTAACAACAGGCACTGCTTGGAAGTTCACAGCACCGAGCGACGGTTACTACATGGTCACTCTGTCCATGACCCTAATCTCCGCTGGTTACAACATCGAGGTTGATCTGTTTAAGAACAACTCACACAATTTGATCATGTGGATTGGTTCATGCGCGGGTGTTTATACTTCAGCCATCGTTTATCTCGCAGAAGACGATTACGTGAGTATATCCGCAGTAAACCTCACCGAGGACCAAACATTCAAGATCAGTGGAGACGCGACAGAAAATATCATCAGGGTATTGAAGGTGGCCTGATGCAATACGGTGAATCGGAGCGCGGTGGTAGTGGCAAGCATGGTGATGAGAAGCACAATCACACACATGGCACTGGACCTACCGGACCAACCGGCCCGACCGGCACATCTGTCACCGGCCCTACCGGCAGCACTGGTCCTACTGGAGAAACCGGACCAACCGGCCCGACTGGTGCCGATGGCAGCAGTGATTGGACTGCCGATGACATTCCATACCTCGATTCATTAGGCACTGCTGATCCCGACGATATGTTCATTGTGTTCGCCATGGAGGGGCCGGGGTATCGGTCCCAAGCTCGGTCATCCATGAGCCTGACAGGCGCGACTGGACCAACTGGATCTGATGGATCTACCGGCCCCCAGGGAGCGACTGGGCCACAAGGCGCGACAGGAACAGCAGGAGCAACGGGTGCTGAAGGCCCTACCGGCCCCCAGGGAGCCACTGGTGCAACAGGAGCAACAGGCGCTACTGGAGAAGCTGGCGCTCTTGTCATGAAAGGATCATGGACGGGTTCAGCTACCTATGTCATCAATGACTGTGTGGACCATGTGGGTAGCTCCTACGTCAGCCTTGTGGATGACAACTACAACCACGAACCTTCAGGTTCCACAGATGCTTGGTGGCAACTCATGGGATCTGTAGGTGGGACTGGGCCTACCGGCCCCCAGGGAGCGACAGGGCCAGCAGGAGCGACAGGATCTCAAGGCCCGACTGGAATTACCGGGGCGGCAGGAGAAACTGGCCCACAGGGCGCTACAGGGGCGCAGGGAGCAACCGGCCCCACTGGTGCCACTGGCACAGTCATCACCATGATTGAGCCAAGTGCGTATCACTTCCAGGAAACATCCAACGGTGGTGAACTGTTCCATGCATTAATCAATGGAACACCGTCTGCCACATCTGTTGTGTATGACACGGAGGCTGGCGACTACAATCCGATTGGTAGAGTGATCCTGTACAACAGTACGCGCGGCAATTCACGTATCGTGACTGGTATCAACACGAGCACCAGGACGATCACAACTGTTTCATCTACAGATAATTGGGCCGACAACGACACCATTACAATGTACTCTGCCGCAGTTGGTGCAACGTATGATCAAGACTTCTGCGATATTGATGTGTCAGACGTTGTCTCATCGGACGCGACTTACATCCTTATTAACGTGATGTTGTTTGTCACTGGCCCCACATCTGGCGCATTCTTCCTGCATCCATACACAACATATTCAGATTACAAGGTACAGCGCCGCGAATCTGTGGAAGGTCAAACGATTGATACAATGGAGTATTGGATAAAGAACTACAGTAGAAAGATATGTTTCAAATTGACTGGAGACTATGTTGAGTGTTATATCGCGATCAAAGGATACATGGTGTGAAACATGACAAGCATGACTGCAACTACTCCGCTCTGCTCTCAGGCAGATGCGGATATATACTTCGATCCGGCGAACAACCACCTATATGTAGATGAATGGTGGGCAACAGGAAGTGGCGTGAAAGCGTCATATACATCACAGATGGATGTCGCTGACGCAAACTTCATAGTCACTGCAAAGAACTATGGTGTTGATGGTAACTTGATCAGTATCGAACTGATAGAAGACTTTGGCCCCGCATGTCTTGTTGATGGGAACCACATTGCGTGTTACATCGAATCAGGAACAACAACACTTGGTGATCTTATCACCGCGTGTGAAGCCGAGTCAGACTTCACGGACATCGCAACAATAGCAGCACTTGGTGGAACAAGTGGCCTTGTTGAAGCGATTGCAACACACTTCTTACAGGGCGGTGTTGATCCAGACTCATCCACATCTGGATTCAAAGCGGGTGCGTTGGCATTTGCAACACGCAAGATAAACAACCTACCGTTTAAAGGAATGAAGGTTTCTCCTACACAAGACAATGCATTCCCTCGTATGTACTTGCAAGACGATGGAAGTTATGTCACTGAAACCGAGGTTCCTATGAATGTGCGCCGCGCATGTGCTGAAGAAGCACTAGCTATACTGAAGTATGGTAACACCACACGATACAAGTTACAAGCACAGGGTGTATCTGGATTTGGTTTTGGCAACCAGGGACTGCGTGAATCGTTCGTTGGTTCAAAAGAGGGCGACATTCTGTCAGGCGAATGCATGAATCTTCTCCGTCCATACATGAGACGCAACTGGGTGATCGGGAGGTGATGTTGTGTTTCCCGAAGAATACATGAACGAACATGTTGTTATCACCAAGGCAGAAACGTATGTTGGTGGGATATATGCCATACACGACGGTTGGATCAAGAACGTGCGTGTTCGATGGGAGGATGTGTTAATAGAAGTTCCTGACATAAATGACAACAACACGTTATGTGTTGCTAAAGTTATCACAAACGAGGCTGTGGAAGCCACGTTCTCAGTGTATAACAAGTATCCTTCATATGCTGGTAGCACCGCGACGTTCGAGCGATATTACATATATCGGAATGGACAGAAGTATAGAGTGGTTCAGCACCGAGTGTATCCCGACATAGACGGTAATGAGCAGTACCGGGAGTTGCTTGTCGCTCACGCTGCATTCTGAACCAATACCTCCACACCTGGCTTCTTTTTTTTCTAAAGTTTCGATACCAGCGAAACGCTTAAATATAGATGCATACATGTATACATCTATGTCAAGACCATTCTTGCCAAGGAACGTGCGGAGAAATCATTCCATCACCG
>Ga0209201_1003122_pt1 | contig 14860 bp, 8 predicted proteins | sample AD_UKC055_MetaG_FD_184411 | JGI IMG/M metagenome (GOLD analysis project Ga0209201, IMG submission 184411) | Active sludge microbial communities of municipal wastewater-treating anaerobic digesters from USA - AD_UKC055_MetaG (SPAdes) (version 2) | ecosystem: Engineered > Bioreactor > Anaerobic >...
TAAGTCACCCTGGCTCATGTTTCACGTAGCGGTTATCGTGGCGGCTTACGGGTTTTTCGGCATCGGGTTCCTGTTGGGCATTGTCAACCTGTCGCTGACGGCCTTTGCAAAAAAGAGCGAACTGATACGCTTCCGTATAAAAGAGCTGAGCATCACAAACAACATGGCTCTGCTGGTGGGTCTTACGCTGATGACCATCGGCACCTTCCTTGGGGCTGTCTGGGCCAATGAGTCATGGGGACGCTACTGGGGCTGGGACCCTAAAGAGACCTGGGCGCTTATAACCATGATAGTCTATAGCATAGTAACGCATATCCATCTGGTGAAAAAGAGGGATAATCTGTGGCTTTTCAACCTCCTCTCGGTACTGGCTTTTGCATCGGTTTTGATGACCTTTTTCGGTGTCAACTACCTGCTGAGCGGCATGCATTCCTACGGAGTAACAGATGGCGTTTCCACCGTCTTTATCTATATCGTCCTGGCCTTCGTGGCTGTCGGCATATTGGGCGTACTTTCCTACCGAAAGAGACGATATGAACCTTATTAAGAATCCGTATGAATCGGAATCAGATTAATATAGTGATGGATAAAAGATGCCGGTCATAATGCAAATACCGACAAGCCTGAGGTTGTCAATCGGTTGATTGAGGATTTTGTTGGAAAATTGGTATAAGTTGACTTGCCCATATGCAGAGTACACCGAAATATCGTAAAATAATCCACGTGGACATGGATGCTTTTTATGCATCTGTAGAGCAGCGTGATCATCCCGAGTGGCGTGACAAACCGCTTGTGGTAGGCAGTTCACACCCTCGCGGAGTCGTTGCGGCGGCAAGTTATGAAGCTCGCAAGTTTGGCATTCACTCCGCTATGCCTTCAAAAAAAGCCTTGCAACTTTGTCCGCACTTGATTTTTGTATCGCCTCGGTTTGAGGTCTATAGATCGGTGTCTAGAGAAATCCACGATATTTTCAGCGAATATACCGACTTGATTGAGCCGCTTTCGCTTGACGAAGCTTTTTTAGATGTCACTGATAATAAGCCCGGTATTCCTCTGGCACAAGATATAGCCAAGGAGATTAAAATAAAAATAAAATCACAGCTTGGCCTCACAGCCTCCGCCGGAGTTTCGTACAACAAATTTTTGGCTAAAATAGCTTCCGACATGCAGAAACCCGACGGTTTGACCGTTATACACCCTAAAAAAGCCCTAAGAGTAATTGAAAACCTGCCGATTGAGGCTTTTTGGGGTGTAGGAAAGGTTACGGCAGGGCGAATGCACGAACTGGGTATCCATACCGGGAAAGAGTTGCGGGAACAACCGGAAGACTATCTGGTCAGGAACTTCGGGAAAATCGGAAAACTTTTTGCTGAATTTGCGCAGGGCAACGACCACCGCGAAGTAGAGCCCGATAGAAAACGCCTGTCCGTGGGATGCGAGCATACTTTTGACGAGGACATTATGAAAAAAGAGCAGATCATCGCTCACTTTGACGATCTGGCCTATGAACTGGAAAGACGCATTGAGAAAGCTCGCTTTCAAGGATATACATTTACACTGAAAATAAAACGGGGCGATTTTAAGCAAGTTACCCGAAGCCAAACGGCAGAAGCTTGTTTTACATTGGCCAGGGAATTTATCGAGTTGGCAACAGAACTTTTGGAAACGGTAAATTTGGATAATCACGGCGTCCGGTTAATCGGCTTTTCGGTAAGTAATCCACCCGCCGACATTCTCTCCGAAACCACGCTTGACCCACAGTTGTTGATACCTTTTGAGGAGTACTGAAACAAGGGTTTTCTGAACTTGTTTTTTGACTTTGTTTATAAGTATATCCTAAACAACCGGGCATAATACCCATTCGATGATCATTTCTTCCTGCCTATAGAAAAATTGATTCTATATGTTACCATTGGGAAAAAGCCCTGTAGCAACATTTCCTCATAGGTACCCGTATTAATATCATAGAAGAGACCATATAGGTTTTTTCTATTTGTCAGGTTTTGGAAATCAACAAACAATTCGTCTGTTAACCTCTTCCAGTTTTTCCTGTAACCTATTCGCAAGTCAATTCTGAAATAGTTACGTACTTGTAATTCATTAATGCGTGTATTGTCGTACACCACCCTGTGCTCCAACCTACTTCGATCTTCCAACACGGGAGTGTAGCGGGTACCGCCTGCCAATGAGCCCTTTATATCGGCAAAGAGTGTCCACCCTTTCTTGAGTGGCAGCTCGTAACCCGACGCAAGATTAAAGAGATATCTACCGTCAAAAATCGTACTCCACTCCTTTTTATTAAATCCGTTTGTATAGGTCGATCTGTAAATAGTGGAATTAAACAGGAGATAGTAATTTTTACTCATAAACTTTTCAATGGTAAATTCCGCACCATAATTTTTCCCCGTTCCTTTGTTTACAAGATTCCCCTCTCTCATAATCACGTTATCGCCTGCGCCCCCTATCTGCAACATTGTATAAGTTGCGTCAGGGTTATTTTTTACAGGTATATCATAAAGCCATTGATAATAAGTTTCCACTTTGAAATGCCAATCGGGAGCAAATGCCCAATCGTACGAAAGGTCACCATGCGCACTCTTCATAAATCCAAGCTGCTTGTTGCTATATTCAATATCGCCTTCAGGATTGAGAGTTCTGATAAAATAGAATGAGCGTGGAATCATCTGGCTGTATAGTCCACCTGCCAATGCGAGAGTGTGTTTTGATGCGGGTGTGTAGCGGAGACCGAACCTTGGCTCAACTGCATACGTTTTGTTTAATTGAAGATACATCCCATGAGCTCCGCCTGTCAGCAACAATTTCGATGTTATATTATGTCTATATTGAGCATAGGCCCGCGCGAGACTAAAATAACCCTTCTCATCAACATTGGTAAAAAAGCCTCTCTCATCGCTGAATGACTCTTTTTCAAGATATTTCACATTATAGAGATCGTACTTCGCTCCCGCCTCTATTAGCGAATTGTAGGAAAATCGATGCTCCAGTTTGGTGTGGAGCGAATATTTATCTTCCAGTGCATTTTCATCCCAAAGCGTTTGCCACTCTGAATTAGGCTGTATAAGAGACATTGTATCTACCGGCATATGGGTGTCGCTTCTTACGAAAGAGAAAAGAGTAGTGAGCTTTGTTTTCGGTGTAAATTCAACGCTGTGTGTAGCTCCGGCTATCAATGTTTTGGCATCTATAGCTATTCGTTGATCCGTTGTTTGCAAGAAGTCTTCATTGATATCAACCGAGGTTACTTCAGACATAACAAACCCAATCTCGCTAGTGCCCCATAATCCGATTATGGAAAGATGATTTTTCTCATTTAAATCAAAATCGAGCTTCATAGTAAGGTCTTGGTATTTAGGTGTTATACCCTTGTAAAAACCCATCTTATCCATCAAGTCCGGGATGGAATATCTATACGACACAAGGTAAGATGAAGTGCTTTTCTTTGAAAAATAACCCTCAGAACCCAGTTCAAAACCATTCCAACCCATCTGTGCCCAAAATTCATGTTTCTTATTGTTTCCCCTTCTCATTTTCAAATCGAATATGCCTGCCAGGGCGTTGCCATAGGAAGCAGGCCAGGCACTCATATGAAAATCCGAATTGGAGAGCAAGTTGGTATTGAGCAAGGTGACTTGTCCACCTGTCATGCCTATTCCGGTATTGAAGTGATTTAGATTAGCAATCTCCACACCATCCAACGACCATTGAACACCTACAGGAGAGTTACCCCTGATTATAATATCATTTCGCGAATCGTTTGCGGGAATCACTCCTGCAAAGCTACGCACCATACGTGCCGGATCGCCAAGCGAACCGGCAAATCGAAAGGTCTCCTCCGTGCTAAAAGTTCTTGCTCCGGTAACAGACAACTTGTTCATCGGCCGGCTTTTATCATGTCTTGCCACTATCTCTGCGCCTTGTAGTTCAATAAAGGAAGGTTCCAGCACCACATTCAGCACAACTTCCTTACCTGTATTTACCAGTATATCAACTTCTTGTGATAAAAACCCCACACTGCTGAATCTTAACTTTTGTCTTCCGACAGGAACCCTGAAAGTAAAGTTGCCTTGTTCATCCGTCACTGTTCCTATTCCGGGTTTGCTCCCCTCGACATATATTGTCGCTTGAATCAACTCATGAGTAGGATCGCCCGAAACCACTACGCCTCTTACTGTTTCCGCTAAATCGTTTTGTGCAACACTAACCGATACCGACAAAAACATAAGAAGCGATAACATCCATATTTTTTTTATGCCAAGCATCATCTTTTTCATTGAATAAAACTACTGAACAGTGCAACCGGAAAAAATTAAAGAACCTTGCAAAACGAGCCGACTGTCGCTTTTGTCATCTACAACTATGCTCGCTCGCTTATCGCTGTAGCCTCCAAAGACGGGATTGAACTTTGATTTTACACACCAATCTTCAGGAATATAAAGTGTTATACCCCCAAAAATCGCATCCACATTGAGATACACGGTTGTGTCGGGCAAGGCGGTTTTCCGTAAATCGATCACCATTCCTCCAAAAACCACATCAATATCTCCGCCTTTAAGAATAGGTTCCAGAAAAACGCTTTCCAAACCTCCAAAAACAACATCGCTTATTATCCAGCCACTTTCTCCAGATGTAACAGCCTGCGTATCAACGACATCTTGCGTGAAAGAAACTTTTTTCTTTCTTTTGGTCGCAACCCCGACAATAAACATCAAACCGATAATTATCAGCAAAAACGGCCAAAAATTTTTGGCAAAACCTCCTCTACCTGCTTCGCCTAATATCCCGGGATAAACAATCTCCAGACGTGGCAAAAGGAAAAAAACTCCGATCAATAAAAAAAGGACAGGAAGTAGTATTTGTCTTTTAGAAAACCCGACAACTGCAAACAGGATAAAAAGCATGGGCCAAGAAAAGATAACCGATTTGAATGCGGGATTTAACCAACCAAAATTAAATGCAAGTAATGTCAGACCCGTTAATACCAAAGCCGCACCAAGTACAACCACCAAGCTACGTGTATTATTCCCTTTTTTGTTAAATATGTTTTCATTCATAGTTCAATTTGTTTTAGTTCGACATTCTAATTACAAACTGTGCAAAGTTAGCTAAGCCCATGAAGAAAACTGTTACAACAATAATAAAATGTTATTAAATTTTTATCGGAAATTGATGTATGACCGTAATAGAGTGATTTATCAAAAGAGACGTAGCTGCTTTCTTCATCCAATTCCGTCTCGACAGTATAGTGTTCAAAACTGTAGTCCTCCAGAATGGACTTAATTTCTTCTTTTACTTTCAGAAGTTGTTCGAAACTCTCTAATTTTCCAATTTCACGTGGGTAGTAAACACGTGCCGTTCCCCGTCGAGCGACCAGATATGCGTGTGATGCAGGGAATGTCCATGCCGATGGTGTGAATGATTTGCCATAATTACGTCCTACTGTCCGGTTTCAGCATTACTCGCTATTTTTCGATCAATCTTTTAACTCTCTTCAATTTGAGGCCTTTCAGCTTGATTGTTACCATGTCCGGGCCGGCATAATAGCGAAACAAGACGATGCTGGCTTTACGGATGCGCTCAATTACGTCGTTATCGAGTGTATAAGTGAAACGGGTAATTTTTTTATTGTTCTCGGTATAGCCGGTTACCACTTTTACCGTCGAAGAATCGGCTCTCACCACCTCTTCGCTTTTCTCCCGTATCTCCCTGGCATTATCGTATTCGAGGCCGGTAACAGCAGGCTTAAAAATCTCGTCTTCTACGATGATGTAAAGCTCCTCTTTCACTCTGTAACTGGCACTGTTCAAAACCAAGACATCGTAAACGCTGTATTTACTCTCCTTTGCAGAGACCTCTTTTACAATGGATTGCTCCATATACAACAAGGGTGACCTCAGGTTAAAATCCGGGTAATTCAAGTCCAGTTTGTAACGATCTACTTTTTGAACCTGGTCGTATTTTTTGTAGATTCTGCTGCCCAAAGAGCAACCGGTCGACAAAATAAGCGAAAGCAGCAAGAGCAGGCTTGCATACTTGCCTAAAAAGGATATCCTTGTTTTCATCTGGTGAATTTGAATAAAATAACAGGAAACAAACAGCCAGATCGAAAGGGTCTTTTCCGGTAACTACCTGCAAACAGGGTATTTAAGCTATTGTATCTCAACAATTACCCTCTTATACCTGGTCAGCGAGGGATGACCGTCGTCGCTGACAGCCAGTATGATGTGCATGGTGCCCATACGGGCTTTTTCGGGAGCAATAAACCAGGCTTCCTGCTTGTCGGAATCGTTTATTATCAAAGGATTGCCTGTTCTGGCTGTGCCCATGGAAAAGGTGCCGGGTTCTCCGTACATAAACCAGTTGTACCTGAGGCTGTCACCATCGGGATCGGAACTGCCCGCTGCGCTTAAATTTACCCGCTCGCCCGCTTTTGCCCGGAGGTAGGCTTCGTGCCCGAGTTTGGGAACCGGAGGATGATTTGCCTGTTCATAGGTTTTGATTGTCCAATCCATACGAGCCGAAAAATCGTTCTGAAAATGTTCTCTCCAACGCCAGATGGTGGCATGATTGCCGGTGTGCCAACGGCCGTCGCTGCCCAGCACCTCATCCATGGCGTTGGTCCACAGCGGCCGGGTTTCGGGCTCCAGAAACCATTTCTCAAATTTGGGCAAATAATACTCGTAGCGGCCACCCCAGCTCCCCCAATCGGGATGCTCCGGATCGCCCAGCCCATTATCTATCAAGAACATAAAGCTTGGAGAATCGCCTTCCATTAAAAATTTAATATCGGGGTATTGCTCTCCCAGGGGGCCCTTGTTTTGAACATTCTTGTCCACCCAATCGTTATCGACCAGACTGAAATCGCCGCCGGCGCAACGAGCATGAAAATAATCTCCGCTGATTCCGCTCCAGGTGGCGTAATGATACCCCCCGTAGCGGTGAAAACCCGGACTGGCAATATAAAACAGTTCCGGGAAAGTCTTGCGTATCCAGGGGCCGCTGTCGTCCTGGTCGGAAATAGTATATACTCTGAGTTTTGAAACAAAGTGTTCCAATTCTTTTGCTGAGCGGGTTTCTTTCACCTTCCACAAGGCCTGCGCCAGACAGTTGGGGCCTCCCCAGACCAAAACCCAGACCGGCCTTGAATCGGGACGATCCACCGCTTGAATAATCAATTCCGAACCCGGCGAATCCATGCCCTTACCAACGGCCCTCATGCCGTAGTCGGGCCTTCCTTCCCTGAGCACAGACAATAAATAATCTGCCGTGGGAAAACCCGGCTCGTGTTTTTCCAGATTGTCCCTGACCCGGCCGTAAGCCTGCAGTATTTCTTTGATGCGCCAGGCGGCCGTTTCTTTTTGTTGATGGACCGAAGTGGTAGCCACCAAACCCTCTACATCCCACTGATTGCAATAGCATAAAAAGCGCACCAGCGACATAGCGTCGTCGGGTTCGTTTTCGATGTCGGTCAATACGATTACTCTGTGTTTCCCGGAAGCAACCGGCTGAAAACTTCCAATACTATTCAAATATTGTTCCAGCATGGTGTAGCCTTCGGCATTCAGCTTATTCCGGTCTTCGGGGTCCTTGGGATTCAGACCCTGTTTCTTCTCCCATTCGTCGGGCATGCCGTCTAAATCGGTATCGAGAGGAGCTTCGGCGCTTTTTAATTCAGGCCATCCGCCTACCTCTTCCTGGCTTTGAATAATCCGGCCCGTACGCTGACGCACGTCCTTTACTATGCGCTGATCTGCCGCATCCCGTTTAGGAAGTACGGCTCCGCCTGTTTCGAGCACTTTTTCGTAAGCTGCGGGTGCCTCATCGGTTTGAACAATTCCGGATTCAAAAGGCTGATCTTGTTTGTAGGCAGAGATCTCTTTCTGAGTCCAGCTTTCGTTGAACTTTACCAACTTCCATGGATCATCGGGCAACTCATCCATGTAGTAATTCCCTGCAAAATAGGCACGATTATAGGGTGAGCCGGTAGAATAAACAATGCCGCTTGCTTTGGAGTCCTGCCCCGGAACGAAGTAATTATGTACAAAATTCAAGCGGGTTACACTCACTTTGTCGGCATTGTAAGCGGCATGTTCTCCACCCCAGTTGTAGACGACGTTGTTTCTGAAATCGAGCAACAGCCCCAGAGTATCCCTGTCGTGCGGATTGGAATCGTAATTGCCCGGCCGGGGATTGCGCCCTCTGTTGTGAGCGTAGAGATTATGCAGGAAACTGTATTTGGCTCCTCCCGTTCCCCGGAGAAGAGAACCAAAACTATGTCCGTCGGGATTCAGAGCTTCGGTGATAAAACACCATTGAACGGTAACCTTGCTCAAATCTGGCGTTCTGCTCGAAGCAGACAAAACCTCGTCCAGGCTCCAGCCGGCAGAACAATGATCCAAGATAATGTGCCGACCGGAACTGATACTGATAGCATCTTTGCCCTGCAAACTGCCCTGTCCGTGCTTACCGTCGCCCAGCCTGACCCGGAGGTAACGAACGATGACATGATCGGCTGCTATGCGAAGGGTTTCGCCGCGTAAACAAATTCCGTCTCCCGGAGCTGTTTGCCCCGCTATGGTAATATAGGGATGCTCTATGTTGAGCCTCGTTTTCAAATCGATAATGCCCGAAACGGAAAACACTACCGTGCGCGGACCTTCCTGCTCAACGGCTTCCCTCAGGCTGCCCGGTCCCTCGTCGTTAAGATTGGACACATAAATCACTTTTCCTCCGCGACCTCCGCGGGAATTGGCACCAAAGCCCTCTGCTCCGGGAAAAGCCAAAGGCTGGGCAAAAACACAACAGAAACCAAGCGATAAAACGCATCCTGTCAAAAATAATCTTTTCATAATGGTTATAAAATGAATACAAACCCATCTGTTTTTCAAAAAACAAGACAATAATCAAAGCTCCTGCATCACCAAATAAAGCATGTACGATGCGTAAGAGACAAACAAAACAGCAGCCTCCCAACGGCTCAGCTGTTTTCTTTTCCCGATAAGTACGGCCATCAGCAGGAAAACGGTACCTCCAATCAGCACCAACAAGTCCTGATTGAATTTTGGATTATATGCAATCGGCCTGATAAAGGCACTTACAGATAAAATCAACGATATATTGAAGATGTTGGAGCCAATAATATTTCCAATGGCGATATCGGAATTCTTTTTTATGGCAGCCACCACCGAAGTGGCCAATTCCGGCAAAGAAGTTCCGGCGGCCACTATGGTCAATCCGATGATTTTTTCACTGACACCTAAAGCGTTCGCAATCGCGACACTATTCTTTACAACCAAATGCCCCCCTGCTGCCAGCCCAACTAATCCAAGCAGTATCAAACTCCCTATTGTTACGTTCGATTTTACCACTACGGCGGTAGCCGGAGCTGAATCGCCTTTCATTTGGTTAAACACATAATACATGAAGAGCAAAAACAGCGCGAATAAAACAATGGCATCAAAACGGCTTAAAGATCCCTCGCCTGAAAACCTGAAATCGTTCAGCATAAACAAGAGTAAAACCGTGATAAACAAAGACATGGGAATTTCTTTGTGTGCAGTAGAACTCTGTACCGCAATGGGCATAATCAGGCCCGACAAACCGAGAATGATGAAAGTATTGAAATTATTACTTCCTATTACATTCCCCAAAGTAAGGTCGGAATGGCCGTTTATGGAAGCGACCACGTTGACCACCAATTCAGGTGCCGAAGTGCCGAAAGCCACAATGGTGAGCCCAATGGCCAAATCGGACATTTTATATTTCTTCGCTAAAGCAGAGGCACCGTCGACCAACCAATTCGCACCGTAAATTAAACAAATAAGACCGGCAACAACGAGCAGTAAGTATAGGATCATATAGGGTTCATTATTTTATCTGTACCGTTCAAAACAGGCGGTGCAGCTTGGGGCATTCATGTGTGAATCATTTCCAGTAATCACTCAGTGTTTTTGCTTCTTTTTTGGTCAGTTGAATAACAGCCCCGTGTTTGGGAGAGCTGAAGTTGGTCGTTTTCATATCGGCTTCGTTAAAACGGCCCAAGGACTCAAAATGCTCAAAATCGGAGGTTTCCACGAAACCGAAATTATGGGGCCGGATGCTGAAAATATCGTACATCAACACCCATTTGTCTTGGCCTATCCTTTTCCACACATTCGGAGCTTCGCAAGCGCCGGGTTCAAGATCGACCCAGCGTTCATCGTACACATAGCCGCTGTTGATCTTGTCGGAAACGGCCATTTTAATGCCCCCGGGATTTTCCTGAGCCACGTACATCATGCAGTAACGGCCGTCGGGCATGGATGTAATATCGGCATCCAAAATCTGAACAGCCGGATTGGGATATTCAAAAAGCAATTGAGGCTCCGTGAGCAGGCGGGTAAAATCATCGTCGGTATAAGCGTAATACAATTGGGTCTTGCCGTGTCCCAGCCGCATGGTAAAGTAAAGCATCATCTTTTCCTCCTGCGGATCGTAAATGCATTGCGGAGCCCAGGCACAGCCCACATCCAAATGGGGAAAGGCTTCCTGAATGTACACCTTGTTGTGTGTCCAATGGATAAGATCAAAGGATTTCATCAATACAAAACCCCGGTTGTTGCCCCAGTCGTATTCTTCCTGAGGCCTCTCCCACTGGGTGTCGCGATAACCCCGCTGTCTGCCGAAAATATGCAAATCGGTCATAGCCAGGTAAAAAGCACCGTCCGGGCCACGGGTAATATGCGGATCGCGTATACCCTTCTGACCGGCTATGGTGTCGCCGGCTACCACGGCTTTACCCTCGTTGACGGCTGTAAAGGTATATCCGTCTTCGCTCAGGGCCATGTGCAGACTGTGGGTATTGTCCAGAAAATACACCAGCAGATAGGCAGACATGTCCTTTTCAGTCAAAGGCTTATTCTTTTGTAAACCACAGGAAGCCAAACCCAGCATCAGGGCAATCAATAAAAAATTTCTCATTGCTTTATGTTTTAAAATTTCCAACTAATAATCGGTTTTTCTGTTTTTCGGTTTTTTACCAGAGCTTCTCAAGTGCTTCTCAAGTACTTGATTTACACTCGGCGGTATGGTTTCGATGTATCATTATTTCAACAATACTTTCCGTTTCATCCACTGCTCACCGGAATATACCGTGATGATATAAAGGCCTTGTTTCAAATGAGTCAGGTCTATTTCGAGCAGTCTGCTGCCGCAGGCGCTTTGTTCCATCAGGAGCTGTCCGTCGAGATTTTCCAGTTTAATACGCCATTCGCCGGCGGCCCGGGGCAGTTGAACAAAAAGCTTCCCTGCTGTCGGGTTGGGATAAACCAGGAGCTCGGCGGCCCGGGCCTTGTCGAGAGCTGAGGCGGCCACCACGTTGATACGGCCGGTCGAGGTAAAATCGTTCAAATCCCATTCCAGACCTTCGCCCGGGCTCTCCGGCTCAACGGATGCAAAGCCTCCCGTAATGGTGCCCGGCCTCACTATCTGGAAAGACATGCCCTCCCGATAAGGCTGACCTGAAATGTTTTGCATGATTAAGTTGCCTCTGGCGACAAAATTGCCCGAAGTAACCATCATATCCGATTTTTCCATTCCCGGGTCTACTTTGACCACGAAATGGGAACCGGTCTGCATTTGCACGTTGGCGGTTCTGAAAGAGGTGCCCGCCGTCAGGTTGTTGGGTTGATACAAGCCGGCGTACAGGCTGCCGCCTTCCTCCACTATTATGCTTCCCTGAATATTTCCGTTGCCGCTCATAAAAGCGCCGTATTTTATATAAACATTCGAGGTACCGGGGCCGCTGGTAAGACCCGTAACAGTGAGCCCTCCCTCGTTGATCAGGAAATTGGCCGTAGAAGTCATGGCAGAACTCAGGGTCATAATACCTGCACCTACTTTCTTGATGACACCGGTTTCGATATTTCCCTGAAAAGTGAAGTCTTCGTCCCGGTAACCGATTTCCCAGGTACCTGCTCCCCATAACCTGCCCCTGCCTTTGAGTGAGCCGATCTTGACGGTCTGGCTCTTCATATCGTCGAATACGCCTTCGGTTCCCAGATCGATCACCGCTTTGGCATAGCCGTAGGTGCTTTGATTACGGAAGGCATTGGGATTCATCAACACTATGGTGCCGGTAAAATTGCTCCAGTTGCCCTCGAAATCGGAACGCACCCAGGGCACGTAAATATAGAGGGTTCCGCCCCCGGTCAGGGTATTGGAATAGGTACAGCGACTATCGACGTAAAAACGTCCGGTCTGCCCCTCTTCGACCACCAGGGGATAACTGGCGGAACTGTAGGATCCGCTGCTGTCGAAAGCCTTGAGCGTACCTCCTTCGAAGATCACTTTACGTCCGGGCTGAGCTTGTTCGGTACTCAGTTGTACGGTGCCGGCTTTGAGTAGTAATTCGGTATTGGTATTGGCTGCCGACAAGGATAGGGTATGGTTGCCGGTTTTGATGAGGCGACCACCCGAAATACGGGCATTCCAGGCGACGTTGGCGTTGGTTTGCAGGGTAGCTCCGGCCGAACCTACCGTCAGGGCTCTGTCGGACGTGGTGGCAGCCGTCACTCCGAGGGTTCCTCCGTTGATTTCGAACAGGGCGGCATTGGCCGATACCGGGCCGATGGCTCCGTTGCCGTCGATGGAGTTGGGCAAAGCTTTCACTTCCACAATGCCTTCTTCGAGCAACACTTTGCCCGTGAAGCTGTTGGTATTTAAGATACTCAGTTTGCCGCTGCCCCTTTTGGTCAATGTGCCGTCGCCGGCAATCTCTCCTTTGCCGGTGAGTACAAAATTGCCGGTGTTTTCGAAAATCAGTGCCGAGGGCATTACGGTTTCGGTCACATTCAGAACCCGGTTGCCGGCCTCATCGTTGACAATGACGGTATCGCCGGTGACAAAATAGTCCGAGCTGTCGTTGTACCAGAAGTTTTTGGTCTGCACCAAATCCCAATTGTTCGAATAGCTGCCCTTCCACAGGATGGTTGCGGGCTCACGCGAGGAGCGTACCACGAGTTTGAGCGTATCGTTTACCAATACAAGGCCGGCCGGAATCTCGGGTATGCCCTCCAAACTTATTTTACTTATATCAACTTGAGCGTTGCCGGTGTAAGTAAGCAGGGTATATTCTCCCTCGCAAAATTGTTCATCCCCGGCGAACGCGGGCAAAATACGAACTACGGCAGCATTCTGCATATAGAGGTCGCCGTTTAGTTTTATAACATCTGCCTCACCGGGCTGATTGCCCGTAAAATCAAAGACCAGTTCGGCTTTTTCTTCGAGACGCAAAGTTCCGGTGATGTTGAGCTCTCCCGCCCTCTGTTCGCCACCGACAAACAATTTCGAACCGTAACGCATTTCCAGTCCCCGATTCAGGTGTCCTGCGGCAGCCAGTTCTGCGTTGATGTTCAACCACAGCGGGCTGGCGCTAAGGCTGCCCGAAAAAATCATCTTCCCGTCCCAGACTTCGGTCGGGCCGCTGAAATCGTGGGTACCGTCCAGACTAAACACTCCGCTGCCCTGTTTGATCAGTTTCATATTGCCCGATAATGTTCCGTTTTCGCCGTTCAGGTAAAAACGACCCGGAGAAGCCATACTCAGCACCGAAGGCTGCAAGGTTCCGGAGAGTTCAATGCTGTCGTTTGTTCCCTGGGGGCCGGTCAAAAAGACGTGCCGGCCGTCGCTGTACACAGTGTTTTGTCCGTCGAGCGTCCAGGCTTCGGAAGTGTTGTCCCATACACCGCCTCCCTTATACACCAAGCGCCCGTTGGTCATTACAGGCGGCGGAAGCGAAACTATACCCTCGGCTTCGCCCAGGAAATAACTCGGGTGAGGGGGCTGGTTGTAAGCCACATTTTGCCAGGCAATGGCCAAACGGTATTGCCGGTCGTGCATCAGGGTATAATTGCGGTAAGTGCCGGGAACGGTAGTAGTAAAAATCCTGATTTTGGAAGGATTGCTTGTCCTGAAAACAAGTTCTTCGCGCCAATCGCCGAATAAATCGGCCTGCAAACCGGGGGTGCCTTTGGTGCCGTTGTTCGATTCACAGCCGGAGGCCTGCAACAGCGTACTTCCGTTGGTGGGTTTGGTAACGGTGGTATGGTTGAGTGTTTCGCTCAGTAAATCACCGTCCCAGTAGATTCTGAAATTTTCCGATACATTCAGCGAGAGACCGCTGATATCCTGGCGGGTAGTGGCCGAGAATCGCTTGCCCCCGCCCCAGACTTCGGCTCCCGGAGAAGCATCGGTCACATTACCGGCCATACAACGGCCGCAATCGTTGTAGGTCTTATGCCTGATAAGAATATCTCCGTTTGCCGCGTCATACAGCGCCGTGCCGCCATCGGACGACTCGAGGCATTTAAAGACTTCGAGGCCTTTGCGGTAAGGATCAAAATCGCTCACATGCATGGCGTCGCCGTGCCCCAGGTAGGTATTGTACAAACCTTTACCATTGTCGTCGATGGTACAGGATCCGTAAACGATTTCGTCTTTTCCGTCGCCGTCCACATCGGCCACGCTCAGGTTGTGGTTGCCCTGACCGGCATAGCCGCCGTTACCCGAAGTATTCGAATCAAAAACCCAGCGTTGCGTCAGATTGGTACCGTCAAAGTCGTAAGCCGCCAGCACCGTGCGGGTGTAATACCCCCTGGCCATGACCAGACTGGGACGCCGACCGTCGAGATAGGCCACGGCGGCCAGAAAACGGTCTACCCTGTTGCCGTAACCGTCTCCCCAGGCATCGACACTGCCCCTGGGAGGATGGTACGACACCGTTGTCAATTCAGCTCCGGTTCTTCCGTCAAAAATCGTCAGGTATTCGGGGCCTGTAAGTATGTAGCCTCCGCTGTTGCGGTAA
>Ga0209201_1003125_pt1 | contig 14858 bp, 11 predicted proteins | sample AD_UKC055_MetaG_FD_184411 | JGI IMG/M metagenome (GOLD analysis project Ga0209201, IMG submission 184411) | Active sludge microbial communities of municipal wastewater-treating anaerobic digesters from USA - AD_UKC055_MetaG (SPAdes) (version 2) | ecosystem: Engineered > Bioreactor > Anaerobic >...
GCCTTTGTCAACACGAATACCGCAACAGCCGCCGCCGGTTTGGCCTGGGCTTTGATTGAATGGCGGCAAAACGGCAGCCCGACCATCCTGGGCACGGCCACCGGCGCGGTGGCGGGTCTGGTCGCCATTACTCCCGCCTGCGGATTTGTCAATCCTATGAATGCCATGTTGATCGGCATCATCGTTGCCTTCGTCTGCTATATCGCCGTTGCCGTTATGAAAGGCAAACTCGGCTACGACGACTCCCTGGATGCCTTTGGCGTTCACGGAGTCGGAGGAACCGTCGGCACCCTCCTGACCGGCATCTTCGCTCAAAAAACGATCAACACGGCGGGCGCGGACGGTCTCGTTTTCGGCAACCTCCATACGTTCGGGATTCAATGCCTGATGCTGGTGGCAACCATCGTCTTTGCCGCGATGATGACCTTCATCATCTTCAAGATCGTGGACGCGGCGATCGGCATGCGGGTCGAAGAGAAAAACGAAATCATCGGTCTGGACCTGACCCAACAAAGCGAAGCGGCTTACACCGTAATTGAATAGGAGGAACAAGCCATGAAACTGGTAATTGCCATCATTCAGCCCCACAAACTGGAGGCTGTCAAAAGAGAGCTGGAAGCCGTGGAAGTCAACCTGATGACCGTCACCAACGTGGTGGGCCAGGGACGGCAAAAGGGCGTCACGGAAATTTACCGCGGCGCCAAGGAAGCGGGCGGCCTGCTCAATAAAGTCCGCCTGGACATCGCGGTGAACGAAGACTTTGTCGAGCCGACCATTGCCGCCATCACCCGCGGCGCTCATACCGGGTCGGTGGGCGACGGCAAGATCTTTGTAGTGGAGCTTGCCCAGTGCATCCGCATCAGCTCCGGCGAGCGCGGCGGCGTTGCCATCGGGTGAGGTGCGGTTATGGATCGCGAGAAAATTCTTTCCGGTGAAAACGCGCTGGCGCGCTGCATGTCCGACTGCGAAAAAATGGTGATCCTCCATGCCCTGAGAAGGACCGGGGGCAACCGGTCGGATGCGGCGCAGATTCTCGGGACGACTAAACGCGTTCTGGCGGCCAAAATCCATAAATATGAAATCGACTGCGCCGAATTTGAACAATAATCAAGAAAAGGAGAAGAAAACGATGAAAAACGTGAAGATAAGAGTAACGATGACTGCACTGGCGCTGTTGCTGGCATCCTTCCCCCTGCCGTCCTTTGCCGCGGAAGAACCGGCCCGAACCGCTGAAACCAAGCCCGCCGCCCAAGCCGCGACGCCGGAAACCGATCGGATCACGGGCGAGGTAGCTGCCGGCATTCTGAGCGCCTATATCTGGAGAGGCCAGGAGATGACCCGGGACAGTGTCGTGATCGAACCGTCAATGACCGCAAACTACAAGGGCTTTACCGCCACTCTCTGGGGCAATCTGGATACGAATCCCTATTCGGCCGGAGACGCGAAACATTCCTCCAACTGGACGGAAACGGATTTCAGCCTGTCCTACGCGCATGAATTCGGCGTCGTGAAGGCGGGCGCGGGCTACATTTATTACGGTCTGGCCGGAATGACGCCGAATGGGGCGGATCTGCCGGATTCGCAGGAGTTATTCGTCACGCTGGGCCTCAACACTCTTCTGGCTCCGACGCTGACCGTTTACAGGGAGATTGACCACTATCATCAATGGTACGCGACCCTGGCCGTTTCTCATACGTTCAGCCTTCATGAAAAGGTCGGTTTGAAACTGGCGGGTTCCGTAAGCTACCTGAAAAGCGAAGACGAAACCACCTATCCGAAATTCAACAGCGACTCCATCGCGACCGCGGACAAATTCAACAATTTTCATGATGGCGTGGTTTCTGTTTTCCTGCCGGTTGCCGTGAACGGGCATCTGACCATTACACCGACAGCCTCCTATGTCTTTCCGCTTTCGGACGACGCCAAATACGAAATGCGGGCGCGAGGCTTGAAGGGTACGGCCAACACCTCCGACCGGGACAGCTCCTATCTGTACGGAGGCGTAATCCTGAGTTTTGTTTTCTAGACCGTCCCAAAACCGCACGCTCAAGGGGAAGAAGAAAACCAGCCGGCCGGAGCGGAAAAGCCCCCCATTATTTGACGGCAGCGGTTCTTTCGCTCCCGCTGTTGAAGAAACGCCGGCACGGCAATTGCTCGATGGAAAAAGTGTTGACGAAACTTACAATACGGCCGTTTTGATTTTATCGGCCATGGTTTTATGCGGATTTTTAAAATTTTTGCTGAGGGGGGCGTCTAAAGGCAGGACGCCAGGTTCTGGCCCTGAAAATTGAGGTTCGAGTCCTTGCCCCTCAGCCATCTGCTCCGTTTTTGAAAGGCAAATGCTGATGAAACTGATCATCGCCATCGTACAATCCGACAAGATCAAAGACGTCAAACAGGCTTTGCGCGACGTAAACGTGGGTAAAATTACAGTTTCCGCCGTGGTCGGCTGCGGCGCGCAGGTCGGAAAAGCCGACACGCGCGACGGCGTCATTACCAATGGAGACCTCCTCGACCGCGTGCGATTTGAAATTGCCGTAAACGACGACTATGTCAAACCCACGCTGGAAGCCGTCATTCGGGGAGCGCGCACCGGCAGCATCGGCGACGGTAAAATTTTCATCGTTCCTCTGGAGGAATGCATTCGAATCCGCACGGGAGAAACCGGCCGGCTGGCCATTGGATGAAGTTTTGCAAAACCTTCCCAAATGATTTCCTGCTCTTTTTTTATCCAACGCGCAAAATGGTTTTCTCTTTGCATGAGCACCATGGGACGCACAAAATACCGGTTGATATTCGCACAAATTTGTTTCATTGTGCTGAAGCGGGTCAGAAAGCGACCGGTTAAAACCCGATGCCGAATCAGGGGAGCGAGACAACGTGAGCATCCACAGTTATGAAGAATTAGCGGCTCTGCACGCCATATCCAAAATTTTGGCGCAGCCGATGGAATTGAGAGACCAACTGGAACAAATCCTTCATGAAATGAGTTTGCGGCTGGGGATGCAGCGCGGCATGATATCGCTTTTGGACCACGAGAAAAAGGAAGCATGGCTGGATGTTGCCCATGACGTCAACATTGACGGGATGGAAGTCATGTACAAGCCGGGAGAAGGCATTACCGGCAAGGTGGCGGAAACCGGCCGCCCGATGGCCGTGGCGAATCTGGGGCAGGAAGCCCACTTTCTGGACCGCACCGGGGCGAGACGTCATTTGAACCGCGCCGAGCTTTCTTTTTTATGCGTTCCGATTATCTATGACGCAAGCGTGGTCGGCGTATTATCCGCCGACAAGGTAGCCAAGCAGGTCGAAGACCTGGAAAAGGAACTGGCCATGATGGGCTCGGTGGCCGAACTGATGGCCAAAGCCGTGCATATCCGGGCCCTGGAAGAAGAAAACCGCCGCCTGCGCAAAATTGTCGGACAACAGCACGCGCCTTCCATGGATATCATCGGACACTCCAAAGCCATCCAGGAAGTCTTCGGTCTGGTGGCGCAGGTTTCCGATTCCAATACGACGGTCCTGATCACCGGCGAAACAGGCACCGGCAAAGAGTTGATTGCCCGGGCGATTCATAACAACTCTCCGCGCAAAGGGGGCCCGCTGGTGCAGGTCAACTGCGCGGCGATTCCCGACACGCTCATTGAAAGCGAACTGTTCGGCCATGAAAAAGGCGCGTTTACCGGCGCGCTGCAGACGCGCCGCGGCCGCTTCGAAGAAGCCAACGGCGGCACGATCTTTCTGGATGAAGTGGGCGAATTGTCCGCCGCCGCGCAGGTCAAGCTTCTGCGCGTGCTGCAGGAAAAGCGCTTTCAACCGCTGGGTTCGTCGCGGGTGATCCATGTCAATGTGCGGATTATCGCCGCCACAAATCGCAATCTGGAACAGGATATTCTCTCCGACCGCTTCCGGGCGGATCTGTTTTACCGCCTCAACGTTTTTCCCGTTTATCTGCCGCCGTTGCGCGAGCGAGGCAGCGACGTCATTCTGCTGGCCGATCATTTTCTGCTCAAGTACAGCAAAGAAATGGGCAAGAACGTCAAGCGGATCTCCACGGCGGCCATCGAAGCGTTTCTGTCGCATAAATGGCCGGGCAACGTCCGCGAACTGGAAAACTGCATCGAGCGGGCGGTATTATTGACCACGACGGACACGGTGGACTGCGCGCACCTGCCGCCTTCTCTGCAGATCAGAGAAAAAGAGACGGAGCGCAGGGACCGCAGCAAGCTGTCGTCCGTCGTTGAGGCGCAGGAGCGGTCGCTGATCATGGACGCGCTCAAGGAAACAGGCGGCAACCAGACCAGGGCGGCCAAAATGCTGGGCACCACCAAGCGCATCATCCAGTACAAAATATCGAAAATGGGCATCGACCCGAAAAAATTCAGCAAGAAAAATAAAGAAGCTGACGCCTAAACGGACTGTTGCCCAAGTAATATCCGTTTGAGCGGCCATTGCTTGCGACCTTCAGGTTCAAGCGGGAATCATCAGCCTCTTTCAATGAAACTTTCCCGTCTCATGCAAATCCGAACAAAATTGTCTTGATATTACGCAAAAGAACAATTTTGTTGCTTGAATCAAAGCACAGGATTGTCGTTACACCCTTCAAAAAGGCTAAACTCATATAATCTATAGATAAACTATTTTTATCCTGCACTGGCACGACTCTGGCAGTTAGCCCGTTGGATTGAAATGCACAGAGGAGAGACTATGTGTCGTTTATTTGCTGTAACATCCCATCATCCGCTGTCGCCGATGATGGCCATCAACGCGCTGAACGTCATGAAAGAGGGACATGACGGTTCCGGCGTAGGGTTGTTTATGACCGATCTGGGGGGCGAGTTCGAAAAATTCAAAAGCGAGCCGATCCTGTCCGGCATCTTTTCCAATGAAGGCATCAAAGCGCTGGACCGCTTCATGATCGATCAGGATTTCATGGTCAAATACAAACTGCCCTTCCGGCCGGCAAAGCCGGCTCCTCCGGGAACGCCGAAAAGGGACAACTACGTCGTTCGCGTTTACGAATACCCGGCCGAATGGGAGAGCTTAAGTCGGGAGGAAATCGATTACCGCCTGATGATGGTGCAGCTCCAGCTGCGGCAGATGGGCGAAAAAGACGAATCCATGATGATCTTCAGTTTCTGGCCGGATGTCATCATGCTCAAGGAAGTGGGGGACCCGCTGGCGGTCGCCGACTACCTGGGGTTGGATCGCAAGGATCTTACCGCGCGGATGATCCTGAGCCAGGGGCGCCAGAACACCAATTACGCGATCAACATTTACGCCTGCCACCCGTTTTTCATCCAGGGCATGTCCACGATGACCAACGGCGAGAACACGGCGTTCGTCCCGATCCGGGAATTTCTGATGTCCCGCAACTTCCCCGGCTACGCCGGCTACCAGTCCGATTCGGAGGTGTTCACACACATCCTGCATTATATGCGCAACAAACTCGGCCTAAGCATGGAAATGTACAAGCACATCATCACGCCGCTTCGGGACGAGGAACTGGCGCGTCATCCCGACGGCCGGATGCTGAGAAATCTGAAGCAGTGCTGCCGGCCGCTGATCATCGACGGCCCCAACTGCGTGATCGGCTGCCTGCCGGACAAGTCGATGTTCATGGTGCAGGACGCCAAAAAACTTCGCCCCGGCGTGGTGGGAGGACGCCCCGGCATCTTTGCGTTTTCCTCGGAAATGTGCGGCCTGGACGCGTCCATTCCCGATCGGGACATCAATCTGGACGATCAGCCGATGAGATATGAAACCGTCATTGTCCGCCACGGGCGGCAGGAGATAGAAAAATGGAACCAGTGGGACACATTGCCCCCTCTACACTAAGCGCCAAAGACCTGCCCTGGCAGATTCTCTGGAGCAAGGACAAGTGCACCCTGTGCGGTAGATGCACCGCCGTCTGCCCGGTGCGGGCCATCGAACTCGGCGTCCACCGCAAACGCGCCCTCACGACGCCGCCCGGTTTGGAGAACCGGCCCGCCAATTTGTTTTCCGTGTATCACGGCATCGATCAGCGCACTGATCCGGCGCATGCCTGCATGGGCTGCGGCATGTGCACGCTGGTCTGCCCCAACAACGCCATCGTCCCGAGGCATACCGATGAAATCGACAAATTGCGCTTTCACGTCAACCAGGGCGGCGAGGCGCGGCGGCGCGGCGGCCGGAGAAACGCTCCGGAAAGCGTGCTCGATCAAATCAAGTTTGTCCGCATTTCCATGCTGACCGACCCGGCGCTCGACGCCGGACGCCATGAATTCGAGCTGCGCACCCTGCTGGGAAGAATTCTGCCGCCGGAACAGATGCTGCGGACCAGCCGCGAAAACGGCTGGATGCCGCCCGTTCGTGAAATCTATCCGCTGATCATCGGCGGCATGTCCTTCGGAGCCCTGTCCCCGAACATGTGGGAGGGTCTGCAGATGGGCGTGGCTTATTTGAACGAGGAGATGGGCATGCCGGTCCGCATCTGCACCGGCGAGGGCGGCTGCCCGCCCCGGCTGCTTGGGTCGCGCTTCCTGAAATACGTCATTCTGCAGATTGCCAGCGGCTATTTCGGCTGGGATGAAATCATCCACAACCTGCCGCTCATGAAGGAAGACCCCTGCGCCATCGAAATCAAGTACGGACAGGGGGCCAAGCCCGGCGACGGCGGACTGCTGATGTGGTATAAAGTCAATAAGCTGATTGCCGCGATTCGCGGCGTGCCGCAGGGGATCAGTCTGCCCAGCCCGCCCACGCATCAGACCAAATACTCCATTGAGGAAGCCGTGGCTAAGATGATCCAGTCCATGTCCATGGCCTGGGGATTCCGCGTGCCGGTGTATCCGAAAATCTCGGCGACCAGCACAACGCTCGCCGTGCTCAACAATCTGACCCGCAATCCTTACGCGGCCGGACTGGCCATGGATGGGGAGGACGGGGGCACGGGGGCAGCCTACAATGTGTCGATGAATTCCATGGGGCATCCCATCGCCAGCAACCTGCGCGACGCCTACATGACGCTGGTGAAGCTGGGCAAACAAAACGAACTCCCGCTCTTTGTCGGGGGCGGCATCGGGAAAAACGGCAATCTGGCGGCCAATGCCGCCGCTCTGATCATGCTGGGCGCCAGTGGCGTCCAGACGGGAAAATACATCATGCAGGCGGCCGCTGGCTGTCTGGGATCCGAGGCCGACCGTTGCAACGTCTGCAACATCGGCGTGTGCCCCAAAGGCATCACCTCGCAGGATCCGCGGCTGGACAGGCGTCTGGACCCGGAGCAGGTTGCGCAGAGGCTGGTGGACGTGTTTTTAACGTTTGACACGGAATTGAAAAAGATCGTGGCGCCGCTGGGACGTTCGACATCGCTGCCGATCGGCATGTCGGATGCCCTGGGGATCAACGATGCGGATGCCGCCGGGCGGTTGAACATCAAATACGTTTTGTAGAAATTATACGGGCTCAAACCATGACAAGAAAAGAATCGATCAAAATTGCCGGCGTGGAAAACCATGTCCGCGTGGATTCGCGGATTCTGGAAGAACGCATCCAGAAGGCCGTGGCGGACGGCTGCCGTCATATTGAAGTTACCGCCGAGGGACAGCACGGCATTGGAGGCCGCCTCTGGCGGGCCCACGATGCGCCGGTGAAGGTCGATGTGCTGGGCACCTCCGGCCAGCGCCTGGGATCCATGGGATTTGCGAACACCACGGTTGAAGTCTTCGGCCCGGCCTCCGACGACGTCGGCTGGCTCAACGCGGGCGCGAAAATCATTGTGCACGGAAATGCCACCAACGGCGTGGCGAACGCCATGGCGCAAGGCCGGGTGTACATCGGCGGCAGCATCGGCGCGCGCGGCATGACCATGACCAAATACAATCCTCGCTTTGAGCCGCCCGAACTCTGGGTCTTCGGCAAGGTGGGGGACTCGTTTGCGGAATTTATGGCGGGCGGCATCGCCGTGATTTGCGGCGCGGGCGCGGAAGAAGAAAAAAACGTGCTTGGATACCGGCCTTGTGTCGGCATGGTCGGCGGAAAAATATTCTTCCGCGGCCGGCAGGAAGCCTACAGCAAACCCGATGCCCGGTTGGTGACCGAACTTCCGGACGACGAATGGGAGTGGTTGAAGCAAAACCTCAAAACGTTTCTCGAGGCCATCGGCAGGCAGTATTTATTCGAACAGCTCGCGGAAAAACGCGATGACTGGCAGCTTTTGATCGCCCGCAAACCGTCTGAAAAACCGGCCCGGTCCGTTCGCCCGATGGCGAAATTCAAGCGGGAAATCTGGGAAAATGAACTGGGCAGGGGCGGGTTAATCGGCGATTTGTCGGGACTGGACCGCTCTCCGATCGACGTGATTGCCACCGGAGCGCTCCGGCGCTATGTTCCTTCCTGGGAAAATGAAAAATATCTTCCGCCCTGCCAGGCGACCTGCCCGACCGGCATTCCCGTTCAAAAAAGATGGGAACTGATCCGCAAGGGCCATCTGGAAGAAGCCGTGAATCTGGCGCTGGAGTACACCCCCTTTCCCGCCGCCGTCTGCGGCTATCTGTGTCCGAACCTCTGCATGCAGAACTGCACACGCAGCCTGGTCAATCTGGAGCCGGTTGACGTTACCCTGCTGGGCAAAGCGTCGCTGAACGCGAAGGAACCCCGGCCCCGCCCGCAGACCGGGAAAAAAGTGGCGGTGTTCGGCGGCGGAGCGGCGGGCCTTTCCGTCGCCTGGCAGCTCTGGCTGAAAGGCCATGAAGCCGTCATGATTGAGAGCCAAAAGCGGCTGGGAGGGAAAATAGCGGATGCCATTCCGCAAAGCCGCATTCCCTCCGATGTGGTGGAGCATGAAATCGGGCGGCTGGCTAAAAATATCCGCCAGGTTCGCCTGGGCAAGCCTTTGACGAGAGAGCAGTTCGCCAGGTTCAAAAGCGAAAATGATTTTGTCGTGATTGCCACGGGAGCGTCGCGGCCGCGCGTCCTCAACATTCCCGGCGTGGAAAAAACCGTAAGCGCGCTGGAATTTTTGAAGCAAAGCAAACGGAACTCGGCCAAAACAGGCGACCGGGTCGTGATTATCGGCGCAGGCAACGTGGGCTGCGATGCGGCGACGGAAGCCTTTCGGCTGGGCGCGAAAAGCGTCACTCTGATTGACGTCCAGGAACCGGCATCCTTCGGCGCGGAGAGAAAACAAGCCGAAGCCGCCGGCGCGAAATTTCTCTGGCCGCGGTTCACCCAAGCCATCACGGACCAGGGCGTCGAACTGACCGGCGGCGAAATATTGCCGGCGGATACGGTCATTGTCGCCGTCGGGGACCTTCCGGATTTGTCCTTTTTGCCGGACAACATTGCAACGGAAAAGGGGTTTGTCGTGGTGGATGAAACCTACGCCACGAGCGATCCTCAGGTTTACGCCATCGGCGACGCGGTCCGTCCCGGACTGCTGACCGACGCCATCGGCGCCGGACGCATCGCCGCCCGGTCGATCGACGATCGGCTGCACGGGATTGATCAGACCTATGACAAGCTGCCGCCGATCGGCCAGGAACGCGTCAAACTGCAGTATTTCGACCCGCGGCTCCGTGCGTTTGCCGACACGGCCTCCTGCGCGACAAACTGCGCTTCCTGCGGCGCATGCCGAGACTGCGGCCTGTGCGAGGAAATTTGCCCGCCAAACGCGATCTTTCGCCAAACGCTGCCCGGCGGCGGATTTGAATATGCCGTCGACGGCGAGCGCTGCATCGGCTGCGGTTTTTGCGCAGGCGCTTGTCCGACGGGAGTTTGGGAACTTTCGGAAAACCGGCCTTTGGAATAAAAACTTTTTGAATGAAGGATGACAAAACCATGAAAAAGACAAAAACAACAGCGGCGGAAAGACTCTACGTGATCGAAAAGGAGAAGTTCGTTCCCGTCTCGCAGTATTTCGGCGAGGACACTTTCAACCAAAAGGTCATGAAGCAGAAACTCCCCAAAGACACCTTTCGAAAACTGACGGAAGCGATGAACGAAGACAAAATATTGGATCAGGAGACGGCCAACATCGTCGCTCATGCCATGAAGGAGTGGGCGCTGGATAAGGGCGCGACTCACTTTGCGCACTGGTTCCAGCCTATGACGGGCATCACCGCCGAAAAGCACGACGCCTTTGCCGATCCCTGCGGCCCCGGCGCCGTGATCGAGCGGTTTTCCGGCAAGCAGCTCGTGCAGGGGGAGCCGGACGCGTCAAGCTTTCCCTCCGGCGGCATCCGGGCGACCTTTGAGGCGCGCGGCTATACGGCCTGGGACATGTCTTCGCCCGCCTTCATCAAACGAAACGGCATTTCTACGACGCTGTGCATTCCGACCGCCTTCATCTCCTACACGGGAGAGGCGCTGGACAAGAAAACGCCTCTCTTGCGCTCCAGCCGCGCGGTAAGCCAAAGCGCCGTTAACATGCTGAAACTCCTGGGAGCCAAAGACGTCAGGAAGGTATATTCCAATCTGGGGCCGGAGCAGGAGTATTTTCTGATCGACATGGATTACTATTACAAGCGCCAGGATCTGGTGCTGGGCGGCCGGACGGTGGTCGGCGCGCCGCCCGCCAAGGGTCAGGAGCTGGAAGACCAGTATTTCGGCAGCATCAAGGAGCGGATTTCCTCCTACATGCATGATGTGGAAGAGGATCTTTTCAAGCTGGGCATTCCGGCCAAGACCAGGCACAACGAGGTCGCGCCCAGCCAGTACGAAATCGCGCCGGTGTTTGAAGAAGCCAATCTGGCGGTCGATCATAATCAACTGGTGATGGATACGCTGAAGTCCGTGGCCAAAAAACACTATCTATCCGCCCTGTTGCATGAAAAACCGTTTGCCCGGATCAACGGATCGGGAAAACATGTCAACTGGTCGCTGGCCGACGACAACGGCAACAATCTGCTAAACCCCGGCAAAACACCGCAGGACAACATCTCATTTCTGGTGTTTCTGATCGCCGCGGTCCGCGCCGTGTACAAGCACGCCGATATTCTGCGCGCCTCCGTCGCGTCCTACGCGAACGACCACCGGCTGGGCGCCAACGAAGCGCCCCCCGCGATTATTTCCGTCTTCCTGGGCGAACAGCTGACGCAGATCCTCGACAGCATCGAAAAGGGAAAAGTCGCGAAGGCAACCAACGAGGAAATCATCGATCTGGGAATCGCCTCTCTGCCGCAGGTCAGCAAGGACAACACGGACCGCAACCGGACGTCACCCTTTGCCTTTACCGGCAACAAGTTTGAATTCCGCGCCGTGGGCTCGTCGCAGTCCATTTCGTTCCCGGCGGCGGTCATCAATACCATCGTGGCGGAAAGCCTGGACGACCTGGCCGAAAAGATCAAGGCCAAAGGATCGAAAAACATCAATCAGGCGGTCTTTGACGTTTTGAAAAGCGAGATCCGGGTCATCAAGCCGATTCTCTTCAACGGCGACAACTACACCAAAGAATGGGAAGCCGAAGCCGGCAAAAGAGGCCTGCCGAATTTCAAGACAACACCGGCGGCGCTGGGGGCGCTGGTCACGGACAAGGCGCTTCATCTTTTTGAGAAATACGGGGTCCTCTCCCGGGTGGAACTTCAGTCCCGGTATATTATTTATCTGGAAAAATATATCAAGGATCTGGAAATTGAAGTCAAGTGTCTGGGCAATATCTGCTTAAACCAGGTCATTCCGGCGGCGGTGGAATACCAGAAGAGCGTGGCCGAAGCCGTGATCGCGACCAAAGCGGCGCTCGGCGGCACGGCGGTTGCCGCGGAAACCGACCTCTTAAAGAAAGTCATCCGTCTGGTCAATGCCATCTACGACGGACACAAGGAAATAATGGCCGGGATGGAGGCAGCCAACGCCGTCCATGACGAAGCAAAAAAAGCGCAAGCCCTCTGCGGAAAAATCAAACCAAAGATGGAGGCGCTGCGGGAATCCGTGGATGCCCTGGAAAATCTGGTGGATGATGAGCGGTGGCCTCTGCCCAAGTTCTGGGAAATGTTGTTTATCTGCTGACGCAGACGCCGGGGCGGTGTTCCACGCCGTCCCGGCTCTCTTAAAGGTCATGGAGTTGCAAAAGGACCAACCGTGAAAAACACTAAATTTATTTTTGTGACCGGCGGCGTTCTGTCGTCGCTGGGCAAAGGCCTGGCGGCGGCATCGATTGCGGCCGTCCTGGAATCGCGCGGGCTTCGGGTGTCGAATCAGAAGCTGGATCCGTATATTAATGTTGATCCGGGGACGATGAGCCCGTTTCAGCATGGGGAAGTTTTTGTCACGGACGACGGCGCGGAGACGGATCTTGACCTGGGTCACTACGAAAGGTTTTCCTCCACACGGATGGGAAAGGGCAACAACCTGACAACCGGCCAGGTTTACTTTTCCGTCATTACCAAAGAAAGACGCGGCGATTACCTGGGCAAAACCGTCCAGGTCATCCCGCACATCACGAACGAGATCAAGGATTTTATTCGCGAAACTGCGAAAGGGTTCGACGTTTCCATCGTGGAAATCGGCGGAACCGTAGGCGACATTGAAAGTCTTCCCTTCCTGGAAGCCATCCGTCAGTTCCGCAACGAAGTTGGCCGGCAAAACGCCATTTTCATCCATCTGACCTGGGTGCCTTTCATCAAAACCGCCGGGGAAGTGAAAACCAAACCCACGCAGCACAGCGTGAAGGCTTTGCGTGAAATCGGCATTCAGCCGGACATTCTTCTTTGCCGGACGGAAAACTTTCTGTCCGACGAAATTAAAGGCAAGATTGCTCTGTTTTGCAATGTTGAAGTCAACTGCGTCTTTACGGCCAAGGATGTCGGCTGTATTTATGAATGTCCGCTTGTGTATCACCGCGAAGGACTCGACGCAAAGATTATTGAACTGCTCAACATGTGGACCGGACAACCGAGGCTTACCGCCTGGGAGAATGTAGTTGAAAAATTTTATCATCCGGCCCATGAAGTCTGCATCGGCATCGCGGGCAAATACGTCAACCTAACGGATTCTTACAAAAGCCTGAATGAGGCGCTCGTGCACGGCGGCATCGCCAACAACTGCCGGGTGAAACTGAAATTTGTCGATACGGAAAAAATTGAGCAGGACGGCGCGGCGAATCATCTCTCGGACGTGGACGGCGTGCTGGTGCCGGGCGGTTTCGGCAACCGCGGCATCGAAGGCATGATCCTGGCGGCGCGCTATGCGCGGGAAAACCAAATCCCCTATTTCGGCATCTGCCTGGGCATGCAGATGGCGGTGATTGAATACGCCCGCGATATCTGCAGCCTGGCCAAAGCCAACAGCTCGGAGTTTGATCCGGCGACCCCGCATCCGGTCATTGACCTGCTGCCCCAGCAGCGCACCGTACGGGACAAGGGCGCGTCCATGAGGCTGGGCGCATGGCCCTGCGCCATTGTCGAATCCTCCTTTGCCTTTGACGCCTATGGTCAGCGCGAAATTTCGGAGAGGCACCGCCACCGCTATGAATTCAACAATGACTTTAAAAAGACGCTGAATGAAAAAGGCCTGCGCATCACCGGCGCGTCGCCGGACGGCACGCTGGCGGAGATCATCGAAATTTCCGACCACCCGTGGTTTCTCGGATGCCAGTTTCACCCGGAATTCAAATCCCGTCCAACGTCACCGCATCCGCTGTTCAGCAAATTTATTAAGGCGGCGTTGAAACGGTCCGAAACATGATCCGGCATGCACCGAAGGTCACAGGGAGATAGGCGGCCCCATGTCCCTCTTTAAAAAAAATCGGCGGGCTTTGCTCGTTCTTGAAGACGGAAGCGTTTTCGAAGGTTCTGCCTTTGCAGGCGCAGGAGAGGCACTGGGAGAAGTCGTCTTTAACACCGGCATGACCGGCTATCAGGAAATTGTCACCGACCCTTCCTACAAAGGCCAGATCGTCGCCATGACGTATCCGCTGATCGGCAACACCGGCGTCAACGACGAGGACATGGAGTCGGCGGGGCTTCATCTGGAGGGCTTCATCGTCAGGGAATATTCATCGCGCCCCAGCAACTGGCGGATGACGAAAAGCCTCAAGGATTTTTTGGAGGATGCGGGAAAAATCGGCATGGAGGGTTTGGACACGCGCGCCCTGACCCGTCGCCTACGCCTGTTTGGTTCGATGAAAGGCATCCTTTCGACCGAGTCCGGAGACGTCCCCGCACTGCTGGAAAAAGCGCGCTATTACCCGGGACTGGTCGGCCGGGACCTGGTGCGGGACGTTTCCTGTGCCGAACCCTATCGCTGGGAAAAGGGCGCACCCGGAACCGTCAGCCTTCCCCCTGGGAAATCAGCGGGAAAGCCGCGGGTGGTCGTGCTGGACTGCGGCGTCAAATATAATATTCTGAGGCTCCTGGAGTCGAACGGCTGCGAAGTGATTGTTCTCCCCGCCACGGCGACGGGCGATCAGATGTTGTCCTATCATCCGGACGGCATTCTTTTATCCAACGGACCGGGTGATCCGTCCGCCCTGCCTTATATTGTGGATGCCGCCCGTGACGTGATCGGGAAAATGCCTGTCTTCGGCATATGTTTGGGGCATCAGATTCTCGGCCAGGCCATCGGCGGGAAAACCCAAAAACTCAAGTTCGGCCACCACGGCATCAATCAGCCTGTGAAAAATCTGGAAACCGGCCGGGTGGAAATTTCGTCCCAGAACCACGGTTTTGTGGTCGTGCCGGAATCGGTCGAAAACCAGGCGTTAACCTCCTTTACCAACCTCAACGACGCAACCTCCGAAGGGATGGCGATTGCCGGCGCGATGAGCGTGCAATATCATCCCGAGGCGGCGCCGGGGCCTCACGATACGGAATATTTGTTTTCCCAGTTCGTGGCCTTGATGAAAAAACAAAGGTAACCCGTGCCGAAACGAACCGACA